>Ga0193711_1000008_pt1 | contig 54147 bp, 49 predicted proteins | sample H3m2metaG_FD_144922 | JGI IMG/M metagenome (GOLD analysis project Ga0193711, IMG submission 144922) | Soil microbial communities from a riparian zone of the East river system, Colorado, United States - H3m2 | ecosystem: Environmental > Terrestrial > Soil > Riparian zone | place: USA: East River...
GGGACCCTCTTTGGCGTAAAACACCGAGACCTGTCCGTCAAACCCAACGTGTACGGCTCGGTGTTTCGGTTTGACGGACAGGTCTCGGTGTTTTACGCCAAAGAGGGTCCCTGCTACCGCTGCCTGTTCGCGGAGCCGCCGCCGCCCGATCTGGTTCCCTCGTGCGCCGATGGCGGCGTGCTCGGGGTCCTTCCAGGAATCATCGGTTCGCTGCAGGCCCTGGAAGCGATCAAGCAGATCCTCGGGTTTGGTGAATCGTTGATCGGCCGTCTCGTCCTGTTCGACGGACGCCGCATGCAGTTCCGCGAGCTCGCGTTGCAGAAGGATCCTGACTGCCCCGTGTGCGGCAGCCGTCCGACCGTGACGGCGTTGATCGATTACGAGGCGTTCTGTGGGGCTGGGGCCTCGGGATTGGGGGCTGGGGCCGAGATCACTGCTCTGGAGCTGGAGCGCGAGCGCGCGCGGAGGCCTGATCTCGTTGTCGTGGACGTGCGTGAGCCGCGTGAGGTGGAGATCGCGCACATCCCGGGCGCGCGTCTGATTCCGTTGCGAGAATTGCCAGGGCGTTTGGCTGAGCTCTCGGGCCAGGGTGACATCGTCACACTGTGTCATCACGGTCCGCGCTCGCTCAAGGCGCGCGAGATTCTCAAAGGAGCGGGATTCTCGAGTGTGCGCAGCCTGGCAGGAGGGATTGACGCTTGGTCTCGCGAGGTCGACGATACCGTGCCGCGATACTAGACGTCTCGACGTCTAGCCTTATGCCGAAGGGGGGACTCGAACCCCCACGGGCTTGCGCCCACTGGCTCCTGAAGCCAGCGCGTCTACCAGTTCCACCACTTCGGCGCGGCGTTTTGAGGAACGGCAATCTAGATTGTTGTATAACCCCAAGTCAATGCGTATCTTGCCGACGATAGCGTGGAAAAAATCTCCATCGCCAGGAACCCTAAAGCCCGGCACGATTACCATCTCCTGGAGACGTGGGAGGCGGGACTCGTGCTTACAGGGACCGAAGTAAAATCGCTGCGTGATCGCAAGGCGAGCTTGAGCGAAGCGTACGCCCACGTGCGCAACGGCGAAGTTTGGCTGGAGGGGATGACGATTTCGCACTACGGGCCCGGCAGCTACAACAATCCGCCGCCCGCTCGCTCTCGCAAGCTGCTCCTCCATAAGCGCGAAATCCGGAAACTGCTCGGCGCGACGACCCAAAAAGGACTCACCGTTGTCCCCTTGGAGGTCTATTTCAAGGACGGTCTGGCCAAAGTTGCGATCGCGCTCGCCAAGGCGAAAAAGGCACACGACAAGCGCGAAGACCTGAAGCGGCGCGTCGCCGAGCGCGAGATGGCACGCGTTGTGAAGGGAAGACGGTCATGATCTTCTTCCTGATTCTGGCCGCCCTGGTCCCGCAGCAAGTTCTAATCGCGACCTCGCGCGGCCAGGTCAACATTCCCGTCGCAAACGAGACGGGGACGGCAGCCGTGGCCGCGGTACTGCTCGCGCAGCCCCTCGGCCTCGCGGTGTCGCTCGATGGCTCCGCGGCACGTGTGACGCTGGGCCATGACACTTTCGATTTCGATGTGGGATCACCGTTCGTTCGCTACGCGGGTGCGGCCTATCCGCTCGTGGGTGCGCCGTACGTCGCGCGCGATACCCTCTTTCTCCCATTGCACTGGCTGGCCGATTATGTGCCCCGCCTTCTGGCGAGCCGCTACCGCTGGGACCCGTGGCTGGCCCGGCTCGACGAGCGGACCGCGCCGGCCGTTCCCGCCGCCAGCGTCGCTGCGCCGAACCCGATCACCGGTCTGCGGCTTCCGCACACGATCGTCGTCGATCCCGGCCACGGCGGCGTCGACCCCGGGAACCCCGGACTCACCCTCCCGCGCGGGATCACGGAGAAGGACATTACCCTGGGCATCGGCAAGCTGCTGCGCGCCGAGCTCGTGCGGCGTGGGTTGAATGTTGTCCTGACCCGCGGCACTGATACACTCATCGATCTGGCGAGCCGGCCGCTGTTCTGCCGGGCCGACTGCGATCTCTTCGTGAGCATCCACGTGAATGCCATGCCCGCGGGCCGGCGGCAAAAACAAGTGAATGGCGTTGAGACATACTTCGTTTCAGACGCCAAGACGGAAGACCAGAAGCGCGTGGCGCAGACGGAAAACGATGCACTCCGCTTCGAGACATCGCCCGCCGGCAGCGGCGGACCGCTGGGATTCATTTTGAACGACTTGCAGCTCAACGAGTACCTCCGGGAATCGGCGCGACTCGCGGAGCTCGTGCAGGGTAAGGTGGCTGCGGTCCACCCCGGCGAGGACCGCGGTGTGCAGCAGGGTCCGTTCCTCGTCCTTGCGGCAGCCCGCCGTCCGTCGATCCTCGTGGAAGCCGGATTTGCGACCAACCAGAAAGACGGCGCCTTCCTCGGGTCCGCGGAGGGCCAGCGCAAGATCGCGACCGCGATCGCCGAGGGCGTTGTGGCCTACCTGCTCGAGTTCGAGCGGAAGCTCGCGGGCATTGGCGGGGGCGGCCAGGCGCGATGAGTCGCGCCCTGCGCTGGAGCGTGGCGGCGGCGCTCGCCGCCGGACTCTCGGCGGGCTGTTCGTACTTCAACGGCATGTGGAGCGCCAAGCGTCATGCCAGTGACGCCCGGCAGCTGGAGCGGCGTGGCCAGTCATCTGACGCCCGCGCGCAATGGGCACAGGCAGCCGCGAAGGCCAAGCGCTGGCAAACCGCCGACGCCGTCCTGATACAAGTAGAAGGGCTCGCCTATTCCGGCGCCTGTCGCGACGCTGCCGAGCTGATCGCGCGGGCACGCGCAAGCGCGGAGGACCCGACCCGGCGCGAACGGATCGACCTGGCCGACGCGGAGTGTGCGGTTGCCGGCGGCGATCCGGTGCAGGCGCAGGCCGCGCTGGCCGCGCCACTCGTGTCCAGGAATGCCGGCAGGCGCTCGCGTGCCGAATACGTCGCCGGTCGAGCCGCCACCAGCATGTTGGACTACGACGCAGCCGCCAACCACTTCAAGCGATCCCGCGAGCCTGGCTCGGCAGGGCGGGCGCTGGTCGCCGAGCAGCAACTGCTGATCGTGCGGGCCACGCAACGCACCGATCTGCCCCCCATCGCGAGAGAGCTCGCGCGATTGCTGCGTACCGTGCCCGGCAGCGAGGAAGCCGGTCACGTGTTGGAGCTCCTCGCCCACGTGACGGGAATTTCGGAGACACCGGCCGCGCGTTTCCGTACTGCCGAGATCGCACGCGATTCACTGCACGCGCCCGCACTCGCCGGCCAGCTCTTCCTCGAGGCGGTGGCCGTCGACTCCGCGTCGCTCTATGCTCCCAAGGCGCTGATCGCTGCCCTCGCCTTGCTTCCCGAGCGTCGCGATTCGCTCGTCGCACTCCTCGACTCGCACTACGCGGCATCGCCATATACGCGGGTCTTCCACGGCGAGCCGAGCGTCGCGTACGCCGCCGCGGAGGATGCGTTGGCGCGGGATCTGGGCGTGCAGAGCACCCGGATCCCTGGCATCTCAGCCGGAGTCCTGCCCGCTCCTCCAGTTCCGGGCCCACGCGGCCCGCGGCTCTAGTGAGCCCGATCGAGCTGTTCGGCACCACCTTCCAAAATCCGATCCTCCTTGCTGCCGGCACTGCCGGCTTTGGGCGCGAGCTCGATCGCGTCATCGACCTCGATCTTCTGGGCGGCATCGTAACGAAGGCGGTGACACCGGAGCCGCGGCAGGGCCATCCGGCGTTGCGCGTCGCCGAGTTCCGCGGCGGGATGCTGAACGCCGTGGGACTCGCCAATCCGGGCGTCGAGCGCGTCGCTGCGCACGAGCTGCCCTGGCTGTCGCAGCGACTACAGCGGGGCGGGCCGGGGGGGGCGCGAATCATCGTGAACGTGGCGGGCGCCACCGTCGCTGACTACGCGCTGGTGATCGAACGGCTCACGCCGATCCAGGCGATCACGGCGTTCGAGATCAACGCCTCCTGTCCCAACACCAAGGCGGGCGGGCTGGAATTCGGTGCCGAGCCCGGCGGCCTCGCCGAGCTGGTGCGCGCGTGCCGGCGCGTCTCGACTCGGCCGCTCACGGTTAAATTGTCACCGGTGCTCCCCGACATCCCGGCCATGGCGCGCGTCGCGCGCGATGAAGGTGCAGAGGCGGTGAGTCTCGTGAACACGATCCCGGGTTCGCTCGACAGGCGACTCGGCAACGGCAGCGGTGGCTTAAGCGGTCCCGCATTGCTGCCGATTGGCGTGCTCGCCACGCGCCGCGTGCGCGAGCAGGTCGACATGCCCGTGATCGGCGTCGGTGGGGTCCGCACGGTCGCGGATGCGCGCGAGTATCTGGCCGCGGGGGCATCGCTCGTCGCCATCGGCACTGCGGCGCTCGCCGATCCGCGCGTGCCCGTGCGCATTGCCCGCGAGCTGAACCATGGCTGAGCTGATCGTCGCGTTCGATCTGCCAAACGGGCGCGAGGCGCTGGCGCTGGCGGCGCGCCTGCCCGGCTTGCGATGGGCCAAGGTCGGCCCGGTGCTCTACAACCGCGAAGGTCCATCGCTCGTCAAGGAATTCACGCAGCGCGGCATTCGCGTGTTTCTCGATCTCAAGTGGCACGACATTCCCAACATCGTGGCGAGTGCCGTGGGTGCCGCACGTGAGCTCGGCGTGTCGATGACCACGGTCCACTGCCTCGGCGGACGCGCGATGCTGGCAGCGGCGGCCAGTACGGCGGGGCAAGAGCTCGCGGTCGTCGGCGTGACGGTGCTGACCTCGCACGATGCTGCCGAGCTCGAGAGCGTGCTGGGACGAGGCGTTCCCGATGTCGGATTCGAAGCGGAACGCCTGGCGCGGGCGGCGTTGCAGGCAGGACTGCGCGGCGTCGTCGCGTCGGGCCAGGAGCTGGGTCTATTGCGGGAAGCGCTGGGCCCCGACCCGATGATCGTGGTGCCGGGAGTGCGCGCACCGGGAGAAGACGCGGGAGATCAGGTCCGCACGATTGAGGCAGGGGAGGCAGTGCGCCGCGGCGCCACGCATCTCGTGATCGGACGGCCGATTACGGCGGCGCGCGATCCGGTCGCCGCGTATCGCCGTCTAGTCGAAGCGCTCGATTGAGGGTATCAACGACCCCCATGCACACGCGGCTGTGGTTCTCGCTCGCACTGCTGATCCTGCCGATACAGGCGGCGGCCCAGGCCACGCTCTCCGATGCGGCGGCGCTGGCCAAGGCCGCGTGGTCGGCGCACGACGCCCCGGGCCTCGTGGGGCAGAGCTCGAACCTGATTCTGCAGATCCCCGGCGCCGATCCGTCGTCCCCGTTGGGGCGGCCGCAGGCCATCGAGTTGTTACGCCGCTACTTTCGGCCCGCCGAGGAGCGGGGGCTCGACGTGACGACGATTCGCGAGGTGGAGCCGGGGAAGGGGTTTGTGGAATTAACCCGCCGCTATGTCATTGCCGGCACGACGGAATTGCGACGCGAGACCTTGTTTCTCGGGTATCGGTTCTTGAATCGCGTGTGGCGTCTCGTGGAGGTACGGAGCGCGCCGTAATCGATTGTCGTGCGGCCCCTTGCGTGAAGTTGCGACCCCGTCTATTCTTCACGGCTCAGCCAGAACATTTTCACTTTTCGGGAGCAGCCTGTTGAAGGTACGTTCGAGCGTGCGCCCCATCTGCGAGCACTGCAAAGTCGTGACGCGGCGGGGCGTGATTCGCGTGATCTGCAAGCGCAACCCCAAGCATAAACAGCGGCAGGGTTAAGGAGACGCATGGCTCGTATCGCAGGCGTGGATTTGCCGCGCGACAAAAAGATCCAGTACGCACTTCCGTACATCTTCGGCATCGGTCCCAGCAACTCGATCAAGATTCTCGCGGAGACAGGCATCAGCCCTGACGCGCGCGTGCGCGACCTGCGGGACGCCGAAGTCGCACGGTTGCGCCAGGTGATCGAACGAGACTACAAGGTCGAAGGCGCGCTCCGGACGGAAATCGCGATGAACATCAAGCGGTTGATGGACATCGGGACCTATCGCGGCGCTCGCCATCGCAAGAATCTGCCGGTGCGCGGCCAGCGCACGCACACCAACGCGCGCACAAAAAAGGGACCGCGGCGCGCCATCGCGGGCAAGAAGAAGCCCGTGCTGAAAAAGTAGAGGCCCATGGCCGACGCAAAAGCAGACGCGAAGCCAGACGCGACGCCAGACGCCAAGCCGGTCGCAAAGCCGGACGCCAAACCGGCTCCCGCTCGTGCGGCCGGTGGCGCCAAGAAGAGCAAGAAGATCGTCGAGGCCGAGGGCGTCGCGCACATTACGGCGACGTTCAACAACACCCTCATCACGATCTGCGATATGCAGGGCAACGCGATCACGTGGGGCTCTTCCGGCAAAGCGGGCTTCAAGGGCTCCAAAAAGTCCACGCCCTTCGCCGCGACCGTCGCGGCCGAGCAGGCAGCGCGGGAAGCGTTGAACCTCGGCGTGAAGCGCGTGCACGTGCGTGTGCAGGGTCCAGGCTCCGGCCGCGAGTCCGCCATTCAGGCGCTCGCCAGTGCCGGGCTGCAGATCCGTTCGATCCGCGACGTGACACCGATTCCGCACAACGGGTGCCGCCCGCCCAAGAAACGGCGGGTCTAGCATGTCGCGTTATACAGGGCCCGTTTGCAGATTGTGCCGGCGTGAGGGCACCAAGCTGTTCCTCAAGGGCACGCGCTGCCTGACGGAGAAGTGCGCCGTCGAGCGTCGCGCGTACGCGCCCGGGCAGCATGGCCAGTCGACCGGACGGCGCCGCAAGGCGTCGGAGTATGCGAAGCAGCTGCGCGAAAAGCAGAAGGTGAAGCGGATCTACGGCCTCTCCGAGCGCCAGTTCCGCAACCTCTTCGAGCGGGCGATCAAGGAGCCGGGTGTGACGGGCGAAGCACTGCTCGTGGCTCTCGAGAGCCGGCTGGACAATTTGGTGTACCGCATGGGCTTTGCGACCTCGCGCAAGCAGGCGCGCCAGCTCGTGCGCCATCGGCACATCCTGGTGAACGGCCGCGTGTTGGACATTCCGTCCTACCGCGTTCGCATCGGGGAAGAGGTGAGGGTCGCCGACGCGAGCCGTGAGCTCGTGCAAGTGAAGCTTGCGCTCGAGCAGTTCGGGCGCGGACAACCGGTTTCGTGGATCCAGGTGGACACTGACAAAGTGCTGGGCAAGGTGACCGAGCGGCCAACCCGCGACGCCATCCCGCTCGCGGCACAAGAACAGTTAATCGTCGAGCTCTATTCCAAGTGATTACGACTCTTGATTTGACGGGGTTGGTCCGGCCGCATCTGGTCGAGATGACCAAGCGCGAGGACAACCCGAATTCCGCCGAGTTCCGGCTCCAGCCACTGGAGCGGGGCTACGGCTACACGCTGGGCAATTCGCTACGCCGCCTGCTGCTCTCGTCGCTACGTGGCGCCGCGGTCTGGGCGTTCCGGATCGACGGCGTGGTGCACGAGCATCAGACCATCTCCGGCGTCGTCGAGGATGTGCATCAGATCATCCAGCGCCTGAAGCAGCTCACGCTGGTGCTCGCGCCCGAAGTGGACGAGGCCGTGCTCCGCTTCAAGGTCGAGAAGGCGGGTGCGGTGTACGCCCGCGACCTCGAGGCACACGGCGCCGTCACGATTCAGAACCCTGAGCAGCTGCTCTTCACGGTACAGGACGACCGCGACATCGCGGGCGAGCTGTACGTGAACAAGGGTCGCGGCTACGTCGAAGCCGAGCAGCACCCTGTGGATCGCACCCTCGCCGTTGACGTGGTGCGCATCGACTCGATCTACAATCCTGTGCGTCGCGCGAACTTCACGGTGGCGGAGACGCGTGTCGGCCAGCGCACCGACTACGACCGGCTCACGCTCACCGTCGAAACCAACGGCACGATTTCGCCGGAGGACGCGGTGGCGTATGCCGCGGCGCTCGCGCAGGAGCACTTCCGCTTCTTCGTCGACTTCGGCAAGGTGCCGATCGTCGCGGGCGAACCCGCCGGCAACGGTGGCACCGAAGGCGGCCGGCTGCGTGACGTGCTGAGTCGGGCGATCGACGACGCGGGCTTGTCGGTGCGGTCGGTGAATTCGCTCAAGAACTCGAACATCCGCACGCTGGGCGATCTCGTCCGCTACAAAGAAGACGATCTCCTGAAGGTCAAGAACGTCGGCGAGAAGGCGCTCGGAGAAATCGCCGAGCTGCTGCGCCGTGAGGGCTTGAACTTCGGGATGCAGCTCGAGGAGACGCCGGGTGGCGAGATTCGCATTCTCGATCCGGGCAGCGCGCCAATGGCGCAGCTCACGGGGACCGAGGAAGAGTAATGCGCCACCGCGCCAAGGGTCGTCAGCTTTCGCGGACGTCGAGCCACAAGAAGGCGACGCTCAATAACATGGCGACGAGCCTCTTCCAGCACGGCGGGATCCAGACCACCGAGGCGAAGGCGAAGGAGCTGCGTCCCTTCGCGGAGCGGCTCATCACGCTTGCCCGCCGCGGGGATCTGCACGCGCGCCGTCTGGTGGAGCGCCGGATCAAGGACAAGGCGGTCACGACCAAGCTGTTCGCCGAGATCGGCAAACGGTTTGCGGCGCGGCCGGGCGGCTATACGCGGATCGTGAAGCTCGGCCATCGCGTCGGCGACGGCGCCGACGTCGCCCGCATCGAGTTGTTGGCTGAGTGACCGGGCTGCGAGTCGAAATGCAAAAGGGACCCGGAAGGGTCCCTTTTTTCTTGAGGAGCGCGTCCCTAGGACGCCTTGGCGACTCTATTCGATTTGATGCACTGCGTGCAGACCCGAATCCGGCGCACGGCGCCGTCTACCACGGCCCGAACGCGCTGGAGGTTGGGATACCAGCGGCGCGGGGTCTTGTTGTTCGCGTGGCTGACGTTATGTCCCGTGATGGGACCTTTGCCACAAATCTCACACACTCGAGCCATAGTTCGATCCGACAATGAGTTCTAAGGGCGCCGCAAAGAGGCCTAAACCTAAACCGGCCGCGCAGGGTCGACAACCCCGCAAGACCGCCGTGATCACCGGCGTCACGGGACAGGACGGCTCCTACCTCGCCGAGCTGCTGCTCGACAAGGGGTACGAGGTGATCGGCGTGGTGCGGCGCACCTCGCACGACTCCTATGAGCGGATCGGACACCTGCTGGACAAGGTGCACATCGTCGCGGCGGACTTGCTGGATCAGCATTCGCTGACGACCGTGATCCGCGATGCGCGGCCCGACGAAGTGTACAACCTCGCGGCCCAGAGCTTCGTCCCCACGTCGTGGAACCAGCCGGTCCTCACCGGTGAATTCACCGCGCTCGGCGTGACGCGACTCCTCGAAGCGATCCGCCTGGCGCATCCACAGGCGCGCGTCTATCAGGCCAGCTCATCGGAGATGTTCGGCAAGGCGATGGAAACGCCGCAGCGGGAGTCGACGCCGTTCTATCCGCGCTCGCCCTACGGTGTGGCCAAGGTCTACGGACACTGGATCACGGTGAACTACCGCGAATCCTACGGCATGTACGCGGTCAGCGGCATTCTGTTCAACCATGAGTCACCGCGCCGCGGGCTCGAGTTCGTGACGCGCAAAGTGAGCGACGCGGTCGCCCGCATCAAGCTCGGGAAGGCGACCGAGCTGCGCCTCGGCAATATCGATTCCGGGCGCGACTGGGGATTCGCCGGGGACTACGTCGACGCCATGTGGCGCATGCTGCAGCAGCCCGAGCCGAAGGACTACGTGGTGGGGACCGGCACGATGCACACCGTGCGAGACCTGTGTGCGGCGGCATTCGGCCACGTGGGACTCGAGTGGAAAAAGTACGTGAAGACGGATCCACGGTTCGTGCGTCCCGCCGAGGTGGACACGCTGCTCGCCGATGCGAGCCGGGCGCGAACAGAGCTGGGGTGGGTGCCCAAGGTGAGCTTCGAGCAGCTGGTGACAATGATGGTGGACGCGGATATGGAGCGGCTGGCGTGAGGGTGTTGGTGACCGGCGCCAACGGCTTCGTCGGCCGGACGCTCGTGAAGCGCCTGGTCGCCGAGGGCGACACCGTCATTGCGGCGGTGGGCCCGGGGGCTCCCGGCAGACCGCCCGCGCAGAACGTCAGCACGGTCTCATTGGACCTTTCGAACGACATCTCGCTCGATGCCTCGCTCGCGACGCCGGTCGACGCGGTCGTGCACCTCGCCGCGGTCGCGCTGAGTCGGGCGGCGGATCGCGATCCGGCGCTCGCGTGGAAAGTCAACGCCGAAGGCACGGCGAAGCTCGCGGCGGCGCTGGCCGACGCTGCCGCCGGTTGGGACACGAAGCCGCTGTTCCTGCTGGCGTCGACGGCAGATGTCTACGCCTGGCAGAAGCGGGCTATTAATGAAGAGGACTGTGTGCAGCCCTCCACTCCTTATGGCTGGAGCAAGCTGGGGGCGGAGCTCGCGGTCCAGCAGACGGCGCGGTGCACGGAACTGAAGGTCATCATTGCGCGCCCGTTCCCGCATTCGGGCGGCGGGCAGGACGAGAATTTCTGGATCCCGGCGCGGACCAGGCTGTTGCGGCATGTCAAACAGACCGGCGGGGTGGCGGTCCCGGTGGGTGACTTGACGGCGGTACGTGACTACTCGCATGTGGACGACGTGGTGGACGCCTATGCGCTCCTGCTGAAGCGGGGCACGCCCGGCGAGGTGTACAACATCGCCTCCGGCCGGGAGGTCACGCTGGACGAGATCCACACGCGCTTGGAGCACCTGCTCGGCGTGAATCCCAAGCGCGAAATCGATGGGAGCCAGATTCGGCGCGAGGCGCGCCCGTACCTGGTGGGTGACGCGACGAAACTGCGGTCGGCGACAGGGTGGACGCCGCGCCGCTCACTCGACGATTTGCTGAAAGACGTTGTCGATGCCCAAACGAACTGACCTCAAGCGCATCCTGCTGCTCGGTTCCGGGCCGATCGTCATCGGTCAGGGCGCGGAGTTCGACTACTCGGGTACCCAGGCGATCAAGGCGCTCAAGGAAGAAGGCTATTTCGTCATCCTCGTGAACTCGAATCCCGCCACGATCATGACCGATCCCGAGCTCGCCGACCGCACCTACATCGAGCCGGTCACCCCGGACTGGGTGCGTAAAGTCATCGAACGCGAGCACCCGGACGCGCTGTTGCCCACGATGGGCGGCCAAACCGCCCTCAACGTCGCCATGGCGCTCGCCAACGACGGCACGCTGCAGAAGCACCATGTCGAGCTCATCGGCGCGAACGCCCGCGCCATCACGATGGCGGAAGATCGCGCGGAGTTCAGCGCCGCGATGCGGCGCATCGGCCTCGCGACGCCCAAAGGGCACACGGTCACCACCGTGGCCGCGGCGCTGGAGGCGGTGGGCGACGTCGGCTATCCGGCGATCATCCGGCCATCGTACACGCTCGGCGGCACCGGCGGCGGGGTCGCGTACAATCGCGCGGAGTTCGAAGAGATGGTGGAGCGCGCACTCGAGCTCTCGCCCGTACACTCCACCCTGATCGAGCGCAGCGTCCTCGGCTGGAAGGAGTTCGAGCTCGAAGTGATGCGCGACCGGCGCGACAATGTCGTGATCGTATGCTCGATCGAAAACCTCGATCCGATGGGCGTGCACACCGGCGATTCGATCACCGTCGCGCCGGCGATGACGCTCACCGACCGCGAGTACCAGCGCATGCGCGACGCGGCGATCGCCATCATCCGCGAGATCGGCGTCGAGGCCGGCGGCTGCAACATCCAGTTCGCGGTCAATCCGGCCGACGGCGAAATGCTCGTGATCGAGATGAACCCGCGCGTGTCGCGCAGCTCGGCCCTGGCCTCGAAGGCGACCGGCTTCCCGATCGCGCGCATCGGGACGAAGCTCGCCGTCGGGTACACGCTCGACGAGCTGCCCAACGACATCACCAAGACCACTCCTGCCTCCTTCGAGCCGGTGCTCGACTATGTGGTCGTGAAGGTGCCGCGCTTCGCCTTCGAGAAGTTCCCCACAGCCGACTTCCGGTTGACGACCCAGATGAAGTCGGTTGGTGAAGCGATGGCGATCGGGCGCACGTTCAAGGAGGCGTTCCAGAAGGGGCTGCGCGCGCTCGAAATCGGGCGGCCTGGGTGGGTCCTGGGCGCGACGCCGGCGGACGACCGGCTGACGAGCACGACACCTGAGGATTTGCGGGTCGCGCTCCGCACGGCGACGCCCGAGCGGATCTTCCAGGTCAAGCGCGCGCTCCTCGCCGGCCTAACGGTGGACGAGATCGCGCAGGCTTCCGGCATCGACCCCTGGTTCCTCTATCAGCTCGAGGAGCTCGTCGCGGCGGAGCGCTGGTTCAGCGGGCTCCCGGTCGTCGGGGCGAGGGAGCTCAAGCGCATGAAGCGCCTGGGATTCTCCGACCTCCAGCTCGCCGCGCTGCGCAACACCACGGAGTCGGCGATTCGCGAACAGCGCTGGAGCCTCGGTATCCACCCGGCCTACAAGACCGTGGACACCTGCGCCGGCGAGTTTCCGTCGTCCACGCCGTATCTCTATTCGTCCTACGACGAGGAGAACGAGTCCACGCCGTTCGGCGAGCAGGGCATCGTGATTCTCGGCAGCGGTCCGAACCGCATCGGGCAGGGGGTGGAATTCGACTACTGCTGCGTGCGCGCCGGACTCGCGTTCCGCGAGCTCGGCTTCAAGACGATCATGATCAACTCGAATCCCGAGACGGTGTCGACCGACTTCGACATCTCGGACAAGCTGTACTTCGAGCCGCTGACGTTCGAGGATGTCTTGGAGATCACGCGCTGGGAGCGGCCCAAGGGGGTCGTGGTTCAGCTCGGGGGCCAGACGCCGTTGCAGCTCACCAAGCCGCTCGAGGCGGCGGGCGTGCCGGTGCTGGGCACATCGCCGGACGCAATCGACATCGCCGAGGACCGCGAGCGCTTCGAGGAGCTGGCGGACAAGCTGGGCATCACGCAGCCGCCCAATGGGATCGCCCGCTCGGTCGACGAGGCCGTCGGGGTGGCGCAGCGGATCGGGTACCCGGTTCTGGTGCGGCCGTCCTACGTGCTCGGCGGCCGCGCGATGGAGATCGTGTACGACGACGGCTCGCTGCGTGATTACTTCGTCAAAGCGGCGCGCGTCGCGCCGGAACACCCGGTGCTGATCGACCGCTTCCTGGAGGACGCGTTCGAAGCGGACGTAGATGCGATCGCCGATGGGACGCGCTGCGTGATCGGCGGCGTGATGCAGCATATCGAGGATGCGGGGGTGCATTCGGGCGACTCCGCCTGCGTGTTGCCGCCCTATTTGATCGGCGATCGTCAGGTGGACGAAATGCGACGCCACACCCAGGCGTTCGCCAAGGCGCTCGGCGTGGTGGGGCTGATCAACGTGCAGTACGCCATCCAGAAGGGCGTTGTCTACGTCCTGGAGGTCAACCCGCGGGCGTCCCGGACCGTGCCGTTCGTGAGCAAGGCCACTGGGGTCCCCCTCGCAAAGCTTGCCGCGGCGGTCATCGTGGGGCGGACACTGGACGATTTGGGCCTTCCCGATGAGCTTCCCGTCGCCGGGGTAGCCGTGAAAGAGGCGGTCTTCCCCTTCACGAAACTGCCCGGTGTGGATACAGTGTTGGGGCCGGAAATGCGCTCGACCGGCGAAGAGATGGGTCTGGCGGACAGTTTTGGCATGGCGTTCGCGAAGGCGCAGATCGCGGCGGAGGGCAGCCTGCCCCTCGAGGGCACGATCTTCGTCACGGTGAACGACCACGACAAGCCGACGGTGTTGCCGATCGCCCGCCGCTTCCACGAGCTAGGGTTCCGCATCCTGGCGACGGAGGGGACGGAGCGCTATCTCCGGGGCCGCGGTGTGCCGGCGGAGCGGGTGCTGAAGGTGCACGAAGGACGCCCGAACGCGATCGATCTGATCGTGTCCGGCGAAGTGCAGTTGTTGATCAACACGCCGCTGGGGAAGTTCACGCAGGTGGACGACTACGCCATCCGGCGCGCCGCGCTGGTGCATCGGGTGCCGTACACGACGACCATGTCCGCGGCGAGCGCCGCGTGTGATGCGATCATTGCGCTCCGCAGCCGCACCGGGAGCGTTAGGAGCCTACAGGAATGGCACGAAAAAGCGAACGTCGAAAAGACGCGGACCGGCGGGCAGATAGCGGCAGCAAACGCGTAGCCAAGCCCGCCAAAGGGGCGAAGGTCGCGAAGGCTGCGCCTCCACCCCCGCCCGCGCCAAAAATCAAATTCCGCGGCAAGCTGCTCGAGAACGAGCCGCTGTCGCGCTACAACACCTGGCGAATCGGCGGCCCGGCGCGCTACCTCGCGATGCCGGCCGACACCGAGGACGTGGTCCGTGCCCTGGAGCTGGCACAGGACCGCGGGCTCCCCTGGCTCGTGATCGGACTTGGCTCGAATGTGCTGGTCAAGGACGGCGGCTTCCCCGGGGTGGTGATCCGGATGGGGAAGGGGTTGGACCGCTTTGAAATGAAAGGCGCGACGGCGATCGTCGGCGCGGGGATGCCGACGCCGATCCTGGCGCGCCGCACCGCCGAAGCCGGGTTCGCGGGAGTGGAGCGGTTCCTGGGCGTCCCGGGCAGCGTCGGCGGCGGCATCTACATGAACGCCGGCTGCCACGGCGCCGAGTTCGCCGAGGTCGTCACCGAAGTCACGGTGATGGACCCGCGCGGCAAGGTGAAGCAGCTCACCCGCAAACAGATCTCGTTCAAGTACCGCTCCTCCAACCTCGAAGGGATCGTCCTCGAGGCGAAGCTCGTGCTGGGCGAAGAATCGCCCGCGAAGCTGAAGGAGCTGCAGGGCAAGTTGCTCCGCTGGCGCAAAGCCGGCACCCCGTTCGATCAGCCGTGCTGCGGCTCGACATTCACCAATCCCAGCGGCACCAAGACCGCCGGGATGTTGATCGATGAGTGCGGCCTGAAGGGCTTCACGATCGGCAGCGCGCAGGTGTCCACCCTGCACGCCAACTACATCATCAACAAGGGCACCGCGACCGCGAGCGACGTCCTCAAGGTGATCGAGCACGTGCGCAAGACGGTGGCGAAGAAGACCGGCGTCACTCTGGAGCTCGAGTGCAAGATCATCGGCACGTAAGCTATTTCGCGCACGAGTCCAGCTATGTCGATGATGGAGCGGTGATCGGCGACGGCACGAAAATCTGGCACTTTTCGCACGTGATGCCCGGCGCCGTGATCGGCGAGCGCTGCAACCTCGGCCAGAACGTCGTCGTGATGCCCGGCACGAAAATCGGTAACAACGTCAAGATCCAGAACAACGTCTCGATTTACGAAGGCGTCGAGCTGGAAGACGACGTCTTCTGCGGGCCGTCCTGCGTGTTCACCAATGTCATGAACCCGCGCGCGCACGTGTCACGCAAGAACGAATACCGGCGCACGCTGGTGAAACGCGGCGGCTCGATCGGGGCCAACGCGACGATCGTCTGCGGCGTCACGCTGGGGGAGTACGCGTTCATTGGTGCCGGTGCCGTCGTCACCTCCGACGTGCCCGCGTACGGCTTGATGGTCGGCGTACCCGCGCGCCGCGTGGGCTGGATGTGCCAGTGCGGCGAGCGGCTGCATCCGACCGGCGATCAGGCCACCTGCGCCGCCTGCGGCGCCAGCTATCAGGAGTTGGGAGGCGCGCTGCGCCAGATCAAGCCGGCGAAGGTGCGCGCGTCATGAACGTACCGATGCTGGATCTCGTCGCGCAGTACTCGACGATCAAGGACGACGTGCTGTCCGCCATGATGAAGGTGGTCGAGACCCAGCAATTCATCATGGGCCCGGCGGTGCCGGAGCTCGAGACGGCCGTCGCCCGGCTGTCGCATGCCAAACACGGCATCGGCTGCGCGAGCGGTACCGATGCGCTGCTGTTGCCGCTCAAGGCGCTGAATCTGAAGCCGGGCGACGAAGTCATTACGACGCCGTTCACCTTCTTCGCGACGGCCGGCACGATTCATAACGCGGGCGCCACGCCCGTCTTCGTGGACATTCAGCCCGATACGTTCAACATCGATCCCGCCGCGGTGAAGCGTGCGATCACGCCGCGCACGCGCGCGATCATGCCCGTGCACCTGTACGGGCAAATGGCGGACATGCTCGAGCTGATGTCGATCGCCCAAGCGAAGGGTCTCAGGATCATCGAAGACGCCGCCCAGGCGATCGGCGCGCGCCGCAAAATGGACGGCGAGTGGCGCGTGGCGGGAGAGTTGGGGTGGGTGACGGGCTATTCGTTCTTCCCCAGCAAGAATCTCGGCGCCTGGGGTGACGGCGGGATGATGGTTACGTCGGACGGTGCGGCAGCCGATCGGCTCAAGAAGTTGCGGCTGCACGGCGGTGCCAAGCAGTACCATCACGACGAGGTCGGCACCAACTCGCGGCTCGACACACTTCAGGCCGCGGTGCTCCTCGCCAAGCTGCCGCACCTCTCGCAGTGGTCGGCCAAGCGCCGCGAGCACGCCGCGTACTACTCGAAGGCGTTGACCGGCGTGCCGCAGGTCAAGCCGCCCGTCGTGGATCCGGCGAACGAGCACATCTTTCATCAGTACACACTGCGTGCCGAGCGGCGCGACGCGTTGCAGGCGCATCTAAAGAAGGAAGGGATCGGACACGCGGTGTACTATCCGATCCCGCTGCACCGCCAGCCCTGTTTTGCGCACCTCGGCTACAAGGACGGCAGCCTGCCGCAGGCGGAGCAGGCGTCGCGCGAGGCGATTTCGCTGCCGATCTATCCTGAGCTCACCAGGGCGCAGCTCGATCGGGTCATCGATGCGATTCGTGGATTCTATCGGTGACACGGCTCAAGATCGGCGTAGTCGGCGCCGGCGCGTGGGGGCGTAACCACGTCCGGACGGTTGCCGGGCTGGCGGAAGGTGAGCTCGCGGCGGTCTGCGACACCGATCCCGAGGTCCGCGAGCGCGTGTCGCGCCAGTATCCCGGCGCCCTGGTTACGGGCGACGTCGCAGCGCTCCTCTCGGTCGTCGATGCGGTGATTGTGGCGTCCCCCGCCGCGACACACGCGGCGGTCGCGCTTCAGGTGCTGGAGGCGGGGAAGCCGGTTCTGGTCGAGAAGCCGTTCGCGCTGAACGTGCGCGACGCCGAGGCGGTGGCGAAGCGGGGAGCGCAGAAGAGCCTGCCGGTGCTGGCCGGCCATCTGCTGGTCTATCATCCCGCCGTCGAGCGGCTCCGCGAGATGGTACAGACAGGCGAGCTGGGCAGGGTATTCTATCTGTACGGGCTCCGGGTCAATCTGGGGCAGGTGCGCAAGGACGAGAATGCGCTGTGGAGCTTTGGGCCCCACGATGTATCGGTGGCCCTGTATCTGCTTGGTGAGGAACCCGTCCGAGTCGCGGCGCACGGCAAGAGCTATCTCCAGCCCGGGATCGAAGACGTCGTGTTTCTCACGATGGAGTTCGAGAGCGGCGTGATCGCCCACGTCCAGATGTCGTGGCTCGATCCCCACAAGGAGCGGAAACTGACGGTGGTTGGCGCCAAGAAAATGGTGGTCTTTGACGATATGGAGCCGCGCGAAAAGCTGCGGATCTACGACAAGGGCGTGGAGCGCGCGCCCGAGTACCGCTCGTTCGGCGAAAGCCTGGCGATTCGGGAGGGCGATATCTTCATTCCTCGTATTCCGGCCGTGGAGCCCCTCGCGGCCGAGTTGGCGCATTTCGTCCGCGCCGCGCAGGGCCGGGAACCGCCGCGCGCGAGCGCCGCGGACGGTGTGCGCGTCGTCCGCGTGCTCGAAGCCGCCTCCCGCTCACTGGCGCGCGGTGGCGCCCCGGAGACTCCATGACTGCGACTGCCGCTGCACCCACCATCGTCGATTCGCTCCTCGCGAAAGCGAAGGACCGCACCGCGATCTTCGGCGTCGTCGGCCTCGGCTATGTCGGACTCCCACTCGCGATGGAGCTGGTACGAGCCGGCTACCGCGTGCTCGGGGTGGACGTGAATGCCAAAGTCGTCGATTTGCTGAACGCCGGCCGTTCGCACATTCAGGACGTACCCGCCGCGACCGTCGCCGACGCGGTGAGCGCCAAGAAGTTTTCCGCGACGGCCGATTTGACGCGCCTGAAGGAGCCTGACGTCATCTCGATCAGCGTACCCACGCCGCTGTCCAAGACCAAAGACCCCGACGTCAGCTACGTCCTGGCGGCGACGGAATCGGTGAAGCGCGTGCTGCGGAAGGGGCAGCTCGTCGTGCTCGAGTCGACGACGTATCCGGGCACGACGCGCGAGCTGATGCTCCCCGCGCTCGAGTCGACTGGCCTCAAAGTCGGGCAGGACTTCTTCCTGGCGTTCTCTCCGGAGCGCGTCGATCCGGGCAACGAGCGCTACAACACCCGCAACACTCCGAAGGTGATCGGCGGCATCACGCCCGCCTGCCTGAAAGTCGCGACGGCGCTCTACCAGCCGGCGATCGATACGCTCGTGCCGGTGTCGTCGCCCGAAGCGGCGGAGCTCGTGAAGATCCTCGAGAATACGTTCCGCAGCGTCAACATCGGGCTCGCGAACGAAATGGCGATCGTGTGCGACAAACTCGGTGTCGATGTGTGGGAAGTGATCGAAGCCGCCGCGACGAAACCGTTCGGTTTCATGAAGTTCACCCCCGGTCCCGGCGTCGGCGGTCACTGCATCCCCCTCGATCCGCACTACCTCGCCTGGAAGATGCGGACGCTCAACTACAAAACCCGGTTCATCGAGCTGGCGGGCGAGATGAATGCCGAGATGCCGGAGTTCTGGGTTGGGAAGGTCGTTGACATGCTCAACGACCAGGGGAAAGCGGCCCGGGGCAGCCGAGTCTTGCTCGTGGGTGTCGCGTACAAGAAAAACATCGACGATATCCGCGAAAGCCCGGCGTTGGACGTGATCCGCCTGCTGCATCTGCGCGGCGCCGAGGTGTCCTACCACGACCCGCACGTGCCGGTCCTGAATGAAGACAACATCGGGCTCAGTTCGGTGCCGCTCACCGCGGAAACGCTCAAACAGGCCGATTGCGTCATCATCGTCACCGATCACGCGGCGATTGATTACAAGCTGATCTCGCGGAACGCGCGCGCGGTGGTGGACACCCGGCATGTGTTGCCCAAGGCGGGTCCCCGCGCGTGAAGGTCGCCGTCGTCGGCACCGGATATGTAGGTCTGGTGGTGGGTGCGTGTCTCGCCGAAACGGGAAATGACGTCGTCTGCGCCGACGTCGACGCGGGCAAGATCAAAAGCCTGAAAGCGAACAAGCTTCCGATCTACGAGCCCGGGCTCGAGCCGATCGTCGTCCGCAATCAACGCGAAGGTAGGCTGACCTTCACGACTGACGTCGGTAACGCCGTCGAGCGCGCCGAGGTCGTATTCATCGCGGTGGGGACGCCGCCCGACGAAGACGGATCGGCCGATCTGCAGCACGTGCTCGCCGTCGCCACGACGATCGGCGAGCACATGAACGCGCCCAAGGTCGTCGTCACGAAGAGCACCGTCCCGGTCGGCACGGCCGAGAAGGTGCGGGCGCAGATCGCCGCCAAGACGACGACGCCGTTTCACGTTTGCTCGAATCCCGAATTCCTCAAGGAAGGCGCCGCGGTTGAAGACTTCATGAAGCCCGATCGCGTGGTGGTCGGGGTCGACTCCCCCGATGCCGCTGCGGTGCTCGAGCAGTTGTACGCGCCGTTCGTGCGCACCGGGAATCCGCTGATCTTCATGGACATTCCGTCGGCCGAGATGACGAAGTACGCGGCCAACGCCATCCTCGCGACGCGCATCTCGTTCATGAATCAGATCGCGCAGCTGTGCGAAACGGTGGGGGCGGACGTGACGCAGGTGCGGCGCGGGATCGGCTCGGACCGGCGCATCGGCCAGGCGTTCCTGTTTCCCGGCCCGGGGTACGGCGGTTCGTGCTTTCCGAAAGACGTCCAGGCGTTGATCCGCACCGCGGAGGAGCGCAACGTCCCGCTCGATATCCTCAAGGCCGTCGAGGCGGCGAATGGGCGCCAAAAGCGGCTCCTGTTCGACAAGCTGGAGCGGCATTTCGACGGGCAGGTGAAGGGCCGCTCGATCGCCGTGTGGGGGCTCGCCTTCAAGGCGGAGACGGACGACGTGCGGGCCAGCCCGGCCCTCGTTCTGATCGAGGCGTTGCTTGCGGCCGGCGCGACGGTCCGCGCGCACGATCCCGCCGCGCGCGAGACCGCGCGGCGCCATTTGGGAGATCGCGTGTACTATGCGGACCACGCATTCGATGCCCTCACGGGGGCCGATGGGCTCGCCATCGTGACGGAGTGGCTTGAATACCGCAACCCCGATTTTCCGCGGATGAAACAGCTCATGCGGCGGCCGCTCATCGTGGACGGCCGCAATCTGTACGACCCGGCCCGCCTCGCCAAGCTCGGCTTCACGTACGACAGCATCGGCCGCCGGGTGACATGCGCATCCTCGTAACAGGAGCCGCCGGCTTCCTGGGATCCCACCTCTGCGACCGGCTGCTCGCGGCCGGGCATACGGTCGTGGGCATGGACAACTTCCTGACCGGCAGCCCCGGAAACCTCACCCACCTCGAGGGCAACGCGCGCTTCAAGGCGCTGCGTCACGACGTCTCGAAGTTCATCGACGTCCCGGGACCGCTCGACGGCATCCTGCACTTCGCCAGTCCCGCGAGCCCGATCGATTATCTCGAACATCCCATCCCGACCCTCAAAGTCGGTGCGCTCGGCACCCACAACAGCCTCGGTCTCGCCAAGGCGAAGGGCGCTCGGTTCCTGCTCGCGTCGACGTCCGAGGTGTACGGTGATCCGCAGGTCCACCCGCAGCCCGAGTCGTACTGGGGAAACGTCAATCCGGTGGGGCCCCGCGGTGTGTACGACGAAGCCAAACGCTTCGCCGAAGCGATGACGATGGCGTACCACCGCTACCACGGACTCGACACGCGAATCGTGCGCATCTTCAACACCTACGGGCCCCGCATGCGCCCGAACGACGGGCGCGTCGTGTCGAACTTTATCGTACAGGCGCTGCGCGGGGAGCTCCTCACCATCTACGGCGATGGCTCCCAGACCCGCTCGTTCTGTTATGTGGACGATCTGATCGAGGGGATCATGCGGTTGTTCGAGCACGGGAGCGCGGACCCCACGAACATCGGCAACCCGCACGAGTTCACCGTGCGGCAGCTCGCGGAGCGCGTGCTCGCGTTGACGGGGAGCAAGAGCAAGCTCGTCGAGCGGCCGCTGCCGGTGGACGACCCGCAGGTGCGCCAGCCGGACATCACGCACGTGCGCAAGACGCTGGGATGGGAGCCGAAGGTGTCGCTCGACGAAGGGCTCCGCCGTACCATTGAGTACTTCCGTGCGATCGTGAAGCACGAGGGAGTAGGGCAGCCGTGAAGCAGCGGTTTCTGGTCACCGGCGCCGCGGGTTTCATAGGATCGCATGTGAGCGAGGCGCTCATCGGGCGCGGCCACGAGGTCACCGGTGTCGATAACTTCGATCCGTTCTATGGTCGCGACGTCAAAGAGCGCAATCTCGCGGGCCTTCGCAAGCTTCCCGGGTTTCGCTTCGTCGAAGCCGATGTCGCTCGCGACCCGATGCCGGTGGACGGTGTCGAAGCCGTCATCCATCTCGCGGCAAAGCCCGGCGTCCGGCCGTCTCTCGACGATCCCGGCTCCTACATGGAAGCGAACGTCACCGCGACCGCGCGCCTGATCGATGCGGCACGCCGGGTGGGATTGTCGCGAATCGTGTTCGGGTCATCGTCGTCCGTGTACGGGAACGCGACGCCCGCGCCATTCGCCGAGGATTCCCCCGCCGTGTCGCCGATCTCGCCGTACGCGGCCAGCAAACGCGCGGCGGAGCTTCTCGCGCATGCCTTTGCCCACCTCTACCCGCTCAAGATCATCTGCCTGCGGTTCTTCACGGTCTACGGCCCGCGGCAGCGGCCCGATCTGGCGATCCACAAGTTTACGGACCTGATCGCCCGGGGACGACCGGTGCGGATGCATGGGGATGGATCGAGCGAGCGCGACTATACCTATATTACCGACTGCGTGGACGGCATCGTCGCCGCGCTCGCGTGGACCGCTGATGCGGTTCCCGGCACGGTCGAGACGGTCAATCTGGGTGGCGGCGACCGCGTGCGCCTCGACCGCCTGATTGCGCTCATCGCTACGGCGCTCGGTCAGGAAGCGCGCATCGAGCTTCAGCCCGATCAGCCGGGCGACGTGCGGTTGACCGATGCCGATCTGACCCACGCCGGACGCGTGTTGGGCTTCAAGCCGCGCGTCGGCATCGCGGAAGGCATCCGCAAGTTCGTAGACTGGTACGAGGAGGTTCATGGACGTCAGTCCCGAGCGCCTAGTCGAGCAGGCTAACGAGCGGTTTCAGCTGCAGGACTACTACGGTGCGATTCATCTCCTCGAGGAGGTCATCGCCACCGGCCGCGCGTTTGCGGACGCGCATCACCTGCTCGGTCTCTCGTACTCGCTCGCCGGACAGTCCGACAAGGCGCTGGAACAGCTCGATCGCGCCCTCGCGCTCAATCCGAACTACATCGAGGCCTTGATCCATCGGGCGCTCGTGCTGAACGAGCTGGGTCGCGAGGAAGAGGCGAACGCGGTGCTGCGGCGCGCCCGCCAGGTGACCTCGGAGCGGCGCGGTGGATTCCACGGCCACGTTGCGGCGAAGCTCGCCAATCAACATGCGGCGCTGGCGCAAGCGTATTACGAAGCGGGTGGACTGAACGAAGCGGTCGCACAGTACGAGGCGGCGCTGGAGCTGGGCCCCGGCTTTCACGACCTGCGCTACAAGCTGGGCCGAGTGCTCCTGGAGGCCGGTCGCGCGTTGGACGCGCACGAGCATTTCCAGATCATCGTGCGCGAGCGCCCGTCCTTCCTCGATGCCGCCGCGATGCTGGGGCTGGCGTGCTACCTCGCTGGTGATGGGTTGGCGGCGCGCACCGTGTGGGAGGCGCTGCGAGCGCGACGGCCGGAAGATCCGAGGGTAGAGGCGTACCTCGCACTCCTTTCCCGTTCGGACGTGACCCCGGTTGGCGCCGACGGCGGCGGGGGCGCGGACGGGGGCGGGGGCGGGGGCGGGGACGCCGCGAAACCTGACCGAAAGAAGAAAAAGAAGTGAAACGGCTCGTAGTGGTGTCGCTCGTCTTCTTGCTGGCCTGCACCCGTTCCGCCTCGAATCACGAGGAGCTCGGCGATCGTGCGTATGCGGCGGCCTCCTACGTCGACGCGCTGGCGGAATACCAGCTGGGACGCAAATCGGACGCGGGGAGCGCGGTGCTGCTCGCCAAGCTGGCCGCGGCGGCGATGCATGCCGAGGACTATGGGCTGGCGGCCGAAGCCTACGGCTCGCTCGCCAAGCGAGACCGCTCACGGGTCGACGAAGCCGCTGACGGGTTGGAACGGGTCGCGCGGGCCGCGCTGACCGCCAACGACCGCACCGCGCTGGCGAGCGCCCTCACGGGACTGCGCGAGGTCGCGCCCCGCCGGCCGCTCGGGCGGTACGTCGTGCTCGCTGCCCTCGATGCGGTCGACCGGGGCGATACGGCCGAGGCGCGCGCCCTGTTGCCGGTTGCAGCGGCCTCGGCGGTCGACGCCGCGCGAGCCGACTCGCTACTGTTCGTGTACGGGCTGACGCTGGTCCGGGTCCGCGACTGTAGCACGGCGGTGCGCGTCTTTGAGGGCGTGGTCAGGCGACAGCGGGCGGCCACGGTGGTCGAGCAGGCGCGCGAGGGTTTGGGGCTCTGCGCGCTCGTGGAAGGCCAGATCGCGCTCGAGCAGGGCCGCCCGGCCGACGCCGAAGGGTGGTTCCGCCGTGCGACGGCACCCGGGGCCTCGCCGGATGTCGTGCGAGGCGCGTTCCTGGGACTCGGCGACGTGCGCCTCGCGCAGGGCGACGTGGCGGGGGCGATGGAGAGTTATCAGCAGGCGCTCGCCGGCGGGACACCCGGAGATACGATTTCGCAGCGCGCGCAGGAAAAGCTCAACGCGTTAGGAAAGGCTGAACCGGAATGACGATGCAACGGACGATCGGGATGCTGGCAATCGTTGTGGCCCTGAGTGGACTGGGAGGGGCCGCGTGTCATCCGCGCGGCCGCGTCCCGCGGGCCGCGCCGGTAGTGCCGGCCGACGTCGATCTCCGTCGTGCCATGGAACTGTTCCACCGCGGCGATTTTCGCCGCGCGCAGACGATTCTGCAGCGTGTCACTTTCGAGCTCACGCCTGGGACGCCCGAGCTGGCGGAGGTGCGGTATTACCTCGCCGAGTGCTGGTTTCAGCTCGGCGACTTCGTGCAGGCGGCGAGTGAGTTCCGGAAAGTCGCCGACGAATTCTCGACTTCGGAGTACGCGCCGCTGGCGCTCCTGAGAGCCGGCGACGCGAACCTCCGCCTCTGGCACCGGCCCGAGCTCGACCCGTCATACGGCGAGACCGCCTTGGCGATCTACCAGGAGCTGGCAGGCCGCTTTCCCGACAGCGATGCCGCCGGGCGCGCCCGCCTGCACGTGCGGCGCCTCGAGAGCCAGTTTGCCGAGAAGACATACAAGACGGGCATCTTTTACCTGCGGCGCAAGGCGTTTGACTCGGCGATCATCTACTTCAAGGACGTGATCGCCAATTATCCCACGGCGCAGCGGGCGCCTGACGCGCTGCTGCGGCTGGTGGACAGCTATCGCGCGATCGGTTACAAGCAGGAGCTGCAGGAGACGTGCGAGCACCTGCGCCGCTTCTACGCGAACGCGACAGATCTCGCCCGCACGTGCCCAGCGGCGGCCGATTCCAGCGCGACCCCCGCGACCCCGTCGACCCCCTCCCCCTCTACACCCTGACCGGCGTGGCCGGGGGGGCGCTGTTCGGGGGCTCGTTCGACCCCGTGCACGTCGCACACTTGATCGTGGCAGAAGCAGCGGCGGACGCGCTGGGGTCCAACGTGCGGTTCCTTCCCGCGCGCGAGCAGCCCTTCAAGCGCGCGGCTCATCAGGCGACGCCGGAGCAACGGGCCGAGATGCTGGACTTGGCGGTCGCGGGGAATCCCCGCCTGGGCGTGGAGCGGGTGGAACTGGGGTTGCCGACACCCTCCTACACGGTTCGAACCCTGCGGGCCCTGGGCGATCGCGAGCCCGGGAACCGGTTCACGTTATTGCTGGGGGCAGACGCCGCCCGAGACTTGGCTGCGTGGTGGGAAGTTGAAGCTCTCCCGCGACTTGCCGACATCGTCGTGTTCGCCCGGCCGGGGGCGAGCGTGGTGCGCCACCCGCTGATCAAGCGAGTCATCCCGGTACCCATGATCGACCTCTCCGCGACGAAGGTGCGGGAGCGCGTCACACAGGGGCTTTCCATTCGATATTTAGTGCCCGATTCGGTGCGCGAATACATCGGCGCTCACGGGCTGTATCGCTAGGAGTGTAATGGCTAATCGCTGGTTCACGAGAATCTTCGGAACACAGTTCGATCGCGAGTTGAAGCGCATCCAGCCGATTGTGGATGCGATTCACGAGCACGAAGCGCGCCTCAAAGACATCGGGGACGCCGAGCTGCAGGCGCAGACCGCCAAGTTCCGCGCGGCGATCGCCGAGCGCACCGGCGCTCAGCACGCCGAAGTCGAGCGCCTCAAGAAGGCGAAGCACGACTGCCCCGATCCCGAGGAGCGCGCCAATCTCACCGAGCAGTTGAGAAAAGCGGAGCAGGAGTTCGTCTCCGAGCTGCAGCACACGCTGGACGACCTGCTGCCGGAAGCGTTCGCGACGGTGCGCGAAGCGGCCCGCCGTCTGCTGGGGAGCGAGGTCGTCGTCACCGGGCACGCGATGAAGTGGGACATGGTGCCCTACGACGTCCAGCTCATCGGCGGCATCGTGCTGCATCAGGGCAAGATCGCCGAAATGGCGACCGGCGAGGGCAAGACGCTCGTCGCGACGCTGCCGCTGTATCTCAACGCGTTGGCGGGTCGGGGCGCGCATCTCGTTACGGTGAACAACTACCTGGCGCGGCGCGACTCGCAGTGGATGGGTCACCTGTTCAAATGGCTCGGTCTGACGGTGGGCTGCATCGACGACACGCAGCCGTCGACCCCCGAGCGGCGCGCGGCCTATCTGTGCGATATCACGTACGGCACCAACAACGAATTCGGCTTCGACTACCTCCGCGACAACATGGTCGGCAGCCTGGAGCACCGGGTCCAGCGTGGCCACGTGTACGCGATCATCGACGAGGTGGATTCGATTCTGATCGACGAAGCGCGCACGCCCCTCATCATCTCCGGGGTCGTTGGCGCGGAGTCGGATGAGAAGTACGCACTGTACAACGCCCAGGTCGTGCAGTTGGTGCGCAAGCAGACCGCGATCGCCAACGATCTGATTGCGAAGGCCGAGCCGCTGCTCGAGAACCCGGACACGAGTTACGAGGGCGCGAAGCTGCTGTACAAGGCACAGCTGGGCATGCCGAAGAACCGGAAGCTGTTGAAGCTCCTGAACGAGCAAGGCGTCAAGCAACAGGTGCAGCGCGTCGAGCTCGACCGGCTCGCCGACCGCAAGCTGCCGGCACGCGACCAGAAGATGCGCGATATCGAAGATGATCTGTACTTCGTCATGGATGAGCGCGGCCGCTCCGTGCACTTGAGCGACAGGGGCGTGGAGACGATGTCCCCGCAGGATCCGACGCTGTTCGTGGTGCCCGACATCTCGCACGCCATTCACGATCTGGAGCGCGACCCGGACCTCACGCCGGCGGAGAAGATCGAACGGCGCCGGGCGGTGGAGGGCGAATACGCGGCCAAGAGCGAAACACTGCACATCATCCATAAACTGCTGCAGGCGCATGCGCTGTATGAGAAAGACGTGGAATACGTCGTGCAGGAGGGGCAGGTCTTTATCGTCGACGAGTTCACCGGCCGGTTGATGCCGGGCCGGCGCTGGTCGGACGGGTTGCACCAGGCGGTGGAGGCGAAGGAAGGTGTGGCGGTCCGCGAGGAGTCACAGACCCTCGCGACGATCACGATCCAGAACTACTTCCGCATGCACGAGAAGCTGTCGGGCATGACGGGCACCGCCGAGACGGAAGAGACCGAGTTTCACGACATCTACAAACTCAACGTCGTGGTCATTCCCACCAATCGGCCCGTGCGGCGCGTGGACAAGCACGACCTCGTCTACAAGACGCGCAAAGAGAAGTACGACGCGATCATGGAAGAAGTGGAGCGCCAGCATAAGCGCGGCCTGCCGGTGCTGGTCGGGACGACCAACGTCGAAGTCTCAGAGACACTGGCCCGCATCCTGAAGCGGCGCGGGCTCAAGCACGAGGTGCTGAACGCCAAGTTTCACCAGCGCGAGGCGGAGATCGTCGCGCAGGCGGGCCAGCCCGGCTCCATCACGATCGCGACGAACATGGCCGGCCGCGGCACCGACATCAAACTCGGCCCGGGCGTCAAGAAGTGTCAGGTCTGCGGCATCAAGTCGCGCGAGGCGCCGTTCGGCCAGATGGTGGAGCAGCCCGACCTGGCTCCCGCCCAGATCAAAGAGCTGGAGTGCAACGAGGATCCGCCGTGTGGCCTCGTCATCATCGGAACGGAGCGTCACGAGGCGCGGCGCATCGACCGCCAGCTGCGCGGTCGCTCGGGGCGTCAGGGCGATCCGGGGCAGAGCGTGTTCTATATGTCGCTCGAAGACGACCTCATGCGGCTCTTCGGGTCCGACCGCATCGCGCGCATCATGGACCGCACCGGCGCCGAAGAGGGTGAGGTCATTACCCATCCATGGGTCACGGCCGCCATCGGCCAGGCGCAGAAGCGCGTCGAACTCCAGAATTTCCAGGCGCGCAAGAAGCTGCTGCAGTTCGACGACGTCATGAACAAGCAGCGCGAGGTCATCTACTCGCAGCGACTGTATGCGCTCGAGGGCGGGGAAGAGCTGAAGGCCGAGGCGCAGCGGATGATCGACACCGCGGTCGAGCACCTCGTCGAGACGCTCCTGGCGGACTACGACGATCCCGGGCAGTGGGACCGCGGGCTGATCGACACGGAGTTCCTGCAGAAGTTCCTGACGTCCATCCCGGGCGTCACCGATCCGGCTGTGATCAAGACGCGTGAGGAGCTGCTGCGGGCGGCTCAGAAAGCCACGCGCGACGCCTTCCAGCAGAAGCTTGGCTATTTGCGCGACGTCGAGGCCAAGGTCGGCGCGAATAATCTCGGCGAGCAGGCGTTGTCCCACGTCACCCTCGGCGTGATCGACGAGAAGTGGAAGGACCATCTGTACGATCTCGACCAGCTGCGCGAAGGCATCTACTACCGCGCCTGGGGCCAGAAGGACCCACTCGTCGAGTACAAACAAGAAGCCTACGAGATGTTCGTCGGCCTCATGAACGATCTGCAAACGACGTTCGCGGAACGCTGGCTCAAGCTGCAGATCGAGATTGGCCCCCCTCGGGGAGGGCCAAGCCAATCGGTGACCGGCCCGATCGGCGGGCAGCCGAAAAAGCAGGGGCCAATGACGGCGTCGAAACCGGCCGCAGACGGTCTCGTGTCGAGCGGCAATCCGCCGCCACTGCCCAAGCCAGAGCCGGGCTTCGCGCCCAACCCGTACGCCGGCGTCGGACGCAACGACCCCTGTCCCTGCGGCAGCGGCAAGAAGTTCAAGAAGTGCCACGGAGCGGGGGCGTAGACATCAGGTAGGGGCGCAGCATGCTGCGCCCCTACACATTTTCTGGTTGCTATTCTAGTGTAGCGTCAGCACCGAATTCCCCGATTGGTCTGCCGCGATCGTGAATCGCGCCACGTTACGTCCCAACGCTTGTCCGGCATCAATGTCGAACCGGTAGTGAATCCCTCCGTACATGCGCGACAGCCCCGCCTCGGTAACCATCGCATTCAATTGCGCGGTCTGCTCGGGGAAGAACGTGCTCAGCACTTCCGCACCCGATGCGGAGAGGCAGCTGTGGCCGGAGGGGTATGCCGGGTGGTTGGGTTTTCCGACGGCGGCGACGACGGTGATCAATGCGTCCGCCTGCCACGGCCGGATGAACCAGTACGTCTCCTTCGCATCCCAGCAACCGATCTGCGCGTCGAACATCGTCGTGCTGAGCAGGGCGTAAAGGTGTGTCGCCTCGCGCTCGGACAGGCTGTGCTGGCCGATCCCGTCAGTCGCGACCTGGATCCAGAACCCGGCCGTGGTCGGCGTACCGACGCTCAGCGCCCAGTAGGCGGCGATCCGTATCTGCTCGGCAGTGCGGGTATCGGAGATCTGCCGGATTTCGTCGCGCGCCGTCACGAACGCCGCAGACCCAAACACCGGCGGTGGCCCCGGCCGGAACTGGCTGGCCGAGGTCAGGAACCAGGGTGTCACCCCCGGCAGCTGCCCTCCCGCGATCGTCGGCGGGGTGGTGTTGCTAATCCAGAACCCGGGGGCCGTTGGAATGGTACCGGTGAACGGTGCGCTAAACCCGTCACCCTGAGCTCGCACGACGATTCCGGCCCCTACCGCGCGACCGATTGCTTCACCGCGTGCGAATGCGGGGTGTGGTTCACCGGGGCCGGCATTCGTCTGCGTCGTAACCAGATCCTCCAGTGCCTGGGCCTGACTAGGAAAGAGGTACGTGAGCACGACTGCCGAGGCGCCTGCGACAGCGCCACGGTCTGCCTCAAACTGCGCTCGGCCGCCGAGACCTTGGGCTTCGGCCCGCTGCACGGCGAGGTACTGCGCGACGCCGAGGAGGGGATACGCGTGCGTTGCAGTCTGAGGGTTGAAGCCCGCCTGGGAAACGAGGCCGGCTGCCTTCTCCTGCCATGCCGGGCTCGCAAGACCTGTGGTGAACGGCACGCCGCTGCGTGCCGCGGACAGGTCGAAGCCAGTTGGAGCCGCCGAATGGTCGGTACACGCCGACAGGACGGCTAAGGTGGCAGCAATCACTGCGGATCTAGTACGCATGAGGTCTCCACGAGGTTGGAGTGTACGACGGGGACGGCGTCGCCTCGTGGATGGGTGCGCAAGGCACGGGGTGGCAGCTCAATCATCGCTCCGGAATCGACCGGCCGTTAGGCGCCGCACGGCGTAATTCTGGCTATGTCGGATCGAGGACGCCTCCCTAGTGTTTCCCATGCCGCTGCGTCTTTCGGAGCACCTCGAACACGACCGGCCGCGCGAGCGTTTCTGGGCGGTCGGCCCCGGCGCGTTGACGGCGCAAGAGCTTCTGGCCATTCTCCTTGGAACGGGGACGCGAGGGCAGGATGCCCTCGCCGTGGCCGGAGAGATCCTGTCGCGCGGCGATGGCTCCCTGCGGCGGCTGGCCACCCGGCCCTGGGCGGAACTGGCCCGGATTCCAGGGGTCGGGCGCGCCAAAGCCGCCAGGCTGGCGGCGGCCGTCGAGTTGGGACGCCGGATCGAGACGGAAGCCGAACCGCCCCCCGAGCGGATTCGCGGACCGGGTGACGTGCAGCGCTACTATGGACTGCGCCTGCGGGACCTTGCGGTCGAGGAGTTTCACGTCCTCGCGCTGGGGAGCCAGAGCCAGATTCTGGCGGATCTACTGATTACGCGGGGCATTCTGAACAGCTCGTTGGTGCACCCGCGGGAGGTGTTTCGGGCGGCGATCGCCGAGGCGGCGGCAGGGATCATCGTGGTGCACAATCATCCCAGCGGTGATCCCACGCCCTCAGCGGACGATCGGGCGTGGGATCACCGCTGGGATGATGCCGGGCGCGTACTCGATGTGCCCGTGTACGATCACGTGGTGATTGGTGGGGGAGAGCGGTACGTGAGCTTCGCGGAGGCAGGGCTATTGTGACGAGTACGGCGCCAATTCTTGCGCCCGAGCTGGCGAAAGCGGTCGCCGCGCAACGCGACCGCCTCGACTTGGACGTGCTGTCGCGCGCCTACCGCATCAGCGCGCAGGCGCATCAGGGACAGAAGCGCCTGTCCGGCGACGACTTCGTGTCCCACAGCGTCGCCGTCGCGACGATTCTCGCCGAACAGCAAATGGACACGACGACCATCGCCGCGGCGCTGCTGCACGACGTGGTCGAGGACTCCGACGTCACCCTGGACGTGCTGCGCCGCGACTTCGGCAACGAAGTCGCCGATCTGGTGGACGGCCTCACCAAGATCTCGACGCTCAACTTCCGTTCCACCGCCGAGGAGCAGGCGGAGAACTACCGCAAACTGCTGATGTCGGTGGCACGCGACGCGCGCGTCATCATCATCAAGCTGGCCGACCGGCTCCACAACATGCGCACCCTCGACCCGCTGCCGCCGGACAAGCGCAAGCGGATCGCCTTGGAAACGCGCGAGCTGTACGCGCCGCTGGCGCATCGTTTCGGCATGGCGGGAGTGAAGGCGGAGCTCGAGGACCTGGCGTTCAAGTATCTCGAGCCCGACGACTACAAGCAGCTCGCGAAGCACGTAAAGGCGCGGCGCGTCGAGCGCGACCGTACGATCGAGCGCATGCGCGCGCCGCTCTCCGACGAGCTGCGGCGCGCCGGCATCGCCGGCTGGGAGATCGTGGGCCGGCCCAAGAACCTGTGGTCCATCTTCAAAAAGATGAAGAAGCGCGGCAAGCCGTTCGAGGAGATCTACGATCTGCTCGCGGTGCGCGTGCTGGTGAACAACATCACCGACTGCTACCACGTGCTCGGCATCATCCATCACACGTGGACGCCGCTGCAGGAGCGGATCAAAGACTACATCGCCAGTCCCAAGTCCAACGGCTACCAGTCGCTGCACACCACCGTGTTCGGGCCCGGCGGCCAGCTCTACGAGATACAGATCCGCACCCGCGACATGCATCGCACCGCCGAGTACGGTATCGCCGCGCACTGGCTGTACAAGGAAAACGGCAAGAGCGCCGACGAGCTCGATCACCATCTGTCGTGGTTCCGTCAGTTGATCGAGCTGCAGCAGGACGCGCACAGCCCTGAGGAGTTTCTCGAGTTCTTGAAGATCGACCTGTATCAGGACGAAATCTTCGTCTTTACGCCGCGCGGAGACGTCAAGCGGCTGCCGAAGAGCGCCACGCCGATCGATTTCGCGTTCATGGTGCACACCGAAGTGGGCCAGCACTGCAACGGCGCCCGCGTCAACGGCCGCATCGCGCCGTTGCATCGGGCGCTCCGCAACGGCGATACGATCGAAGTGCTCACCTCTCCGCAGGCCAAGCCATCGCGGGATTGGCTGGCGCACGTGCAAACCGGGCGGGCGCGGCAGAAGATCCGCCAGTGGATCAAGCAGGAAGAGCAGGAGCGCAGCGTGACGCTCGGCCGGGAAATCCTCGGCCGCGAGATCCGGCGGCGGCGCCTCGATCCGCCGACTCCCGAGCAGCTGGCGCAAGCCGCCCAGAAGCTGGGACTCGGCGCCGCCGAGCAGGTGGAGACGGCAATCGGCCGCGGGGATGTGCAGATCGGGCAGATGATCAACGCGCTGTATCCCGACATTCCGGCGGACGAACAGCACTCGCCGAAGCCGACGGCGTTTGGGCGCGTGATCGAGCGGCTGCGGCTGGGCCGTGGCATCAAGATTCACGGCGTCGAAGGCCTGATGGTGCGCTACGCGCAGTGCTGCCAGCCCGTTCCGGGCGATCCGGTCGTCGGCTACGTCACCCAGGGGCGCGGCATCTCGATCCACCGCAACGATTGCCCCAACCTGCTGACCCTCTCGGGCGAGGAGGAGCGCCGGGTCGAAATCGACTGGCGCGAGGTCGAGGGGGAGACGTTCGTCGTCCGGCTAGCGGTGAGCGGCGAGGACCGCCGCGGGCTCTACGCGGATATCTGCGAGGCGATCAGCGGGACGGGCACGAACATCCGCAGCGCCGAGCTCGCGTCCAAGGACGGCGTCGTCTTCGGCTCGGTGCTGGTGGAGGTGGAGAACAACACCCATCTGCACAAGGTCTTGAAGGCGGTCCGCAAGGTGAAGGGTGTGACCGAGATTGCGCGCCGGGATTCGAGCGGTCCCGCTGAAGTCGTCGTCGGTTAGGTTTCCCTCCTATGCCTTTCGAGCTCGGAAACGCCCCGCCGCCGGCGGGTGATCAGCCTCGCGCCATTCGCGAGCTGAACGCCGGACTGCGCCGCGGCGACAAATATCAGACCTTGCTCGGCGTCACCGGCTCGGGCAAGACGATGACGATGGCGCACGTCGTCGCCGACCTCGGTAAGCCGACGCTGGTGCTGTCGCACAACAAGACGCTCGCGGCGCAGCTGTATGGCGAGCTGAAGACATTCTTCCCGTCCAACGCGGTCGAATTCTTCATTTCCTACTACGACTACTACCAGCCCGAGGCGTACGTGCCGTCGACCGACACGTACATCGCCAAGGACTCGTCCATCAATGACGACATCGAGCGCCTTCGGCTGCGGGCGACGTCGAGTCTGATGGAGCGCGACGACGTCATCATCGTCGCGAGCGTCTCGGCGATCTACGGGTTGGGCGACCCGGAGCTGTATCGCGAGCTGCTGGTGACGGCCGAGAAGGGAGAAAAGCGGGGTCGGGACGCACTGCTCGCCGATCTCGTCGCCGTGCAGTATCAGCGCAACGACGTGGGCTTCGAACGCGGGACGTTCCGGGTGCGCGGCGATACGGTCGAAGTCTTCCCGGCGTACGACGAGCAGGCGGTGCGAATCGAGTTCTGGGGCGACGAGATCGAGCGCATCGCGAAGATCGATCCGCTGACCGGCAACGTTATCCGGCCGATGGACCGCTCCGCGATCTATCCGGCGACGCACTTCGTTACGCAACGGGCCACGATCGAGCGCGCTGTCACCCGGATCCGGACCGAGCTCGCGGAGCGTCTGACGGACCTGCGCGCGCAAAACAAGCTGCTGGAAGCACAACGACTCGAGTCCCGCACCCACTTCGACATCGACATGCTGATGGAAGTGGGACGGTGCGCCGGTATCGAGAACTACTCGCGACTCTTCAGCGGTCGCCAGTCGGGCGAGCGACCGGCATGCCTGCTCGACTACTTTCCGGACGACTATCTCTGCATCATCGACGAGTCGCACCAGACGCTGCCGCAGCTCGGCGCCATGTACGAAGGCGACCGCTCGCGCAAACAGACGCTGGTGGATTACGGCTTCCGACTCCCTTCCGCGCTCGACAACCGGCCGCTGCGATTCGATGAGTTCATGGAGCTGGTGCCGCGCATGGTGTTCGTCTCGGCGACGCCGGGGCAAGACGAGCTGCAGCTCTCGGGTGGCGTCATCGTCGAGCAGATCATCCGGCCGACCGGGTTGATCGATCCCACCGTCGAAATCCGGCCGGTGGCGGGGCAGGTGGACGACTTGCTCGGCGAAATCCGGCTGCGCGAAAAGAAGAACGAGCGGATCCTGGTCACGACGCTGACCAAGCGTATGGCGGAAGACCTCACCGACTACCTGCAGCAGCATGGCGTACGGGTGCGCTATCTCCATTCGGAGATCGACGCGATCGAGCGCGTGGAGATCATTCGGGGCCTGCGTCTCGGCGAGTTCGACGTCCTGGTGGGAATCAACTTGCTACGCGAGGGGTTGGACCTGCCCGAGGTTTCCCTCGTCGCGGTGCTGGACGCCGACCAGGAGGGCTTCCTCCGATCGGATCGGTCGTTGATCCAGACCGTGGGGCGCGCGGCGCGCCACCTCAACGGCAGAGCCATTCTGTACGCCGATCGCGTCACCGGCTCGATGGAGCGGGCGCTGAAGGAGATGGACCGACGCCGCGAGACACAGGTCGCGTACAACATCGAGCACGACATCACGCCGCGGTCCATCGTCAAATCGGTCGGCGACATCCGTTTCGTCACCCGCGTCGCCGACGCGCGGGTCACCAAGCCCGCGCCGGGCGAGATCCGCCGCCCCGCCGATGCCAGCGAGCGCGAGACCCTCATCCGTATGCTGGAGCAGCAGATGCAGACCGCCGCCGAGGAGCTCGATTTCGAGCTGGCGGCGGTGCTGCGCGATCAGCTCCTGGAGCTCAAGGCCGATGCGCCTCTCCGCGAGCGAGCTCAGCCGGTTCGGTGAGGACCTCGGCCGCCAGCTCCGCGCACCCGCGGTAATCGGGTTGTCGGGAGAGTTGGGGACGGGGAAGACGACACTCGTGCAGGCCATCTGCCGCGGCCTGGGAGCCAAAGCGCGTGCCACGAGCCCGACGTACGCGCTCGTCCATCATTACCATGCCGGTGCGACACCGGTCTACCATGTCGATTGCTACCGTCTCCGTAATCCCGACGAAGCGCGCGATCTCGGCTTCGACGACATGGTTCGCGAAGGCGCCATCATGCTGATCGAGTGGCCTGAGCGCGCGGGGGCGTGGGCTCCTTCCCTCGATCGGCATTTTCGGCTGTCCTACGACTCGGATCCGGGGAGTCGCGTGCTTGAGGAGTGATCCGTGGCTGGCCATCGATACGGCGACGGATATCGCGAGCGTGGCGGTCTGCGTTCGCGAGCAAACATTCGCGCGGTCGATTCGCGGCGCACGCCAACATGCTGCGCAAATCGTGCCGCTTGTCCAAGAGGTACTCGGACTCGCGCAGCTGTCGCTCGCGCAGATCGGAGGAGTCATTGTCGCCGACGGACCCGGCAGCTTCACGGGGCTGCGCATTGGATGGGCCGCGGCCAAGGGTCTGCTCCATGGCCGGCGCCACGCGTCGCTGATCGCGATTCCCTCACTGCTCGGCGCAGCCCACGCAGCCGGCGTGCACACCGTCGCCGCGTGCTACGACGCGTTGCGCGGACAGGTGTTTGGGGCGGTCTACGCCTTCACCGAGGACGCCGTGCAGACCCTCGTTCCTGCCGGAGTGTTTACGATCGCTGAACTCGCCGCGGCTGCGCCGCGCCGGCCGGAGCTCGCCGTCGGAGACGGAGCGGTGCGGTACGGCGCTGAGGTCCAGCAGTGGACCGGACGACCACCCGTCGGCCTCGACGCGCTGCCGCCCAGTGCCGGATCGTTGCTTGCGCTCTACGAGTACGAGGGCGCGCGCAGCCCCCGCGCTGACACGGGCGTCGCTGAGCCTGTTTACGGCCGGCCCGCCGAAGCTCAGGTGAAATGGGAGGCGCGCTACGGCCGACCCCTACCGAATTCGTCCCGCTAGCCTGAGCGATGTGGCGGCGGTCCGCGCGATCGAGCAAGAGGTCTTCTCCGATCCGTGGTCCGCACAGGATTTCAAGGACTGCGTGACATCCGATGCGCACTTTCTTGTCGCCGAGGCGGAAGGGAGCAAGGCGATCGGCGGCTACGTCGTGGCGTTCGATGCGGCGGACGAGGGCGAGATCCTGAACCTGGCCGTCGCGCCCGCGGGTCGGCGTCACGGGTTGGGACGCGCGCTCGTGCAAGAAATTCTCGCGGCTCTGACGGCGCGCGGAGCCCGGCAGGTTTACCTCGAGGTGCGCGAATCGAATGCCCCGGCGCGCGCCCTGTATGCCGCCCATGGCTTCACGGAGCTCGGCCGCCGGAAGCAGTATTACCGACGGCCGGTGGAGGACGCCATCGTGCTGAGACTTGATGCATAACTTCGGTACAAGTGGCGTATCTTTGGTTGACAGAATGACTTGCGATTTATATAGTGTGTGGCACCCTTGGGCCCTAACCCGCTTCATCGTCGGAGGTTGTTGTGAGCCGCAGTCTCAATAAGGTCCAGCTCATCGGGAATCTGGGTGCGGATCCCGAGGTACGCAGCACGAATAACGGCTCCCGCGTGGCGACCCTTTCGGTGGCGACCAGCCGCCAATGGACCGGCAACGGGGGCGAGAAGCAGGAAAAGACAGAGTGGCACAGGGTTATCTGCTGGAACAACAAGGGTTCCGGCCTGGCCGACATCGCCGAGAAGTACCTGAAAAAGGGCGACAAGGTCTATATCGAAGGGCGAATCGAGTACCGGACGTGGGAAGATCGCGAGAAGCAGACGCGCTACGTCACCGAGATCATCGCGCGTGAGTTGATCATGCTGGGGTCCAGAGGTGGAGCCGCCGCGGTTGGTGCTGGGGCGGCGGTTGGGAAGGGGGCCTCGGAAGCTGGCGGCAAAGCCCCAGAGTCGCTCGACGCGTTCCCGGAGGCGCTGGATGAGGAGGACGACGATCTCCCGTTTTGACCGCGCCGTACTACTAGCCCTGGCGGCGTTGCCGCTGATGTGGCGCGTCCTGCCGGCGCAGGACACCACGCAGGCGGCTCAACAACAGGACACGGCGCAGGCGGCCGCCGCTTTTCAGGGACAAGTCCCCTCCAGTCACACGGTCTCACGCGGTGAGACGTTGTGGTCCATCTCGCAGATGTACTTCAACGATCCGCTGCTGTGGCCCGAGATCTACCGCCTCAATACCACCGTCATCGAAGACCCGCACTGGATCTATCCCGGTGAGGTCCTGAATCTCTCGGAGATGGTGACCGTCGCGCAGGGTGGGGACACCGTCGTTGCCCGGCCGGACACCACGGCGGCCGCCGCCGACACGGTGCGTGCCGACACCATCGCTGCCATCGTGCCGCTCGATACCGCAGCAATCGACACGATTCCGGCGGACACGGCACTGCTGATCGTCGAACCGCCGCCGCCCACGGTTGCCGAGAGTCGCGAGACGATCTTCGATCGCCGCCGCACAAATCAGCAGGTCGTCCAGGATGTGCTCCGCGCCTACGTGCATCAGCCCTATCGTCCGCTCCGTGCCGGTGAGTTCTACGCCGCCGGCTTCCTGAGCGAGGAGCAGCGGTTGCCGTGGGGTCGGGTGCTCGGCGCGACGGCAGTATCGGCGATTCCCAGGCTTTCCGATCGTACATCGGCGACCACCTTCCAAGAGATCTCCATCCGGCCGCCGCGCAACGCGTCCTATCATGTCGGCGACTCGTTGCTGGTCGCGCGCATCGACCGGATCATGGACTTCGGCCGTTGGGGCGACGTCGTGGTCCCCACCGCCGTGGCGCGCGTTACGTCGATCCAGGACGAGCAGGTGCTGGCGGTGGTCGTCGCGCAGTTCGACCGCGTCCACGAGAATCAGCTCGCGATGCCGCTCGAGCCGTTCCGTGATCCTGGTCAGGTGCGGCCGACGCCCGTCGAGCAGGGTCTGACAGGCAAGCTGCTGGACGCGCGGGATCCCCATGCGATCGCCGGCGCGCAGCAGTACTTTTTCATAGACAAAGGTCGCCGCGATGGCGTCACGCTCGGCGATGTGTTCGAGGTGTACAAGCCGGCCCAAGGGTATGCGGGAACCGCGTCGGAAGAGGTGCGCGCGGTACTCATGATTGTGCACACGCGGGAGCGCTCCGCGACCGGTCTGCTTCTACAAATCAGTCATCCGAGCCTGGACCGAGGTCTTCCGGTACGGTTGATCAAGAAGATGCCCTCCTGAAAGGTGGCCGGGCCCAGCTGCGTGGGACTGGCCCGTATCTGCCGTGATTGTCACCCTGCATCTCGTTGCTCTGGCGCTGTACGGTTTGGCCACGGCACTGACGCTGGCGCCCTTCATGGGGTTCCGGCCGGCGCCGCGCGCCCTCACGATCGCGCTGCCGTGCGCGGGCGCGGCGATTCACGTCGTAGGCATTTCGCAACTCACGCTCGTTGGCCTCGGACCGGCCTTGTCGATGCTGGCGCTCTGTCTCGTCTTGCTCCAGCTCGCGAGCGAAAAACTGCTGCGTGGCTCGGCCGTCTCGTTCTTCGCGGGGCCGCTCGCCACGGGACTCGTTGGACTCGCGATTCTGAGCGGGCTCGCGCCCGGTGCCGAAACCGTCGGGGCCCGCAACACGTGGTTCGTGCTGCACGTCGCGCTCAGCGCGCTCGGCGTCGCGTTGATGGCGCTGGCATTCATCGCCGCGGCTCTCTATCTGCTGCAGTTCCGCGAGCTGAAAGCCCGCCGCTTTGGCCAGATCTTCCAGCTGTTTCCGCCGCTCGAGCTGCTCGATCAGCTCAATCGCGTTGCCCTCGTCACAGGCTTTCCCGCGCTGACACTCGGGGTCCTGCTCGCGCTTGGGTACGGCGCGCAGTTCTCCGGCGGCTTGCACGTGGCAAAAGCGCAACTCGTGTGGGGGATCTTTACCTGGGTAGTGCTCGGCTGGGCCGTCTGGGTGCGCGTTGTCCGCCATTGGGCCGGCCGCCGCGCGGCGCTCGCCAGCATCGCCGGTTTCGGTGCCGTCCTCCTGGTGTACGTCGCCCTGAAGCTGACGCAGCCCGGCGCCGAACGGTTCCTGTGACGACGGGTCATACGGAGATGGGGATCAAAGTCGTTGGGGTGAACCACCGCACTGCGCCACTCGACGTGCGCGAGCGGTTTGCGCACGGCGCGCACGAGGTGCCGGGCGCCCTGGCGCGCATCATGGCGGCGGGCGCGAGTGGGGGAGTCCTGCTTTCCACGTGCAATCGCACCGAGTTCTATTTGGTTGCCGACGACGAGCCCGCGCTCGAGGCGGTGTGGTCGCTGCTGGGCGAGCGGCTGCCCTCGGGCGCGCCTCCGGTTGGCGGCGCGCGGGAATACGGCTACATCGCCCGCGATCGGGATGCCGTTCGCCATCTCTACCGGGTGTCGTCGGGACTCGACTCGATGATCCTGGGCGAATCGCAGATCCAGGGACAGGTCCGGGAGGCCTGGGAAGCGTCGCGCGCACAAGCCGGTCCGGTGCTGCACCGCCTGTTCCAGACCGCACTGCACGTCGGGTCACGCGTCCGCACCGAAACGGGTCTGGGGATGGGGACGGCGTCCGCGGCGTCGGCAGGCGTCGCGGTCGCGGGAAAGATCTTCGGCGATCTCGCGGGCCACAGTGCACTCATTCTCGGTGCCGGGGACATGGCCGAGCTGGCGGCGACCTGTCTCGGCGATCAGGGCGTACAGATCACCCTCGTCGCGAATCGAACGCAGGAGCGCGCCCGGGCCATCGCCGAGCGGCTGGGCGGCAAAGCGGTGTCGCTGGAGGAAGCGTGGCCGCACTTCGCCACCACAGACATCGCCCTCTGCTCGACCGCCGCGCCGCACGCGGTGGTCACGTGGGAGCGGGTGGGAGCGATCATTGGCGCGCGGCGCGGGAAGCCGCTCTGCATTCTCGACCTGGCGGTGCCGCGCGACGTCGATCCGGCGATCGCGCAGCTCGAGAATGTGTTCCTGTACGACGTCGACGATTTACAGACGGTCGCGGCGCAAGCGACCGCGCGGCGCCGCGATGAGATCCCCGCCGCCGAGCGGATCGTGGAAGAGGAGACCGATCTGTTCTGGGCGTGGTATGGCGGTCTTGGCGTCGTGCCGACGATCAAGGAGCTCCGCGCCCGCATGGATCATGTGCGCGCCACCGAGCTGGAGCGGGCGCTGCGTGCGCTGGATCGTCTGAGTCCGGAGGATCGTGCCCAGGTCGAGCAGTTCAGTCAGGCGTTGCTGAACAAGTTCTTGCACCAGCCCACGATCGCGCTGAAGAGAGCGGCGGAAGAAGGCCACGGGTACGGTCTGCTCGAGGCCGTACGCCGGCTCTTCGGAATGGAGCCACCCGCGTGAGACGGATCCTCGTCACCGGGGGTGCAGGTTACATCGGCAGTGTCGTCGTAGATCAACTCCTGGAGCGAGGCTTCAAGGTCGTCGTGCTCGACGACCTCAGCGCCGGGCACCGGCGGGCCGTGGCCCGCGGAGCGGGGTTCATCCAGGGAGGGGTGGGGAACCGCGAGCTGGTCGAGTCCCTGCTCGAACGTGAGGGCATCGAGGCCATCATTCACCTGGCCGCCTTTGCCTTGGTCCCGGAGTCGGTCGCCCAGCCTCAGAAGTATGTGACCAACAATGTGACAGCCGCCCGTGTACTGTTGGAGGCGGCCGTCCGTGGCAAGATCCGCCGCTTCGTGTTCTCGTCGTCGTGCGCGGTGTACGGCCATCCGGCGACGACTCCCATCAGGGAGGACACGCCGCTCGCGCCGGTGAATCCGTACGGTGAGACGAAGCGCGATTACGAGCGGTTGCTTGCCGAGGTCGCGCCAAAACACGGCATCGGGGTAGTGAGCTTGCGCTACTTCAATGCGTCGGGGGCCACGGAGCAACGGGGAGAAGCCCACGATCCAGAGACCCATCTGATCCCCAACGTGTTCGCAGCGGCGCTCGGCAACCGTGAGGCGCTCGAGGTGTACGGCACCGATTATCCGACGGCCGACGGCACGGCGATTCGGGACTATGTCCACGTCGCCGATATCGCCGACGCGCACCTGCGAGCGTTGGACGTGGCGCTCGATGGTGGCGCCGCCGTCGCGGTGAATCTGGGGACGGGCACCGGACGCTCCGTCCGCGAGGTGGTGGAGACGGCGCGCCGCGTGACGGGACGGGCGGTGCCGACGGTCGAGCGGCCGCGCCGGCCGGGCGATCCGCCAGAGCTGGTCGCGGCAGTGGACCGCGCGGCGACGCTGCTCGGGTGGCGGGCATCGCATTCGAGTCTCGACGAAATCTTGAGCAGCGCGTGGCGTTGGCATCAGGCACACCCGCAGGGATATCGAGGAGGTTAAGTGCTCTTTCAGGTCCGAGGGGCGATTCCCACGACGCCGTGGGAGCTGGTGCTCACGTCCAGCCGCGAAACGCAGTTCGTGCTGGCCGTGCTCGCCGTCTTTTCGCTCGTGTCATGGTATCTGATCGTTCTGAAGTGGTGGCAATTCCGCCGGATGCGACAGCTCGGCGACCGCTTTCTCGCGGAAGTGGAGAAGGCGCCGCGCCTCGAGGAGGCGTATCACGCCGCCATGCGGCTGCCGGCTTCCCCGTATAACCGGCTGCTGCGCGAGGCCGTCCACTTCTTTTCCGAGCTGAAACCGGGAAGCTTGAAGGGTTTGGGGGGACCGGCCAACCCAGCGGGTGGAGCGGCCGCGGCATCCGGCACGCTCACGCCGACCCAGCTCGAAGCGTTCCGCATGGTACTCGCGAAAGAAGTGGCGGCGGAGCGGGACACGGCCGCGCGCTTCATCCCCTGGCTCGCGACGTTCGGGTCGGTCAGCCCGCTGCTCGGCCTGCTGGGCACGGTGCTTGGCGTCATGGACGCGTTCATCGGGATCGCGGTCGGTGGCTCGGGGAACATCACGGCCGTCGCGCCCGGCGTCGCAGAGGCGTTGGTCACCACCGTCGGGGGCTTGGCGGTGGCCGTGCCGGCCGTCATGTCCTACAACCTCTTCGTCAATCGTCTGGGGCTGTTCGCCGGCGAGCTCGAGGGCTTCGCGCAGGAGATCGTCGGCACGCTGGCCCGGGAAGGACGGATCTAATGGCAGGACTCCTCGGCAGCGGTGGTGGTGGCCTCCGCGGACACGGAGAGCTGCCGCTCAACGCCGACATCAACGTGACCTCGCTCGTGGACGTCGCGTTCGTGCTGCTCATCATTTTCATGATCACCGCGCCGATCATGCAGGGCGGTGTCGATGTGCGGCTGCCGCGCGCGCAGGTGCGCGCCATCGAGCCGAAACAGGGGCTGATCGTCACGGTCGATATGGACGGGAAGATCTATCTCGATCAGGCAGGCCTCTCGTACGACGATTTCCAGGCCATGTTTCCAGCCTTCGTGCGAACGAAACGGCCCACGGGGGTGTATTTGCGGGCCGATGGTCGAGTCGCCTATGCTCGCGTGGTCCAGGTCCTCGCGGTGATTCGCGGCGCAGGTGTCCAGGACGTGGGACTCGTAGCCGAACCGGAGACGATCAATCGATGAGAGGACGCGGCCGCACTCCAGCCCCCGTAGGCATGGCAATGACGGGCACGCTGGTCGTTCACGGGCTGCTGATCGTGCTGCTGTTCGGCACGCGCAGTGGACCGAAGCGGCTTCCGCCGACCTATCGGGTGCGGCTGATCGCCGCACCGGCCGCCGACCTCGAGGCGCGCAAGGCGCCCGAGGCCTTCGAGCGTCCGGCCGAGGAAAAATCGGCGCCGCTTCCGGCCACCAAGCGCCCGCAAAGCACCGTCTCGCGCGCGACTCCGCCGCCGACACAGGATCAGACGCACCGCGAGGCGGCGCCGCGCACCACGCCGACGACGCAGCCGTTGCCCGGAGAAAAGCCCTCGACGGGCAACGATCCATTGACCGTTTCAACTGAAGGAGTGGCGTTCCCGTTTCCGGAATACACCAACAACATCGTCATTGAGATTGCGCGCCGCTGGCAACGGCCATACGGTGCAACGGCGCTCCAGGCGGAGATAGGATTCCTCATTCATCGGGACGGTTCGATCACCGATATCCAGTTCATTCATCGCTCCGGCAGCTTCACGTTCGATCTCGAGGCGCAGGGCGCGATTGAGGAGGCAGGACGGTTCAAGGCGTTCGGGCCGTTGCCGCCAGGTTGGTCAGCCGACGTGTTGTTCATACGGTTCTATTTCTCGGGGCAGCGACAGTGAAACGATGGAATGTTGGAATGATGGAATGTGTTATGGCGGTGGTATTTCTTTCCATCGTTCCATCGTTCCATCTTTCCGCCCAAGATACCAGCGCCATCGACCGCGGCGTCCGCATCGGGATCATCTATCGACCCGGCGTGCGTCCAGGGTTGGTGATGTTGCCGCGCACCGGGATGGGGCTCGATTCCGTGCGTGGGATGGTGGGGCGCGATCTCGACTACAGTGACCGCTTCGAAGTGATCACGCTTCCCGGCGGCGACTCGATTCGGCTCGCGACCACGTCACCCGCGGCGCGCGGCACCAGTACGCGGCGGCCCGGAACGGCAACCCCAACCACGGGTGGCGCCCAGGCCGGGACGCTCAACTATCCGCTGTATCAGGCGCTGGGTGCCGACTTCGCGCTCGACATCACCGCCGCGGGCGACACCACCGTCGCCACGCTCCACGACGTCGCGGCTGCCGGCATTCGCCGCACCGTGCGCGTCAAGCTGCCCCGGCCCGGCGATCCCGATTTCCGCCAGGCCGTCCATCGGCTCGCCGACCAGACGCTTCAGGCGGCGATCGGCACGCCGGGAGTCGCGGCCACGCGCGTCCTGTTCGTCAAAGACGGGAAGGTGTACCAGATCGATCAGGATGGCGCCGATCAAAAGCTCGTGTCGTCGACGAATCGTCAGGCGATGTCGCCTGCGTGGGGATCGGACGGCAGACAGTTTGCCTACATGGAGTTCCAGGCTGGAAAGGGATGGCTCTATCAGCAGGAGATGGCGACAGGGAAGCGCACCGCCGTGTCGACGACTGGGTCGGCGCTCGACTTCACCCCCGCCTTTTCGCCCGACGGCCAAACCCTTGCGTTCAGCCGCGCGACGGAGGAAGGGACCGATCTCTACACGATTAACATCAAGAACAACTGTTGTTTACGCCGCTTGACCGTGGGGCGCTTTTCAGACAACTTGTCCCCGACGTTCAGCCCTGACGGGCAGCGCATTGCATTCGTCTCGACGCGCCCGGGTCTGCCGCAGATCTATGTGATGGCGGCGGATGGAACGGACCAGCAGTTGTTCGCACCATTCGACTACGGTGTGACCGGGTCGTCCAACGCCCCGGAGTGGTCCCCCGACGGGCAATCGGTGGCATTTCACCGGGACGTGGCGGGCACACTGCAGGTGTTCGTGCTCGACGTGCGGACACGCACGGTCCGGCAGCTCACCTCGGTGGGGCGCAACGAGGATCCGACCTGGGCTCCCGACAGCCGTCATCTCGCCTTTGTTTCCGACCGGTCGGGCTACCGCCAGTTGTGGATCATCGATCTCGACACCGGCCGAATTCGGCCACTGCTGCAGCAGAGCGGGGCGCGTTTGCCGGCTTGGTCTCCACGGCTTTCGGAGGCCCCATCTATCAACCCCTGATCGGAGAGACAGGATGAAATCGGTATCGTTGCTCCTAGTGCTCGGCGTGAGTGTCGCGACCGTCGCGACCTCGTGCGGCGGCAATCCGGCCCCGCAGAATACGACGCCGGCGGTCGACACCGCGGCCGAGAACCAGCGGGTGCGCGATTCGATCAACGCGGCCAATGCCGAAGCCGAACGGCAGGCGGCCGCCGAGCGGGAGCGCATCGAAAACCAGCGCCGGGCGGATTCTCTCGCCGCACTCGCGCGCGCGGGCGATGAGGTCCGCAGTAGCCTCGCAGCGATGATCCACTTCGACCTCGACAAGTCGAACATTCGCGGCGACGACATGGGTGCGCTCGATCAGAAGGTCGCGATTCTGCAGGCCAATCCCGATCTGCGGATCCGGATCGGCGGGCACTGCGACGAGCGCGGCTCGGATGAGTACAACCTGGCGCTCGGCAATCGCCGCGCGCAGTCCGCTAAGCAGTACCTCGTGAGCCACGGCATCGATGCGGGCCGCATCGAGACGCAGTCGTGGGGCGAGGAGCGGCCGGCCGTGGACGGCCACGACGAGTCCGCCTGGTCGCAAAACCGGCGTGACGAGTTCGAGGTGATCAGCGGTGGCGACAACCTCCGCCGTCCGTAGTGCGTGCGTCGTAGCACTGGGGCTCGCCGCCGGCTGCGCTCTGAAAGGCGACGTCCGGAAGGTCGAGCTCCAGGTTCAGACGCTGCAAGCCGACCTCGCCCGGAGTGACGCGGCACGGGCGGCGGAACGGGACACGATCCTGGCCGCCGTCCGGCTGCTGCAGCAGGCGCTCGCGACCCAGCAGGCTCGTCCAGATGCGTGGCGATATGCGCACCGAGCTGCTGGCGGTACAACAGCAGCTCACGAACCTCCAGGAGCTCGCGGGTGTCAGCCAGCAGCGGATCACGGAGCTGCGATCGCGAATCGAGTCGCGAGCGCAGCAACCGGATCCTGGCATTCCGACGGCAGGAGGCGCGCCGGTGGGGCCCTCGGGCAATCCCGCCGGGCCCGGTCCCGATCAGATGTACGATATCTCGCTGCAGCAGTACCGCCGTGGCAGCCTCGCGACGGCCCGGCTGGGGTTGCGGGAGTTCCTGCGCGTGTTTCCCACCCACGAGCGCGCGCCCGATGCCCTGTTCTATATCGGCGAAAGCTTCGAACAATCGGCACCCGATTCCGCGGCCGCGGTGTACGATCAAGTCGTGAAGACCTATCCCAAATCGCCGCGCGCCCCGTCAGCACTCTACAAGCAGGGTCTCCTCGCCGAGCAGCGAGGCGATAAGCCGACGGCGCGAACCTTCTATTCCCGGGTGATCGCGACGTATCCGCGCTCGCCCGAGGCCGATCTCGCGCGGCAAAATCAGCAGCGTCTCAGGCCGTAACGCGGTCTGGCCGTACAGACGATGACGCCACGCGGTGAGATGCCGTTTCTCGACCATCTCGAGGAGCTGCGTTGGCGCATCCTCTGGAGCCTCGTCGCGATCATCGTAGGCACGGTCCTCGGTTGGGTTCTTCTCGACAAGATCGACATCATCGACATACTGAAGCGTCCGATCGCACCGTATCTGCCCGGTGGCCGCCTCGTCTTCACCAGCCCCGCCGAGCCGTTCATGCTCACGCTGAAAGTGGCGTTCGCGCTGGGCTGTGTCGTAGCCTCCCCGGTCGTCATCTATCAGATCTGGGCGTTCCTGTCGCCGGCGCTCTACGAGCGCGAGCGGCGGCTGATCGTGCCCGCCCTCGCCGTCGGCGTCGTGCTGTTTCTCGCCGGGGCGATTGCCTGCTACCAGTGGCTGCTGCCGGCCGCCCTCAAGGTGCTGCTCAATTTCCAGCGCACCGATCTGACCGCGATGATCACCATCGACCGCTACTTCGGCATGGCGGTTCCGTTCGTCGTGGGGTGCGGGCTCGTGGCGGAGCTGCCGCTGGTCGTGACGATCCTGGCGTCGCTGGGCATCGTGACGCCGCAGTTTCTGGGACGGCAGCGGCGCTACGCAATCGTGATCGCCGCCTTCCTGGCGGCTCTCCTCACGCCGCCCGACGCGGTGTCGATGATGCTGATGCTGGGACCGCTGCTGCTCTTGTACGAGCTCAGCATCTGGTGCGCGTGGGTCGCAAGCCGGAGGCGTGCCCGCCGGATCGCGGCGGCGACGATGGTGGTGCTCGTCCTCGGTCTGGGCGCGACGTCGTTGCAGGCGCAGAATCCTCCTCCACCGCCCCCGCGGCGTGACACGGCGGCGGTCGTCAAGCCGCCGGGGGGGGGGGCCCAGGCGGACAGCGGTCGCCGCGGCGGCATGGACACCGCGACCGCCCGCAAGAGCGGACTGCCTACCGGCCCCACTCGTTCGTTTCCCCCGCCCGATGCCGTGATGGACTCGCTGCTCAAACTCGAAGGCTTCCGGATCACCCGTTACACATCCGACACCTTCGTCGTCGTGGGCGACAGCCAGACGATCTTCCTGCGGCGCGAGGCGTTCGTCGAGCGCGACGGCACGCAGCTGCAGGCCGACTCGATTCGCTACCACGAAGCGAGCTGCCGGCTCAACGCTTCGGGCAACCCGCAGCTGTTCGATCAGGGCACGGTGCTCATCGGGGAGGGCATGACGTACGACACCTGCCTGCGCCGCGGTACCGTGCGGGACGCGCTGACCGACTTTCAGCAAGGTGGCGTCACGTGGTTGGTGCACGGCCGCGGGCTCGCGTCCGATTCCGGCTCACGGCGGGTGTATGCCGCAAAGGCGGTCATCACCTCCGATCCGCAGCCGGTTCCCGATTACCACTTTGCCGCGGGACAGGCGAAATGGATCAACCGGCACACGATGGTGGCGCGGCCGGCGGTGTTGTACGTCCGGGACGTGCCGATCATGTGGCTGCCGTTCATTTTCAATGATATTCGCGGCGGGCGGCGCAGCGGCATTCTGTTCCCGCGTTTCGGTCTGAATGACATCGTGCGCCCGACGCGCCGGTACTCGCGGCACATCTCCGACTTCGGCTACTACTTCGCGGTCAACGATTACGTCGACGTGTCCTTCTCGGCAGACTGGTTCGCCGACCGCTATGTGCAATTGCACGGCCAGGCGCAGTATCACTGGATCGACCGCTTTGTCGACGGGAGTCTCTCGTACTCGCGGATGTCGCAGATCGACCTTCCGGGTGTCAATTCGCGCATCGGCTGGAATCACTCGCAACGATTCAACTCGCGCACGTCGTTCAACGCCCACGTCGATTATTCGACCAACGGGACGCTCATCACGCGCAATTCGCTCAACCCCTGGGAAGTCACGGCGCGGGTCGGATCGAGTCTGAACTTCGACAAGCGGTTTTCGTGGGGAGCACTCAACATCGGAGGCACGCGGTCTCAGGATCTCTCGACGGACAACGTCAGCCAGACCTTCCCGACCGTTAGCTTGACGCCGTCCTCGATCAACATCACGCCCTGGATGACCTGGTCTCCGGGATTCAGCTTCAGCAATGACCAGCAATTCCACGTCTCGAGCGGCACGCTCCTGATTGCCGGCGACACGGTCGGGGTTCCCCGCGACAGCGTGGTGCCCGACACGCTGGCCCTCTTCAACGACAATCGCCGGACGACCATGAACCTCAGCACGCCGCTACGGCTGGGCCGGTGGAATTGGGGAAACAGCATCAGTGTGACCGATGTCAGGGTCCACGGCCGTCAGGCGTACGACCTTCCCGACACGACCGGCGCCCTCCGGCATGTCCTGTACGGAGAGACGTTCGAGACGCGCGTCGATTGGAACACGAGCATCAACTTGCCGTCGTTTTTCCCCAGCACCTGGAAACTGCAGCCGAGCGTGGGGATTCTGAACACGACGAGTGCGGGGCCGTTCATGATCCGCAATCAGTTCACCGGCGGTCAGTTCATCCGCCAGGGCAAGCGCCCCGCCTTCAGCGTGAGCATGTCACCGACGTTCTTCGGGTTCTTTCCCGGGGTCGGGCCCCTGTCTCGCATCCGGCATGCCATCTCGCCGCAAATCAGTTATCAGTATGCTCCTGGAGTGCAGGTGTCGGACGAGTTCGCTCACGCGATCGACCCCACCGGTCGGTTGCTCAACTCGCGCACCGATCCGCAGCAGACCATCAGTCTCGGGTTCTCACAGACCTTCGAGGCCAAGCTGAAGCCTCCCCCCGGCGACACCGCGAGCGAGAAGCAGCCGCGCAAGATCCGGCTCCTCAGCATCAGCACGAGCGGCATCGGCTACAACTTCGAGCAGGCCAAGCAGCCGCATCGCACCGGCTGGCAGACCGCAACGCTCAGCAACACGTTCCTCTCCGACCTGCTCCCGAGTTTTCAGCTGTCGATCTCCCACGATCTTTGGAAGGGGCAAGTCGGCACCGATACGGCGAAGTTCGACCCCTTCCTGCAATCGATATCCGCGTCCTTCACCGTGACGCCGGCGACGCTTCAGGGGTTGGGCCGATTGTTCGGGTTGCGCGGGCACCCCGTCGCCGCGCCAACGCCAGACACGACCGCGACCCAATGCGCGGGTGCGTCCGCTGACTGCCGTCGCTACCAGGGAAGCTCGCGCATACCATCCGGGCCGCGCGTACCAGGTATGGGAATCGGCAGAGGGGGAGCGGGGGGCTACGGCGGAGGCAGGGGCTTTACGCTCGGGATTTCGTTGTCGAGCTCGCGCAGTCGCGGCGACACCACGCCACAGCTGCGCCACGCCCCGGGGCGGCAGACGACCAACTTGAATCTGTCCTTCAGTCCAACGCGAAACTGGACGGCCAACTGGAGCACGTCGTACGACATGGGTACGCGGCAGTTTCCTTATCACTCCCTCTCGTTCCAGCGCGATCTGCGACGCTGGCACGCGAGTTTCAGCTTCAACAAGACGGCGGCCGGTAACTTTTCCTTCAGCTTCAACATCACGCTCACCGATCAGCCGGACATCAAGTTCGACTACGACCAGAACACCTACGTGCGCTAGACGGCGTTGTCCTCTGGCGGAGACATCGCCGCAGTCGGCTCTGCTGTAACTCTCTAATAATCAGCTACTTCGCTTCGGGCATGCGGCGTGCTTACACGTGGGGTGTTCCCCCGTCCAGAGGCTCTTATGCGCGTGCTCGTGTCCTTGGTTCTCCTGGCGACTGTCGCATGCCAGCCGTCCGTCATAGGTCCGGGCGGAGGCGGCGGCGCCCCATCTACTCCGGCGAACCTGACGTATGAGCTCGAGCCCAGCGGCGATCCAAATCGCCCCCTCGGCATTCTGCTGAGCTGGGACGACGTGACCGACGCGAATCTGTCCGGCTATCGCATCTACTCACGCTCCTCGACCAGCGGCTCGTTCGGTCTGCGCGGTGAGACCAGCTCGAACACATTCCACGACAACGGCGTGCCCCATCTGCAGTATCTCGTGACGGCCATGAACGACGCCGGCGAGGAAAGCGGCAACAGCAACGCGATCACGGTGGACGAGCGTTTGCAGCTCGATCCGCCCGGCTGGCTGTCTTCGATTTCGCTGAACGGCGCAATCCACCTCGAGTGGGATGACAGCTCGTACATCACCGCGCCGGCTCGGTTCAAGTGGTACCGGATTTACAGCACCGGCTATGATCTCGATGCCCGTCTCTGCGGCACAAACTGGCTGCTCGAAGGCACGACTGTCGCGCCGGAGTTCCTTGCCAGCGCCATGTCGAACGCCGTACCGCGTTGCTTTGGTATCTCAGCCGTGAGCCGCGAGGGTTACGAGAGCCTGTGGTCGCCGCTGCGCCAGGACACGCCACGCCCCGACGCGCGTAACACGCTGATGTACGCCCTGCAGGTCAACGGCACCCAGGCGGGCTTCCGCTTCTGGGACGATGTGAACGGCGACGGCCGGGGTCAGGTCTCCGAGCTGGGCCTTGTGAAGAGCGGGAGCGCCACCGACGTCGATTTCCGAATCACACGCGGCACCGCCGATACGATGTGGATCGAGCCGGTGTTCAGCGGGACGAGGATCCAGGTCTACGGGCAGGTCGCGGATCTGACGAGCATCGATTTCGCCCCGGCGACCGGGTACACGCGGAATGCCATCCAAGCGGTCCCGACGTATGGCTACGTGTTCGAGATCGTCGAAGGCTCGACCGTGCGCTATGGCGCGCTGCGCATGACGCATGTCGGCCGGGACTACGTGATTTTTGACTGGAGTTTCCAAACCGATCCGGGCAACCCTGAGCTGCAGATTCGTGCCGGGCAGTCGACCGCCATGGCGACTGGCACCGGGGTTTCAGGCTCGAAATAGGGAGTCCGGGTCCGCTACAGCGCCGGAGTGGTCGCAACAGCCACTCCGGCGCTTTAGCTTTGGTTCTCATGTCGAAGCCCCCCCCCGTCACGCTGGATGGCCGTTCCCTTTCTATTGCCGATGTCGTGGCCGTCGCACGCCACCATGCTCCCGTGGCGCTCGATGCCAAGGCGCTCGCATTCGTCCAGCAGTCTCGCAAGGCGGTGGAAGCGGCCGTCGCGCGCGGCGAGACGATCTACGGCGTCAACACCGGGTTCGGAAAACTCGCGCACGTACGCATCCCGCCGGAGCAGGCCCGCCAGCTTCAGCTCAATCTCATCCGCAGCCATGCGTCCGGCGTTGGTGAACCGCTCCCGCCCGATGCCGTCCGTGCGATGATGCTGCTGCGGGCAAACGTCCTCGTGCGCGGCACGAGTGGGGTCCGGCCCGTCCTTCCCGAGCTTCTGGTCGACATGTTGAACCGCAAGCTTCATCCGACCGTGCCGTCACAGGGAAGCGTGGGTGCCTCCGGCGACCTGGCACCGCTGTCGCACCTCGCGCTGGCGATGATTGGCGAGGGGGACGTGAAGGTCCCAAGTCCCATCACACTCGAGGCCAAAGAGGGATTGGCCTTCGTGAACGGGACGCAGGCGCAGACCGGGCTTGCCGCGCTGCTCGTGGCCGACGCCTGGATGCTGTGGCGGAGCGCTCACGCCGCCGCCGCGATGAGCCTCGAGGCGGTCCGCGGCTCGCCCGATCCATTCGACGCCCGCATCCACGACGCCCGCCCGCACCCGTGGCAACAGCGCTCGGCGGCGTTGTTGCGCGACTTGCTCGCCGACAGTGAAATCCGCGAGTCGCATCGCGAAAACGATCCGCGGGTACAGGACGCCTACTCGCTCCGCTGCACGCCGCAGGTGCTCGGCGCCGTGGGGGAGGGGCTCGCCTTCGCCGAACGGCTGGTGACGACCGAGCTCAACGCGGCGACGGACAATCCACTCGTCTTCGGCGACGATGTCCTATCGGGGGGGAACTTCCATGGGCAGCCCATCGCGCTCGCGCTCGATGTGATCGGGATCGCGCTGACCACGCTTGCGGGCCTCGCCGAGCGGCGCCTCGAGCGCGTGGTGAACCCCGATCTCTCGTCGGGACTGCCGGCCTTTCTCGCTCACGACCCCGGGCTCGAATCGGGTTTCATGACCGCGCAGATCGCCGCCGCCGCGCTCGTCGCCGACAGCCGTGTGCTCGCGACTCCCGCGAGCGTGCAGTCGGTGCCGACGGAAGGAAACCAGGAAGACGTCGTGCCGATGGGGATGACCGCCGCGTGGAAAGCGGGACGTATCCTCGCCAACGCCGAGCGCATCGTTGCGATCGAGCTTCTCGCGGGCGCGCAGGGACTCGAATATCTCAAGCCGCTCACGCCCGCCAGGGCGGTGGCGCGGGTGTATGCGGCCGTGCGTCAGTATGCGGCGCCCCTGACGGGCGATCGACCGATGACGGCAGACATCGAGAAGGTCGCGAGCGCGATTCGTGAAGGGAAGTTCGCGTCGTGACGGATCCGTCCCCCCGGACCGTGCGCGCGCCGCGCGGCGCCACGAAGAGCTGCAAGGGATGGGTACAGGAAGCCGCGCTCCGCATGCTCATGAACAACCTCGATCCCGAGGTCGCGGAGCGTCCGCAGGATCTCGTCGTGTATGGCGGCACCGGCAAAGCCGCGCGGAATTGGGCGTCGTTCGACGCGATCTGCCGGACCCTACGCGCGCTGGCAGACGACGAGACGTTGCTCGTGCAATCGGGGAAACCGGTCGGCGTATTCACGACGCACCCTGACGCACCGCGTGTGCTCATCGCCAACGCCAACCTCGTCGGCCGCTTCGCAACCTGGGACGTGTTTCGCGATCTCGAGCGCCGCGGGTTGATCATGTATGGCCAGATGACCGCGGGATCATGGATCTACATCGGCACGCAGGGAATCCTGCAAGGAACGTACGAAACACTGGGTGCTGTGGGCGCTCGCCACTTCGGTGGATCGCTCAAGGGCCGCATCGTTCTCACGGGTGGATTGGGCGGCATGGGCGGCGCCCAACCGCTGGCGGCGACCATGAACGAGGGAATTTGCCTCGCCGTCGAGGTGGATCCATCCCGCGTGGAACGGCGTCTGCAGACGCGCTATCTCGACCGCGCCACGGCGTCGGTGGACGAGGCGCTGGCATGGTGTGAGGACGCGAGACGACGCGGCAGCGCAGTGTCCGTCGGCCTGGTCGGCAACTGCGCCGATGTCCTGCCCGAGCTCATCACCCGAGGCTTTGCTCCCGACGTCGTGACGGACCAAACGTCCGCTCACGATCCCTTGAATGGCTACGTCCCGAGCGGGTTGACCCTCGCGGAGGCGGCGGAGCTACGGCGCCAGTCTCCCGACGACTACGTGAGGCGGGCGCGCGCGAGCATCAGCGCCCACGTGCGCGCGATGCTGGCATTTCAACAACGCGGCGCGGTCACATTCGACTACGGCAACAACATCCGCACCGAAGCCCGGGAGGCGGGAGTGGCCGACGCGTTTGCGATTCCCGGCTTCGTGCCGGAATACATCCGGCCGCTGTTCTGTGAGGGGAAGGGTCCGTTTCGCTGGGTGGCGCTCTCCGGCGAAACGAAGGATCTGCATCGCACCGACCAACTGGTGCTGGAGTTGTTTCCTGACAATGCGCATCTCAAACGTTGGATCTCGTTGGCTCAGCAGCGTGTCGCGTTCCAGGGCCTCCCGGCGCGGATCTGCTGGCTGGGGCAGGGGGAGCGCGCGACGTTCGGCGTCGCGTTGAACGACCTGGTGCGACGCGGCGAGGTCTCTGCGCCGATCGTGATCGGTCGCGATCACCTCGATACAGGATCGGTCGCGTCACCATTCCGCGAGACCGAGGGGATGCGCGACGGCTCCGATGCGATCGCGGACTGGGCGATTCTCAACGCGTTGCTCAACACGGCATCCGGCGCCTCGTGGGTTTCCTTCCACCACGGCGGCGGCGTCGGCATCGGAAACTCGCTGCATGCCGGGCAGGTCATCGTCGCCGACGGGACGGATGCGGCGGGCAAGCGGCTCGCGCGTGTGCTCACCAACGATCCCGGCATCGGCGTCGCCCGTCATGCCGACGCCGGCTATCCGGAAGCGATCGAAACGGCGCGGCGCCATCACATCCGTTTGCCGATGACCGGTGGGGGAGATCTCGACTGAAGACGTTGCTCGTTGGCGCGCGGCAGGTCGTGACGTGTCGCGGTCCGGCCCGCGCCCGCCGGGGCCG
>Ga0193711_1000009_pt1 | contig 49028 bp, 46 predicted proteins | sample H3m2metaG_FD_144922 | JGI IMG/M metagenome (GOLD analysis project Ga0193711, IMG submission 144922) | Soil microbial communities from a riparian zone of the East river system, Colorado, United States - H3m2 | ecosystem: Environmental > Terrestrial > Soil > Riparian zone | place: USA: East River...
CGATGCGAAGGGACCGGTACAATTTGCCGGTGTAGTTCCGCAGGATGACTTCCTTGTCGGTGAGCTTCACGACGTACTCCGGAAGCAGAGGAATTTTCCCGCCGCCTCCCGGCGCGTCGATCACGAAGTGGGGCACCGCCAGGCCCGAGGTCCATCCGCGGAGCGCCTCGATGATCTCCAACCCCTTCTGCACCGTGGTCCGGAAGTGCTCGGCGCCCGCAACCTGGTCGCACATGTAGATGTAGTAGGGCCGTACCCGCGCGGCGAGCAGCCGCTGCATCAGCAGCTTCATGATTTCCGGGTCGTCGTTGACGCCTTTGAGGAGCACCGTCTGGCACCCCAACGGGATCCCGGCGTCGGCGAGCATGCCCAGCGCGGTGACGGCGGCGGGAGTCAGCTCGTCGGGGTGGTTGAAATGTGTGTTGATGTAGAGCGGGTGGTACCTCTTGAGGATCGCGCACAGCTCCGGAGTGACCCGCTCGGGGAGGTGGCAGGGGATCCGGCTCCCGATCCGTAGCACCTCCAGATGCGGAATCGCCCGCAGCCGCTTGCAAATCTCGTCGATCCGGCGGTCCGAGAGCAGCAGGGGATCGCCGCCCGACATGATCACGTCGCGGATCTCGCGATGATCCTCGAGGTAGCGGAACGCCGATTCGAGCTGCGCCATCGGGATCTTCTCGGGGTCGCCGACTTTGCGCCGGCGCGTGCAGAAGCGGCAATACGAAGCGCACACCGGTGATACGAGAAACAACGCGCGGTCCGGATAGCGGTGCGTGATGTTGGGGACCGGCGAGTTCGCGTCTTCGTCCAGCGAATCCACCAGACCGTCGCGGATTTCCAGCTCCTGCACGGTGGGGACGTATTGCAGCCAGATAGGATCGCCAGGCGTCTTGATCAGGTCCACCATCGCCGGCGAGATGCGGAACTCGAAGTTCTCGGCAGCCTGCCGGAGGTGCGCGATATCCCCGACGTGCTCGGCACCGAACCGAGCGGCCAGCGCGTCGAGCGAGGCGATGCTTTTCCTACGGAGCAGCTCTTGCCAGGTCTCCAGACAGATCCTTGGTATAGATCACCAGGTCGTCACCGGGCGCGTAATACCCCGGGATGGTCGCGGTCCTGGTGTAGCCGCGTGTTTCGTAAAACCGGCGCGTCGGTGTGTAATCGTCGCGCGAGCTGGTCTCGACTACAACCAGCCTTCTGCCGTCAGCCGTCAGCCGTGACTCGACTTCGCGCAGCAACTGCGTTCCAACGCCGGATCCTTGGCGCTGACGATCGACCACAATCCAGTACAGATCACTCGTCGCCACGGTCCCCGGTGTCGCGCCCCAGCAGGCGTAGCCCATCAACTGATCGGCTTCGAATGCGCCGACGAACTGATAGTCGTCGTCCCCGGCCAGGCTTTCATCGAGCAGCTCGACCGCGGTCGCGACCTCTTCCTCGCGGAAGAGGCCCGTGCCCCGCGTCAGCTGTTCAAGCCGTGCGCGGTGAGCGCGCCCGACGGGGCGCAGCGAGCAACTCACGCGCGGCCTTCGCTCCCTGGGCCTCCCGCAGCGCGATCTCGGCGATGCGGCGGATCAGCTCCGGGTACTCCCACCCCGCGGCCTTTGCCATCCGCGACAGGCCGGCCTCGTCGGTGAGATCGGGATTGGGATTCACTTCCAAAATCCATGGGCGGCCGGCGTCGTCCACGCGCAGATCGACGCGACCGTAGCCCTTCCCCTGCATCGTACGCCACGCGGTCTCCGCCAGCCGGCACAGCCGCTCGGCGAGGCGTTGCGGGATCTGCGCGGGGCACACGGGCCGGCTGCCGAGGTCTTCGGGCGATCCGACGTGCCACTTGGCGGCATACGTGAGGATCGGCCAGGCGCCCTCCGGCATCGTCGTGAAATCGATCTCGGCGAGGGGGAGCGTGCGGTCGCCTACGATGCCGACGTTGAACTCACGGCCCGGGATGTATTGCTGCACCAGGACCTCGTCGAACTGCTCGGTCATCGCGGCGATGCGCGCCTTGAGGTTCTTACGATCGGTGACGACCGATTGCCGGTCGAGGCCTGCACTGGCGTCTTCGGCGGCGGGCTTGACGATGGCCGGGAGGGGGAAATCATCGTCGATTTTTCCCTGGGCGATCGTCCAGCGGGGCACCGGCAGGCCGGCGCGCTCCAGCATCGTGTTGGCGACCGCTTTGCGGCGGCACGCAGCCGTCGTCCAGGGACCGCAGCCGGTGTACGCGATGCCGGCGAGCTCCAGCGTGCCGACGACGTGGTCCTCCCACTGCGCGATCCCGCGCACGCCCTCGCAGAGGTTGAAGACGAGATCGGCTCGCCGGCAGACATTGAACCAGCGCATGTCGTGGCGGACGGGAACGCGGTGCACCTGGTGGCCGAGGGCGCCGAAAATCGTGGCGATGTCGTCGACCGCCTCCATCACGCCGGCGACGTCCTCGGCGGTCCAATCATCGGCGCCGGGGTCGTAGAGGATGACTACCCTCACGCGGACATCGCGGTGGTGGCGGGTAGGGGCGCAGCATGCTCCGCCCCTATATCGGAACCCGATATCCGCCGCCAGGCGATCCGGACGACCTCCTGGATGAGCTCGTCGTACGTGTATCCAGCGACCCGCGCCGCCTTGGGAAGACATGAGTTCATCGCGGGATCGGGAATGATGCCGGGGAGTGGATTCAGCTCGACGACGTTGGGGACCCCGAAGCGGTCGACGCGCACGTCGATGCGGCACCAGTCGCGGCAGCCGAGGGCGCGATAGGCGTCAAGCGCGACGCGCTCGGTCTCACGAGCGAACGATGCGGCGACGCCGATCGGCGGGCACTGAAAAATTGCGAGCGGATGCTCGCGTGTGTCCCAGATCCACTTCGCCTCGTACCCGTAAACGGGCGGCGCTCCGGGGGGCAACGTGGCGAAATCGAATGCGACGATGGGGAGGCAGCGCACGTCGCCGTTGTTGCCGAGGATCGCGACCGTGAACTCCGGTCCCGGGAGATACGTCTCGACGAGGACGGCCTGCTGGTACCGCTCTAAGAGGAAAGGCACGCGCTCCGCGAGCTGCGCGGGTGTCTTACATAAGTTGTTGACGAATATGCCCTTACCAGACCCCTCCGCGACCGGTTTTACGAAGAGCGGAAACGGTAGCGGCATGCGCTCGAGATCGGCGATGCGCTCGATGACACGAAACGGCGCGGTCGGCACGCCGCGATAGGCGAGGATCTCCTTGGTGCGTCCCTTGTGCAGCGTCAACGCCAGCGTGAGTGGGTCGGAACCGGTGTACGGGATGTTCAAGTACTCGCACAAGGCGGGGACATGCGACTCGCGGCAGGGACCGTGCAAGCCCTCGGCGATGTTGAAGACGATGTCGGGACGTGCGAGCGAGAGCTTCTGCGGAAAGGATTCGTCGGCTTCGAGACGAACGACGGTGCCGAAGAGACTCAGCGCCTGATCGACCGCGTCGATGGTGGACGGGTCATCCCATTCTGCGTACGCGTCCGACGCCGCGCTGGTGTCGGGTTTCTCGTTGTAAGCGAGACCAATCCGCATGTAAATGCAGAATACGAAATGCTCACGGGATGCGCAAGAGAGAAACGGCGTCGAAAAAAGTCATCGACGAAACGAGTGCAACTAAACTTTGTGATACGTGACGCGCGCAGCCTCCGCTCGGTCGTCGGCAGGGTAGATCTCGAAATCGGAGAAGAGCGCGCCCGCTTCTTTCTGCAGCAGTCGCAGGACTCCGATCGCCATGCGCCGGATTTCCAGCTCGGCCCCCTCGCCGCAGCGCAGCTCGAGCATCGTTCGCCACGCGCGCGCGTTCCCCGAGACGACGATCTTCACCTCCGTCGCGTTCGGCAGCACACTGCGCGCCGCCTCGCGCGCCATTTTCCGCCGGTGCACCTTGTCGGTGACCCACTCGTAGCGTTGCATCAGCCCCTCGACCGCTCGCACATAGGCCGCCTGTGCCTCGGCGACCTGCTGCTGCCACTCCTCCTCGAGCCGCGTATCGCCGGCGACGGCGGGAGGCATGACGAAGGCGGCGTGAGACTCGTCGACGTAGCGCTGCGAGATCTGCGAGTACCCGAACCCCGCCCGGTGGCGTACCAGCTCGTGTGAGCAGGAGCGCGAGATTCCCTCGATCAGCAGGACGTAGACGGCGTGCTCCAGCACCGAGCCGTGCCCCTGCTTCTTGATGTTCTCGAGGTATTCGGCGGTCGTGCGATTGACGGGGTTGTGCTGGCTCATGTAGCACAGCCGGCCCGCGTACTCGGCGAGTCGCTCGCCATCACTCGCCTCACCTCGCCACTGCACCGCGAGGTGTTCCGGTTCGACAAACTGCGGGCGGGCGATCAGCGAGATGCGAGGGGCTCGGAAAACTTCCATCGGGGCTAGTGTGCCAGCTCGAGTTTCGGTGTGGCCCATGCGGCGCTGCGCTCCACTTCTCGTAGTCGTGTTGCGATGTCTTCGGGGATGGCCGCGGCGCCGGCGCCGACCTTCAGCGCGGTCACGGGCGACCAGTCGGACGCGGGAATGATAACACCCGGGTTGAAGATGGACAGCGGGTCGTAGGCGCGCTTCACGTCGCGAAACAACTGCATCACCTCCGGGCCGTAGAACCGCTCGAGGATACCCGCGCGCAGCCGGCCGACACCGTGCTCGCCCGACGGGACACCACCCAGGCGGATCAAGAGGTCCGTGACTTCATCGAAGAGCCCGCGCAGCGCCTCGCGCCAGCCGTCGCGCGTGGTATCGGGAAGCGTGTTGACATGGATGTGGCCGTCCCCGGCGTGCCCGAAGATCGCGACCGGAATGCCGCGGCGATCGGCCGCAGCCCTGAGCCCGGCGACGTAGGCACCCAGCGCGTCGAGCGGCACGCAACCGTCTTCGATGAGCTGCAGCGAACGTTGCGTGGGAGGAAGCCGGGCGAGGGCGGGGGACGCCTCGCGCCGCACGCTCCACAGCTTCGCGAGTCCGGCGCGGTCGACCGCTGTCTCGACGTGACTCACGGACTGCTTGAGGCCCCGGACCGCGTCTCCCACGACGCCGCGCGCCGCGGCCGCCGATTCGCGCTCGAACTCGACGAGCAACAGGCAGGCAACCTTCGGCGCGTCCGGTACGAACTGCAGCAGGGATTCGTCCAGCAGCTCGACGGCGGACGGCTTGAGGGACACGAGATAGGGCACCGCCTCGGTCATCGACTCGAGGTCGGCGAAGCCCAACGCGGCACCGGCGACATCGGGAGGAATCGGATCGAGCCGCCAGTGGACCGCGGTCACGATCGCCAGCGTCCCTTCCGATCCTACGAGGAGATCGATCTCATCGCCCGACTCGGCGAAGCGATCGAGCGCGTAGCCGCTGGAATTCTTCCGCGTCTTGGGAAAACGATCGAACACCAGGTGCCTGGTGTCTGGTGTCAGGCTGAACCGCTGCCCGGTCCCCGCGCCTCGCGCTACGAGTCTCACGGTGCCGTCTGCCTCGACGACCTCCAACGCCTTCACCCAACCTCGCAAACTGCCGTATCTCACGGTTCTCGGCCCGGCGGCGTTGGTGGCTACCATGCCACCGCTCGTCGCGAACGCGCCCGATGAGGGATCGGGAGGCAGCCGCAGGCCGTACGGCTTGGCTGCGTCGTTCAGTTCGGCCCAGGTGACGGACGCTCCGGCCCGGGCGCTGCGGCTGTGCGGATCGATGACCAGGTCGGAGAAGCCGTGGCTCAGATCCACGATCACGCCCTGACCGACGTTGCCGCCGGCCATCCCACTTCCCGCGCCTCGCGGGATCAGGGCAAGGTGCGACTCTCTCGCCTGACCCACGAGGGCAACGACGTCGTCCTGGTTCTCCGGAATCGCGACCGCGGCGGGCAGAATGCGATAGATGCCCGCACCCTCGGCATAGGCCGCGCGGACACGAGCGTCGGTGACTAACACGTTCCAAACTTGACACCGGGGGAGCGCAACGTGAAGCTTTCGTTCCCGATGGCTCCACAACAGACCGTTACGCCTTCCGCCCCCCTGGTGAGCGCACCCGCCCCCCGTGCTCAGCTGATCCATATCGAAGTGGATCGGCGGCTGGGCCACGAGTGGGACGAGTGGAATGGCCGGCCGTTGCCTCAGGGCGGCGATTTTTCCGCCCCGCCCCGGCTGTTCTTTGGCTTCGCGGCACTTACCGTTGCCGCTGTCTCGGGCGTGGTCGCCCTTCTCCTTTATTTGATCGGGCCGCGGCTAGGCAGGCTCTGGGGACCCTTGCCCCAGGCGCTGTGGATCGCCCTGGCCGCCTTCGCGGCGCTCCAGTGGCTGTACCTGGGCGTGCTCGCGGCGGCTTTCTATAGCAGGCGAAATCTGTTGCCCGAGCGTTGGCTGGAGCGTGGTCCCTATTTGCAGCTCATGAACTACACGTCCCTGATCGCGCGAGCGTTTGGCAAGCGTGACTGGGTCGAACATGCGGCGATCGACATCTACAACACGCTCGCGGAGCGGCGGGGCCGCAGCGTCGGGAAGGGCGAGCTGCTGGTGCTGATCCCCCGGTGTCTCTCGAAACAAGCGCTCGACGGCGTGCTCGAGATCGCGGGGCGATACGAGGTTCCGGTCTTCGTCGCGACGCGCGGCCAGCTCGCGCGCCGCGTCATCCGGGAGCGTCGTCCGCGTGCCGTGGTCGCCGTGGCGTGCGAGCGCGACATGATGACCGGCTTGCGCGACGTTGCGGGGAAGCTGCCCGTCCTCGGTCTCACGATGCAGCTCCCCAACGGGCCCTGCCGTGACGCGACTATCGATCTCGGACAGATGGAGCGATGGGTCCAGGGACTCGTCGGCGCAGCGCCAGCCCGAGGGCACACCAAGCAGTAAACGCGAGCCATTCAACTGCAGTCAAGCTTCCCGGTATAACAGGCACCACTTTCATCAACACGATCGCGACACTGACCACCACGCCTGCCATCGCGATGACAACGCCGTCCCGTATGCGTTGGCGGCGCGCCAGGGCGATGAACGCCAGGCACGCGGCACACCAGCCGATCGCTCCGACGGCAGTGCCAACTTCACTGATCGGGACGAGCACCGCGTCGCCGAGGAATGCGGCGGCGGCAGTGGGAATCGCCACGAACGCGATTGCGAGAACCGGAGTGCCGAATCGGGGATGCACCGCGCCGAGCGCGGGATGGACCAGTCCGCGCCGCCCGAGTGCGTAGACCAGCCGCGTGGCCGCGACAAAGTTGCCGTTGAAGACCTTGAAGAGTGACAGTACCGCAGCGGCGAGAATCAGTCGCGCGATCCACGGCGTGCCGAACGCGCGCGCGAATGCGGCGTCGGTCCCCAGATGCTGGCTGACGATGTCGGTCCACGGATAGACCCACGCGACCACGCCGACGATCACGACGTAGAACAATCCGCCGGCCAGCAGTGCGAGTGTGATGATCCGTGGGAGCGTGCTCGGCCGGAGGTGGGGGAGCGCTTCCTCCGACGCTTTGGGAATCGACTCGAAGCCGGTCAGGAAGTAGGGCACGATCTGCATGACGAGCAGGACGGAGACGAATGGTCCGACCGGAGCGAACAGCGGCTCGGCGTTCGCGGGACTGCCATGCCCGATGCCCAGCGCCACGAACACCGCGAAGCACACCAGCAGACCGATGGTCGTGATGTCCTGGAACCGCCCGCTGAGCCGGATGCCCCGGTAGTTCACCACGCCGATGGCGGCCGTCAGGCCGAGACCGGCAAGCAGTCGCGGCAGCGTGATGGCCTTTCCCGCGACGGTGTACAGCACGACGGCGTTCATTTCGGGAAACAGCCGTGCGAGGAGATTGCCAATCGCCACCGCTTCCCACGGGCAGACGATCGAGTAGGCAAGGACCATCATCCAGCCGGCGCTGAAACTCGCCGCCGGTGGAAAGACACGTTCTGTGTAGGCGATTTCGGCGCCGGCGTCGGGAATGAGTCGCACCAGGCGGCCGTACGTGTGGGCGATCGGGAGGAGCAGCACGGCGCCCACCAGAAAGCCGAGCATCGCGCCGCCGGGCCCGCCGCGCCGCAGCCAGTCGTCCATGACGACCAGCCAACCGGCCCCCACCATGCTGCCGAAACCGAATGTGAAGTACTCGAGGGCGCCGAGGCTCTGCCGGAGGCTAGTAGGTCGTGACTCCAAGCTTGTCCTTTAGCGCCGCGAGCAGCTGCTCGGCACGCAGCTGACCAGCTGAGCCCGGGGGCGCGGCACGCTCGAGATCCCGTCGTGTGCGCGACGGATCTTCGGTTGGCCGGTACACCGCTTCGATCGTGACGCGCGACTTGCCGGGCACGTCAGGATCGGCCCAGAGGCGTAAGCGATGGGTACCCGCGAACGCGTTGGTCTCGAGAAACGCGTCCCGGAGATTCACAAAACGCACGCCGATGGTGTCGCCGCGGAGCAATGAATCGGCAACCTGAGTGACGCGTTCGGGCCGTGCGTTGATCACGACGTACGGCGCCTCAGGTATCGGAGCAAACGCAGGACGAGTCGTGGTGGGCGTGCAGGCCGTGAGAAAAAGTAGAAATGCGAAATGCGAAATGCGAAACTCGAGGGCAAGTCCATTTCGCATTTCGAATTCCGACTTTCGCATTAATGGGTATGCGGAGGTGTGCCAGGCGGGTGCGTATGCGTCGCCTTTGCGGTGTCCGTGGGCGCCCCGTTTTCGTGCTCTTCACCGGGCTGGTGCTCGTGCCCTTCCTCCCGGTTTTCGAGCTCGACCTGCAGCGTCCGGGACGGAATCCCGGCCGCGTGTTGGAACATGAGCCTGCCTCCGAGCACGCCGGTCCAGACCAGTCCCAGAAGTCCTACGACGCTCAGCACGCGCGTCAGCGCGAGCTCCTGCGCCGGCATTTGGAAACGGCGGAAGAGACGCCAGGCGAGCACGACGGTGAACAGGCCCATCGTCAACAGCGCCATGTTCTCGTGTTTCTCCATGAGCTCGTGAATCGCTTCACCGTGGTCGATGCTGCTCGACGCGAGCTTACCCGCGATCACTGCCGCCCATCCGCCGATCACGCCGGCCCACAACGTCCAGATGCCCGCCCACATGAGCGATTCCCGCTTCGTCGCGGCTGCGGCGATATCGAACAGCACCGCCACGAGGAGCAGGGCCGCGGGGAGATCGTTCAGGAGCGCGTGCCAGCGCGCAGCGTCGTAACCGAACATTAGAGCCCCAGGTTGCTGACGGTTGGAGGATTGGACGAGTAGTCGTAGAAGCCCTTGCCCGACTTTCTGCCGTGCATGCCCGCGAGCACCATGCGCTTGAGCAACGGCGGCGGCGCGTACCGGCCCTCGCGGTACTCCTTGAACATGATCTCGGCGATGTGGTGCGTCGTGTCGAGGCCGACGAGATCGAGCAGCGTGAGCGGACCCATCGGATAGCCGCAGCCGAGCACCATCGCCTTATCGATGTCGGGCACGCTCCCTACGCCGCGCTCTACGGCCCGGATCGCGTCCAGCAAATAAGGAACGAGCAACAGGTTCACGATGAAGCCGGAGTTGTCTTTCGCGGCGACAGGCTCTTTGCGGAGCGAGGCGGCGAACGCGAAGACGCGTTTGAACGTCTGCTCCGACGTCGTCACCGTGCGCACGACCTCCACCAGCGCCATCAGTGGCACGGGGTTGAAGAAGTGCAGGCCAACAAACCGGTCCGCGCGCTTGGTGGCCGCCGCCATCTCGGCGATCGTGAGACTCGAGGTGTTCGAGGCGAAGATGGTGCCGGGACCGCACAGTCCGTCCAGCTCCTTGAACAGCGCGTTCTTCAGCCCCAGGTCCTCGGTGATCGCTTCGATCACGATATCCGCCGGCTTCAGGTCAGCGACCGTCGTCGTGAAGGTCAGGCGCTTGAGCGTCGCGTCGCGATCGGCGGCCTGGAGTTTTCCTTTTTCCACGAATTTCGCGAGCGATTTCTCGATGCCGGCTCGGCCGCGATCGAGCATCTCCTTCGACACGTCATTGACGATCGTGTCGTAGCCGACGCTCGCGGCGACCTGGGCGATTCCGCTGCCCATCAAGCCGCAGCCGAGCACTCCGACGCGCTGGATGTCCGCCAATTCCTCAACTCCTGGTTTTGGGCTTCGGGGGAGTCTCGAACGCTTTGCGCACTTCTTCGGCGATCTTGGCGAATGTCTGTACCCCAGGCAACGCGGCCTGGCTGGACGCGCCGCGAATCTCGCCCCGCTCGAGCCCGTCGAGTATCTGCTCCAGCGCGACCTGCATGCGCTCGTTGGCGCCCCGGTAGGTGCGGGCGACCGCGGCGCCGCCGAGCGTGAGGGCGACGGCGGGCACAAGCATCAACGCCTGAGCGGCCGCGAGGGGCGGAGCGATGAGTACAGTCGCGCCGGTCAACCCCCAACCCAGGACCGCCAGCACTGTCGCGCCGGAGATTCGCTTCGTGCGCTCCGGCCGGATGTCCGCCTCGAGCCGGACGAGACAGAACCCCGGCTCGAGCTGCACGACCTGCCCGGTGATCTCCGCGGCGCGTGCCAGCGAGTAACGACGCTTTCCCGCAAACGCGCGCTGAATCGACGCGAAAGCGCCCGCCTTGGGCTCAAAGGACGTGCGGTCCGCGAAACGCCGCTTGGGCTGGAGCAGCTCTTCGTCGGTCATCCACCGGCTCAATTCGCGCTCGACCGCGGCACGATCGCCGGGGACGACACGGTGTGCCACGATCGACCGCGGACCCGTCAGCCACGCCCAGGTCCCGGTCGCGACGTCAGGGGCGATGCGCGTCTGCTCCTCGAGCATCGCTTGCCGCAGGTAGCGGTCGGGAATCCCGACGTCCTTGCCGAGTGCCAGGACCTCTGTGTTGGTCAGCCCGTCGCCGACGTCGTGTTCTCCGGCCTGCAGCTCGGCGGCGCGCTTGATGATGCGCTCCAGCGCCTCACGACTGATGAGGTCCTTTCCCATCAGACCTTGGCCTTCCCCTTGCTGCGGACCGCCGGCAAACGCTCACCTGCGGTACGCTCGGGGAGTGCGCGGCTGGCCGACTCATCCTGCGCCGGCGCGAGGCGCTCCATGAAGCCCCTGAACAGGTCGATCGGAATCGGAAAGATGGTTGTGGAGTTGTTCTCGGACGCGATCTCGTTGACCGTCTGCAGGTAGCGGAGTTGAATCGCGGCCGGCTCTTTGCCGATGATGTGCGCCGCTTGCGCCAGCTTCTCGGCTGCCTGCAGCTCGCCTTCGGCGTTGATGACTTTGGCGCGGCGCTCGCGCTCGGCCTCGGCCTGACGAGCCATGGCCCGCTTCATCTCCGGCGGCAGATCGACGTCTTTCACTTCGACGGCCGACACCTCGATGCCCCACTCCTCGGTGCGTGTGTCGATCGTCTGTCGCAGGATCGCATTGATCTTGTCGCGGTTCGCGAGCAGCTCGTCCATCTCGGTTTCACCCAGCACCGACCGCAACGTCGTCTGCGCGAGCTGGCTCGTGGCGTAGAGGTAATTCTCCACGGCCACGACCGCCTTGTCGGGCGTCTTCACGCGCATGTACAGGACGGCATTGACCTTGATGGAGATGTTGTCGCGCGTGATCACGTCCTGGGGCGGGACGTCGATCGCCATCACGCGCAGCGACACCTTCTGCATCTTTGCCAGTACGGGAGGGAGAAAGATCAGCCCCGGTCCCTTGGTGGGCCGCAGACGGCCGAGCAGGAAGTACACGCCGCGCTCGTATTCGCGCAGTACGCGCAGGCCTGAAAAGAGATAGAGCGCGATCAAACCGATCGCCCCGACGAGTATGTCGCTCACAAAACTTCGACGATCACCGCCGCCCCCTGACCTCCCCCAATGCACGCCGAGCCGAGGCCAAACCGTTTCTTCTCGCGCCGCAGTGCGTGCAGCAGGTGAATGGTGATGCGCGTGCCGGTAGCCGCGAGCGGGTGCCCGATCGCAATCGCGCCGCCGCAGACGTTGGTGCGCGTGCGGTCCAGGCCCAGCTCGCGCTCGACCGCGAGGTACTGCGGTGCGAATGCTTCGTTCACTTCGACGAGATCCATCTGCTCCAGTTTCATGTTCGCCTTCGCGAGCGCCTTGCGGGCGGCGGGCGCGGGCCCGATACCCATGTGCTTCGGTTCGACCCCGGCGACGGCCCATGCGACCAGGCGGCCGAGCGGCTTCAGCCCGTGCGCCTTGGCGTACTCCTCGCTGGCGATGACCGTTGCCGCCCCGCCATCAGAGATGCCTGAGGCGTTTCCTGCCGTGACCAGCCCATCCTTCTTGAAATACGGCTTGAGCCCGCTGAGGATCTCGAGCGTGGTCTCGGGCCGCATGTGCTCATCAGCGCGAAACTCGACTTCCTTCCCCTTCACCTTGACCGTCACGGGGATGACTTCGTCCTGGAACGCGCAGGCGTCCCACGCCTGCTTGGCGCGCCGCTGCGAGGCGACCGCGACTTCATCGACTTCCTTGCGAGTGAGCTTGTACTTCTCGGCGAGGCTCTCGGCGGTCTCGGCCATGGAGAGGCCGCACTGCGGGTCCTTCAGCGACTCCCACAGCAGATCCTCGAGCGGCGCCGGTCCGAGTCGCAGTCCCCAGCGCGCGCCGCGCACGACGTGGGGCGCCTGGCTCATCGACTCGGCCCCGCCGGCGAGCACGGCATCCGCCTCGCCCAGCAGAATCAGTTGCGCGCCCTGCGTGATCGCTTCGAAGCCCGAACCGCACAGGCGATTTACGGTGACCGCGGGCGCTTCGATCGGCAGGCCGGCCTTGAGGCCGACGTGCCGGGCCATGTAGATGGCGTCGGCCGACGTCTGGAGGGCGTTTCCAAAAACGGTATGTCCGAAATCGCTCGCGGGAACGCCGGAGCGCTGGATAGCGTGGCGGGCCGCGGCCGCGCCTAAGTCGATGGCTGACAGGTCCTTTAAAGAGCCGCCGAACGCGCCGAACCCCGTCCGGACCCCGGACAAGAACACGACGTCCTTTGTGGCGCCCTGAGTCTTCATGCGTGCAGCTCCATCATGAGTGGGCGGAATATGGGTCTGCAGCGGATGTGACGGTAGGTCATGACGCGAAACCACGAGCGGCGGACGGGGTTGTTCCCCATCCGCCGCTCGCCTGCGATCGACGAACGTCGCCGCTCGTCAGGGCACGAAGTTCACCCATCCCGATTCGTTGGCGATGACCGCCCGCGAACCGGCGGGAGAGAACCCGATGTAGCGGACGCTACCGCCCGTCACGATCTCTCCGAGCGCTGCACGCGTCGCGCGGTCGAACACAAACACCTTCCCATCTGCCAGCGTGCCCACCCACAGCTGCGCGTTGTCGGGTGTGACTGCGACGTCGAACACGTTGCGATCCATCGGAGTCCCGACACTCGTCTCGGTGAAGTTCGCGCTCGCCGAGGGCAGATCCCAGGAGATCAGCTTGCTGCGACCGATGTCGCCCCCGTAGAGCGAGCCGCCATCGCGCGACACCGCAACTGTCTGGATCCTGCCGCCGGCCACCGCACGCGCCGCGACGACGGCGTTGCGGGTCAAGTCGACCGTCCGGACTACGCCCTCGTCTCGGGCCGAGATGTACATGCACGAGGCGAAGGGGTGGAACGCCACGCCTGTCAGCAGCGACCCCGTGCTGCTCGCAGGAATCTGGGCGATCACCGAGCGCGACGACACGTCGATGACATACACGCCGTAATAGTCCGTCAGCGCGTACAGCCGGTCTCCCTCCGGGGACAATCCCAGCTGCAGAATGCTGCCGTCGGGTATCGACGCCGTGCCGATGATCGCGTTCGTCGCAACGTCGATATAGGTAATCGTCTCCGAATCCTGATTCTCGACGTACGCCGTGGAGCCGTCGGGGCTGATGCGCACCTGCGACGGGATTTCGCCCACGGGGAACGAGGCCGAGAGCGCCGAGCTGGGCAGATCGGCACGAACCGCGGTCGCGTTCCACAGCTGCGTGATGTACGCGACGTTGTTCCGAGACACCGCCACCGCGAACGGCAGTGAACCGAGCGGCGACGTTCCCATCGTTCCCAGCTCGGGATGCGTCAATCCACCCGGCGCGGGTCCAGTCGGCGGCGTCATACAGGCCGACGGCGGCGGCGGTGGAGTACCACCCTCGTGCACGAACGTCACCCAGCCGCCTTCATTCGGAATGACGGCGAACTTCCCGGCCTTGTCGAACGCGATGTAGCGCGGACTCCCGCCGATCGCAATCGTCACCACGGGGTTCAGCGTCTCGCGATTCAGCACGTAGACGTTCCCATCCGCCAAGGTCGACACGTACACCTGTTCCTGGTCGGGGGTGAGCGCCACGTCGAATGCGTTGCGCGACATGGCGGAACCGATGGCGACTGCCTGTGGCGGCGCGCTGAGGTTCGCGAGATTCCACACGAGCAGCCGGCTCCGCCCGATGTCCGTCGCGAACAGCTGGGTGCCGTCGCTCGAGATGGCGACGTTCTGAATACGCGCGCCGGCTACGAAGATCGTGTTCACGACCGTGTTGGTCATCGTGTTGATGACGTTGATTCTCCCCTCATCGCGCGCCGACACGTACATGCGCGGCTGCGTGGGATGGAATGCGATGCCCGCGAGAATCGATCCCGTGCTCGATTGGGGGATGTTGCCGGTGATCGTCGCGGTTCTCGGGTTTCTGATGTTGATGATGTCGATCCCGTGGAAATCCGAGAGCGCATATAAGGTCCTGCCGTTCGGCGAGATCCCGCTGGTCAGAATGCTCGGAACGCCCTGGATCGTCGCGATGATGCTGTCGGACGACACATCGATGACCTGAATCGTCCCCTCATCCTGATTGTTCGCGTATGCGGTCCGGCCGTCGGGACTCATGCGGACCTGCGACGTAATCGACCCGATCGGAATGCGGAGGCTGATATCCTGACTCGGCAGCGTGCCACGAGCGACGGCGCCGGTAATCAGTTGTGAGACGTAGTACGCGTTCCGCTCATTGATCGCGACGGCAAACGGGACACCGTCGAGCGGCGCGTTGTCTACACCAAACCCGGGATGCCCGGACGATGCCGACTTGATGGTCGTCGGAAGGTCTGGAAGGAGCCCACCGGGGGATGTGGGATCATTTCGGCATCCGAGCATGAGAAGGCCGACGAGAATCGCAGACCGCGCGGTCTGTAAGCGGATGCCAGTCATGAGTGCGCCCTTGTGATGCAGGTCGTGAGTCAATCGAGTCGGTAGGACGTAGACAGTTACGGGAGGGAACAACAAGGGAAACCGCGCCAAACGACACAATTACCGCACGAGGTCAACCCACCCGGCCTCATTGGCCACGATCGCAACATTGCCAGCCCGATCGAATGCGATGTGCCGCGGCATGCCTCCGGTCTGGAGCGTCCCGACGCTTGCGAGGGTGTGCGCGTCGACCATGGCGATCCGGCCGGCGGTGCGCAGGCTCGCGTACACCACCTTCTGGTCGGGCGTCAGGGCCACCTCGTCCACGGGAGTGTCGAATGTTCGTCTCACGATCTTTCCGGTGGGCAGGTGCACCAAATCGAGCCAGCCGTTCTCGTTGCCGCAGTAGAGGCGCAGGCCATCGGTCGAGACCGCGACCCCCAACGGTTGCCCGCCCACGTCGTAGCGGTGCGTGACGGAGAGACTCCGCGCATCGAGCTCGAGGATATGGCCGGCTTTCCATGTGGGGACGTAGAGGCGGTTACCCGCGGGATGGATCGCCAGCTCGGTGCACGCCAGCGGCAAGGCGGTGGATCGCACGATCCGCCCGCCGTTGTCGGTCAGCGCGCAGACGCACAGGCGATCGAGATTCGTCGTGACGTACAGCGTCCGCGCGTCCGGCGACAACACCGCCCCGAGCGGATCGCCCTCCATTGCGATGGAACCGGTGCGACGCCGCCAGGCGAGGTCGACGACGGCGACGTCTTTCGTAAACTGGTTGGTCACCCACGCGCGCTCGCCCGAAGGCGCGACGATTACCCGGGTCGGGGCGATCCCGACGCGAATGACACCGGTGGACGCGAGCGGCTGCAGCTGCAGGCGCTCAAGCATCGCGGCATGGACCCTGGTGAGCCACGCGGACCCATCGGGTGCTATGGAGACGTCGAATGGATAGCCGCTGATTCCCAGTCGCGAGGCGAGTATGCCGCGAGGCCGGCCAACGGGATCGGCCACCGGGCGAGAAGGGGGGCGGACGGCACGGATGCTGAAATCGGTTCTCGAGTCGCCGACGGCGAGCGCCGCGCCCGTTCCGTCGGCCTGCCGCGCCGCGGCCTGCAAATAAGGTTGCAGCACCAGCTGCTGCATGCCGCTGTCTTTCCAGACCGTCCGAAAGCGCATGACTGCGCCGGCCGTACCGCCGCGCCGTACGCGCGACCACGGTTGTCCCATCAGGCGGCGCACGAGCCGGTAGCAGGTTGCGGGTTCGAGATGTGACTGGCGCGCCAGCGCGAGGAGCGATGCGCCGGTTTGCTCCCACTGCAGGACCCAGTAGAACAGCCGCGTCCACGCGGCGAGTTCTTCGAGCGGTGGCAGGCTCGCCCGACGCAGCGTCCGGGCTACTTGATGGCGTGTACGGAGTCCGAGGAACGTGGCGACGTCGCCGGCCGGGGGCAGCAGGCCGTTCTTGCAGGCGAGGACATCGACGACCGCGCGCGCTTCACCCGCCAGGGAGGGCAGGGCGACATTGAGGATCTTCGCAAGCGGCAGTGGCGGCATACCAGCTTTTGGCCCTTGGGAATTAATTCGTACCCAGATGCAACCAATCAGTGCCCACCTTGTCAACTGGGATTCAAACTAGGGTCCCCAGTGCAGATATCACTGCTGCGGTGGTCGAGTCACCGCCGAGATCAGGCGTGCGGGCGGTGGTCGCCAGCAGGGTGCGGACGGCCTGCTTGAGATCGGCTGCGGCGGCTGGGTGGCCGAGGTGCTCGAACATCAAGCCGCCGGTCAACACCGCGGCAACAGGGTTGGCCACACCCTTGCCTACCAGTCCCGGCGCGGAGCCATGTACAGGCTCAAACAGCGCGTGCCGCTTGCCGGGGTGGAGGTTGGCGCTAGCGGCCACACCCAGGCCCCCGACGAGCCCCGCACCCAGATCGGAGAGGATGTCCCCGTACAGGTTGTTGGTCACGATGACCTGAAAGCGCTCCGGCTCGCGCACCAGCTCGAGCGCCAGGGCGTCCACGTAGCGGTGCTCAGCGGTGATCCCGCTGTAGTCCTTGGCGATTGCCTTGAACCGATCCTGCCAGATCCGGTGCGTCGGGATGGCGTTCGACTTGTCGCTCATCGTGACGCGCGTTTTGCCGTGCTTCGTGGCCCACGCGAAGGCCGCCCGAATGATCCGCTCGACGCCGCTGCCGGTATTGACCTCCTCGGCGACATGCTCATCGCCGGAGGAGCGGCCGCGGCCCAGGTACTGGCCCTCGGTGTTTTCGCGAAAAATGACGAAGTCGATGGCGCCCGGATTGCGCAGCGGCGTCAGGTCGCGATGCAGCAACTGGACCGGCCGGAAATTGACGTAGAGATCGAGCTTGAATCGCAAACCCAGCAGAATGTCGCGCGCATGCTCGTTGCCGGGCACGCGAGGATCGCCCAGGGCGCCCAGGAAGATCGCGTCGACGTCGTTCCGAAGATGTTCGAGCGCGGTGGCGGGGAGAGTTTCTTTGGTTTTGAGATAATGATCGGCGGAGAAGGGGAGGCGTTCCCAGTCCAGTGCGAAATCATGTCGCGCGGCAACTCGGTCGAGAATCGGGATCGCGGCTTCGATGACCTCGGGTCCGATACCATCGCCGGCAATTACCGCGACGCGATGCCTCACTCAAACCCTGTGGGACGGCCGCACGACAGGCAGTAGGCCCAACCCACATCCAGCGCGTTGCCGCAGCCCTGACACCGCAGATCCCCTTCGCGTGGTTGTCCGCAATGGGGGCAGAAGCGAGCCTCGCGGTTCGCGGGTAACACGCCGCCACAGTACTCGCACTGATCCGGAGCGAGCGGATCCTTGGGCTTCGGTGCGGGCGCCCGGAATGCGGTGGGCGGGACGAAGGGCATCGGGACGGGATTCTCGCCCGTCGCATCCATCAGATCGTCGTCTTCTCCCCCCGGTGGCGCGGGGGGGGCGTACGCGCGATCGGCGAGCAGCACGCGCTCCGCGGCACGGCCGTTCACCATCACCTGGGCCTCCGGGAAGCTGCGGAAGTACGCGGGATCGGGATTGATGGTCGCGATCTCGCGCTGCATCGCTTCGCGCACGTTCTCCGGCTCGAGCTGCACGTAGTTGCGCTCGCCCGCGAGGAGCCTCAGCACCGCCATCTCGTAGTCCTGATGGGTCGCGACATTCAGCCGCGACCGGTTGGAGCGATATGGGACGAGCCGTTCGTAGACATCGGCGGCGGGAAAGGGAACGGCGACGCGCGTTTCGCGGGCGAGCGCCGCGACCAAAAGACCGAATAGACGGTCGAGCTCATCCATCAGCTAGGAACCATTTCTCCACGCGTTCATCCACCGGTCGTACAGGACCGGCACGACGCCGCCTTGTTGCAGCACTTCGACTCCCGACGGATCCCGATACGCCTTGCGATAAAACACGTGGGTGACGCCGGAGTTGATGATCAACTTCGCGCACATGACGCACGGCGACGCGCTGACGAACACGACCTTGTCGCGCACGTTGCCCGGTGCCTTCACGAGCGCATTCATCTCCGAATGAATGCAGCCGCAGTTGCCCGGCACCGCCGAGTCGCACTTGTTGGGGAGACCGCGCGCGTTGCCGTTGTATCCGATCGCGAGGACGTTCTCGAGCCGCTGGTCGGTGACGACGGTTCCCACCTGCAGGCGCACGCACGTCGAGCGCTTGGCCAGCTCCTCCGCCATACGCATGTACACCTCGTAGAGCGGTATCCGATCGACGGGGGCGGACGGATCGGCGGCCAGCAGGTGGTCCTTACTTGCTCCGCTCATGCAGCTCCTTGTCGGGATCGAAGTCCGCGTATTTGCCGCGCGCCCGCTGCTGCGCGAGCCAGGTATCGAAGCCGGACGGAATCAAGCCGTTGGTCCGCTCTTGCTGGTCGGCGGCGCGGATCGCGAGGGCGTTCGCATACTCGTTCTTGACGTGCTCGTTGTGGCCGCGAACCCAGCGCCACTCCACCGTGTGCGCGGCATCGACCTGATCGAGCTTCTGCCACAGCTCGGCGTTCTCGAGCGCGCCCGTTTTACGCCGCCAGCCTCGAGTCTTCCAGTCTTTGCGCCACTCGCTCATCCCCTTCACCAGATACTCGGAGTCGGAGACGAAATGGACCAGCGCGTGGCGCCATTGGCGGCGGATCCATTCCAGCGCGGCGATCGCGCCCGCCAGCGCCATCTTGTTGTTCGTCGTTTGCGGCGAGCATTCGAAGAAATCCCACCGCGCCACACTGTCTCCCGCCGGCGCCTCGATCAACGCGGCGTTGCCTCCCCGGCTCGGCTTGGTGGAATCGTTGCCGAGGCAGCTTTCATCCGCATGCACGAGCACGAACGGCGTGGTCACGGCTCGATGACTACCGGAATGTCGGTATGCAGCAAGATGTCCTCGGCGTGCGACACCTTCACATCGCTGTGACGTCCCGACCCGACATGGGCGCCCGCGAACAGGGCATCGCATTGGGTTCGCTCGATGACCCGCGCCACGGCGGCACCGGGCGTGCCGGGCTCGAGGTGCGTGACGAACGCGACGCCCTGGAGCGACAACATCGCTTCGGCCTCGCCGATGACCATCGTGCCGATCGACGGATCGACCGTCGCGTGAATCACGTGGACCGTGCTGTGCGTGACGCTCGCGAAGCGCGCGACGAGCGCCAGCGCGCGTTGCGACGTCTCCCGGCCATCGTAGGCGATCGCGCAGGATTTCATCGGCGACGGCTTGCTGGCGCACACGATGACCGACCGCTCCGCAATGCGAATCAACGACCTGACCGTCCTGCCGAGAACGTCGGCCGGCGATGACCGGCCGCGGCGACCCACGAGCACCGTATCGACGTCGCGCGCGAGCTCCGCCAGCTCCGTATCGGGGTTGCCATGCTTGAGGATCGTCTCTACTTGCAGCCCGGCGTCCTTGACCCGCTCCTCCGCCCGCTGCAGCAGCGCGCCGGAGTCGGACGCGCGGTGGCCCAGGCCGTGCGTCTCTTTCACATGCACGACCACCAGCTTGGCCTTGAATCGCAGGCCGAGATGGACGGCCTGCTCCAGCGCCTCGTCGGCGTTGGGGCTGCCGTCCAGACCTACCAGCAGGCGTGTAAACACGATTGATAGCGGCGCTCAGGGGAGCACCGCGAAGGTCTCCAGGTCGCGAAGTCGAAACGTGATCAGCTCGCCGGTCATTGGAAGCCGTCCCGCCAGAACATCATCCCGTCCACTCGTTTCCAGGCGTTCCGCCACCACGACATATTCGGTGCCGCGGCGCTGCAGCGCTACCCGCCGCCGCTCGCGCACCGCCCGCTCGAGCGCATCGAGCGCGTCGGGCGTCAGCGAGCGGTATTCGGGGATCGCCGGAGGGCGTCCGGGCATTTCACGTCACCGTGATCGCGCCCGCCACGCCGCGCGTGAGGCGGCCGATCTTCACGGCGGCGGGCGTTCCTTCCCGTTCCAATGCGGCCAGCAGCGCGCCGGCGCGATCGGGATCCACCGCGATCAACAGACCACCCGACGTCTGCGCGTCGAACAGCAGGACGCGAATCGGTTCAGGGACTCCGGCGGCGAACCTTACCTCAGGCGACAGCGCGTCGCGGTTGCGCTGGGTCCCGCCTGGAATCGCGCCGCGCTCGACGAGCTCGACGGCGTTGGGGAACAGCGGGACAACGGCGGCGTCGATCTCCGCCGCCAGCCCGCTCGCGGCCAGCATGTTGTGCAAATGGCCCAGCAGTCCGAATCCGGTCACGTCAGTGGCGGCGTGTACGCCTCCCCCCGTCGCTCGCATCGCGCGAGCCGCGCCCGCGTTCAACGTTGCCATCGATTTCACTGCGGCGCTGATGTCCGGCGCCGTTGCAAGATCCCGTTTCAAGGCGGTCGTGAGCACGCCGGTCCCGATCGGCTTGGTGAGCACGAGCGCGTCGCCGGCCCGCGCGCGCGCGAGCGTGACGATACGGTGGGGATGCACCTCACCGATCGCGACCATGCCATACTTGGGCTCGGGGTCGTCCACGGAATGGCCGCCGAGCACGAAGGCGCCCGCTTCTTTGGCGATATCGGCGCCGCCGCGCAGCACGTCCCCCAGCAGCTCGTAGGGGAGCTTGTCGCGCGGCCAGCCGACGAGATTCAGTGCGAGCAGCGGTGTCCCGCCCATTGCATAGACGTCCGAGAACGCATTGGCGGCGGCGATTCTTCCAAAGTCGTACGCATCGTCCACGATCGGGGTGAAGAAATCCACGGTGGCGACGATGGCGCGATCCGGCGTCAACTGGTACACGGCGGCGTCGTCCCGCGTCGAAGCGTCGACCAGGATGCGTGGGTCCGTGATAGTCGGCACGTGGCGCAAGACCTGCGCCAACTCGGCGGGGCCGAGCTTGCAGGCTCAGCCGGCGCCGTGCGAAAGCGCAGTCAGTCGGATCGTTGTCATGTGTCCTGCGAAGATAGCTACGAAAGACGCCAGGCGAGCAGGGCTCCCGCGCCGACGTACCGCGCGACATCGCAGACGACCTCGGCGAATCGCACGCGCTTGGCAACGCCAAACGGCGCAGGCGGAAACCATTTCGCCGAGGAAACCAGGAGTCCGAACAGCAGGAACAGCACCCACCACTCGCCGCTCCCCAGCGAATCGAACCAGAGCGACGCGATCAGCGTGACGATCGCCGCTTCCACGAGGCGCCGCTTTACGTACTGCGCGATGTGCCCAATGTAGCCGACGGCGTCCTGCGAGCTCGCGAGCCTGACCATGAAAGAGACCGTGGCGAAGGTCGCAACCTCGAACCAGGCTGCGACCACAATCCAGGCGAGGACCAGCCTGCCCAATGTCATCTCAGTCGCGCCGGTATCCCGGACCCCGAAGCCCCCGGCCCGGGCGCGCGTTCGTCATCTGCCCCTTCCTCAAAACCATCTGCCCATTCACAAAAACGTACTCGATGCCGACCGAAGTCTGGTGCGGCTGCTCGAACGTCGCGCGATCGATCACCGTCTCCGGATTGAACACGGTGATGTCGGCGTAGAATCCGGGTTTCACGAGGCCGCGATCGGACAGATTGACGCGCTGTGCCGCCAGGGATGTCATCTTGCGTACCGCAAACTCCAGCGGGAACAGCTTCAGATCGCGTGAATAGTGGCCGAGGATGCGCGGAAAGCTGCCGTAGGCGCGGGGGTGCGCGGACTGGGTGCTGAGCGGACCGTCGGGGGCCACGCCGCCGAAATCGGTGTTCACCGCCATCCACCACTGCTTCATCCCCGCCTGCACGTCGGGCTCTTGCATGATGGCGTACACGGCGTCGGTGCGATGACCCTGTTCGGCGAGGACGATATCAAAAACCGTCTCGACGGGATCCCGGTGTCGCATCGCCGCGATCTCCGCAACCGTCTTGCCCTGCATGTAGCGCAGCGAATCCTGGAACGTGCCGGTGATGAGCACGCCGCCGCCGCCGCCGGCAGCGGAGAAAAAACTTTCCCCGCGCGGATTGACAATCTCCGCGTGCAGCCGCGCGCGCGTCGCGGGGTCGCGCAGCCGGATCAGCAGCGAGTCCCAGCCGCCGCTCTCGGCCCACGTCGGGATCGAAGCGTCCAACGAGGTTGCCGCGCGAATATAGGGATACTGATCCGCCGTCACGTCGAGGCCCGCCGCGCGCGCGGAATCGATCTTCGCGAGGACGCGTGGCATCTGTCCCCAGCTGCTGCGCCCCGAGAGCTTGAGATGCGACACCTCGGCGGGAATGTCCGCTTCCTTCGCGATCCGGAACACTTCATTCAGCGCATCGTCGATGTGCTCGCCTTCATCGCGCATGTGTGAGGCGTAAATCCCGCCGTGCCGCCGCGCCGCGCGGGCGAGCGCGATGAGCTCGTCGGTCTTGGAGTAGCTCGCCGGCGCGTACTCGAGCGCCGTCCAGACGCCCAGCGCGCCCTGCTCCATGAGCGTATCGACAATGGCGGCCATGTGGGACAGCTCCGCCGCGGTCGGCGCACGATTCTCTTTGCCCACCACCACGAGCCGCACCTGCGTCGCACCCACGAACATGGCGATGTTGAGGGCCGATCCCTGCCGCTCGAGCTGCGCGAAGTAGCCGTTCAAGTCGCGCCAGTCCTCGCGATAGTGCCACTTCTTCATCGCATCCGAGTCGTCGGCCACCAGCCGGTCGGTGAGCGGCGCGACCGAACCGCCTTCACCCGTGACTTCCGTTGTAATGCCCTGCGTCACCTTTGACAGCACGCGGTTGTCGATCAGCACGTTGATCTCCGACTGGCCCATCATGTCGATGAACCCGGGCGCGACGACGAAACCACTCGCATCGACGGTGTCCCTGGCCGTCGCATTCCCGAGAAACCCCACGGCGGCGATGCGGTCGCCCGTGATCGCGACGTCGCCGCGGTAGCGTGGGTTGCCGCTGCCGTCCACGATCCAGCCGTTCTTGAGGATCACGTCATAGGGTCCTTCGTTCGCGGCGGAGCCCCCCGTGCCGCAGGCGGTGATCAGTAAGAGGAAGCACAGACGGCTGATGGCCGATGGCGTCTTAGTTATTTCCATGTCGCTCTCAGGGAGTCGGGCCGGATCAGCCGGCCGCGGATCATGACCATCGCGATATTGCGCGTGGCCGCGATGTTGCGGGCAGGGTCGCCGTTGAGCACGACCAGGTCGGCGACTTTGCCGGGTGCGAGGAAGCCGAGGGAATCCGCATGCAACAGCTGCGCGCCGCGGCGCGTGGCTGCGGTGATCGCTTCGAGCGGCGTCAGACCGGCGGCGACGAGCAGGGCCATCTCTTCGTGCAGCGAGTATCCGGGAATGAGCAGCTGATTCGCGGCGTCAGAGCCGGCGGCAATCGCGCCGCCGGCGCGCTTGTACTCGCGCACGAACTGATCCTGCTGCCGGCGGGAGCGCCGAAATGCGGCGAAGTCGGCCGCCTGCCAGCCGGTGCGGCGCAGCAGGCTCGGGACGCTACGGACGCTCTGCGCGTTTTCGGGCACGTCCTCCATGCCGGGACGCATGAGCAGAATCGGGTTGTCGAGCCGCGAGAGCATGTCGTGGACGACCAGCGTGGGCACGATCGCCACCTTGGTCTGCGCGAGGTCGCGCGCCGTGCGCGCGATCGTGCTCGAATCGAGGCGGGTCCAGCCCTTTTCTTCGGCCGTCCAGCCGGTGAGGAAGGTGTTGTGCGCGATGGCGTAGCTCGGATCGCCGGTCGCGGCCTGCACAACGCCGGCCATGTGCTCGATCGACACGACGCCGGCGCGCGCCGCCGTCAGCGCGTCGGTCTTGCCGAGATGCGCCGCCACGGGGAGCCGCAGTTTCTCGGCCTCGTCCATGAGCGGCCGCAGCAGGTTCGGCGTGACCTTCGTGTAGATCTTGAGATAGTCGACGCCCGCAACCGCATGCTGATCGACCGCGCGCCGCGCCTGGTCTGGTGTCGAAATGCCGGTCGCGTTGGGATACGTCGTCGGGATGCCGTCGATCATGGCGCCCGCACTGAACATGCGCGGGCCCAGAATCGATCCGAGATTCATGTCATTTTTGAGCGCGAGCACCGAGTCGCTGTCGCCGTGCAGATCACGCACGGTCGTGACGCCCCACGCGACGTAACGGCCCGCCGCCCAGCGCTCCACATGTGCATGCGCGTCGATCAGTCCCGGGATCACGGTCTTGCCCACCAGATTGATGCGCTCGGCGCTCTTCGGAATCGGGATTTCGTTGACGCGGGAGATCGACTCGATGTGACCGTTGCGGACGATGATGAGGGCATCCCGCTTCGGCGCGCCGCCCGCCCCGTCGATGAGCGTCGCGCCCTCGAGCGCGATGACGCGATCCTGCGGGAGACCAAGCCTGTCGCGCACCTTGCTGCAGCCGGCTAACAGCCCGAGCACCAGCAGAGCGGCCGTCCGGCCGTCCGGCCGTCCGACCGTCATTGAGGATCCGCGGACGTGTGATCGTGCAAGATCCGCCACCGATCTCCCTGTTTTTGCAGCACGAGCGTGAACGGCCCGCTGGCCACCACCGAGTCGCGTCGCGACAGCTTGAATCGCGCCGTGGCGTAGGCGAAATCGGGAGTCAGCACACGCACGCGCAACTCGTCGAAGGAGAGCGAGTCGCGGGATTTTCCGGGGGCGAAGTAGTTCGCTTGATAGCGGTCGTACATCGCCTGCCACCCATACATGAGGTGACCGCCCGCCATGTAGCTCGTCAGCGAGTCGTTCGCGTAGTCACCCATGAAGCCGGCGAGATCTCCGCGATTCCAATCGGACGCCGAGCGCTGCAACATCGCGGCGATTTCTTCCGGCGGATTCCCCAGCGGGATCTTCGGTGCGGAGCAGGCGACCGCAATCAAGAGCAGCACGACGCACGACGTACGACGCACGGTGTCTTTCTCCTTAACGTGGCCGCGGGAGCGTCTCGTCGAGACGCTCCCGCGGGTGTCATAGCGAGCTGGGTTAGCGGCGGCGTTTCTTCTTGGCGGCCTTTTTCTTTTTCTTCGCCGGCTTTTTCTTTGCTTTGGGCCGAGACTTTTTGGCTGCTTTCTTTTTCTTCTTGGCCTTCTTTTTGGCCTTCGGTTTGGAAGAGGGACGCGACTCTTCCATCGGGAAGGACGATGGTGTCGGCGCAGGAGTCGGCGCCGACGGGAACATCGGCTCCATGAATCCCGGTCCGGGCCAACTACTCTCCGTTACATCCATCTGCTCAAGCATCGGATCTTCTCCTATGCTGTGGAGGTGCGGGGGCGTCGTGGGTGGCCTATAGCTTACCGCGGGATTCGGGCCTCGCAAGTGACACGTGCTACCGCGTTTTGGGTCTCGCCGGTCGCGGTCCGCTGTGACAAGTTGGCTTGACAACGGCATTTAGCCGGACACACATTCGCCAACCATGATAAGACGCGGACTCATCGTCGCGCTCGCGTGCGTGCTACCGGGCGCAGGCGCGGCGCAAAACGTCGCGGAAGTCCAGGTGGCGCCTCCTACGGTGACTATTCGCGTCGGCGAGCGCACCGGTTTGCTCGCCACGGCCTTCGATCGAATCGGCAATGTGATCCCGACCGTGCGCATCATCTGGTCGTCGAACAACCTGAACGTTGCGAAAGTCGACAACAACGGCACCGTGACCGGCGTCGCCAATGGCGTCGCCATCATCGAAGGCAGGGTGGGCGCACGGCGCGGTCAGGCCGCGGTTCAGGTCACGGGGGGGGCATCACAACCGCCTCCGCCGACTGCCCCACCGGCAGCGCCTCCGCCCCCTCCTGGGCCCGACCCGCTCGCCGGGCAACCCGCCGGGAGTGGACCGCCTGCCGCCTTACGGCTCGAGCCCGGCGTCGTTTACCTGCTGCCGTCCGAAAACTCGCGGGTTTCGCCGCGGGCACTGCGAGAGGACGGCAATCCGGCCGCCCCCCTCGTGGTTACCTGGACATCGCTGCGCCCCGACGTGGCGAGCGTCGACCAGAGCGGTAACGTCGTCGCGCTCTCGCCTGGGCAAGGCACGATCCAGGCGACCGCCCCCGGCGGTGGCGGGCTGACGGCGACCGCGCCCGTTGTGGTACAGCAGGCCGAGTTCACCGTGCTGGAGGGCTCCCCGGTGATGCTTTCGCCGGGCGAGGTCGATACACTGCATGTGATCGTCGCCGCGCAGAACAACCGAAAGGTCAACCCGCTCGTGTTGCAGTGGGCGTCGAGTGATCAGAGCGTGGCGCGCGCCAGCCTCGCGGGCGTGGTGACGGCAGCCGGGCCGGGCAAAGCGATCCTGACCGTCTCAGGGCTGCTGCAGAGCAAGAGCATCGAAGTGTCGGTGCATCAGGTCGTGGACAAGCTGGCGGTGCGTCCCCGCTCGTCCGCTGAAGTCCAGGTCCCGCTGACCGGCACCGTGAAGTTCGAAGCGCAGGCACTGACCGCCGACAACGCACCGGTTCCGGAAGCGCCGTTCCGTTGGACCGTCACGGATCCCGGGATCGCGAGTTTCGACGTGAAGACCGGACTCCTGACGGGTCGCGCGGTGGGGAAGACGCAGCTGATGGTGCGGGGGCCGGGCGCTGGTCTCGTGGTGACCTGGAATGTGAGCGTGATCGCGGGCTCGGTGAAGTTCACCGAGGCGCGCGTTGGGCTCGGCGTGAATCAACGGCGCACGCTGCGCGCCAACTACGCCGACGACCAGGGGAACGTGCTTGGCCCCGCCTCCAACCTCACCTGGAACAGCGATGGTCCGCAGGTTGCGACCGTGGGGGAAGACGGCACGGTTGCCGGCGCCGGGTACGGGCATGCGAAGATCACGGCGACCGCCGCTGGCGGGAAGACCGCAGTGGCGGACGTGTACGTCGTCGGCGAGATCCTCGTCGCCAGCTCGCGGGGGAACGCGCCCGGCAAGTTCCAGCTCTATGCCGTCGAGCGGTCCAATCTGGCACAGCTCACGAAGCTGACGCCGGACACGACTTCGGCAAGCGATCCCGCCTTTTCGCCGGATGGCGCGCGTCTCGCATTCGTTTCCCAGCGCGATGGCAACCCCGAGATCTACGTCATGAATGCGGACGGGACCGGGGCGACCCGCATCACGAACGACCCGCAGGCCGATGGCCGACCCTCGTTCACACCCGACGGTCAGGCGCTGGTGTTTCAATCCTCCCGCACGGCGGGCAAGCAGCAGATCTGGACGGTGAACGTGGACGGGACGAGCCTCACGCAGCTGACGCGCGACTCGGTGAATTCGTCACCGGCGGCGTCACCGGACGGGCAGACCATCGCCTACGTGTCGACCCGCAACAAAGACTCGGACATCTGGCTGATGGGACGCGATGGCTCCAATCAGCGACAATTCACGCGCTCGCCGCAGCAGCGCGAGTCGGAGCCCCGCTTCCTCCGCGACGGCACGTTGGCCTATCTCGTGGAGCGGCGTGAAGGGAACCGCACGGTGCAACAGGTGATGCGCGCCGATCTCGCGACTGGGGCGACGACCGCGCTTACGGGCATCGATCTCGCGATCGCCTCGTTCGCGGTCTCGCCCGCGGGCGATGTCCTGGCATTGGTCGTCAACGCCGAGCCGCAGAACCGCCGCAATCCCACCTATCGCGTGTACATCCAGCCGGTCAGCTCGGGGACCCCGATACCCGTGCCCACCGCGGGTACGGAGCAGATGATTACGCCGACGTTCCGACCCTGATAGGGACTCGGGGTTAGGGGCTAGGGGCTAGAAGTGCGTGCAGTAGTTCTGACTGCCACAGGCGGACTCGAGCACCTCAAGATCAGCGAAGTTCCGGATGCGCCCGCTCCCCAGGCAGGGCAAGTGCGCGTCGCCATTCGGGCCGCAGCACTCAATCATCTCGATCTCTTCGTAGCTCAGGGATTGCCCGGGACCGCGGACCGCTTTCCGTTTGTCGTCGGCGCCGACGGCGCCGGCGTGGTCGAGACCGTCGGCCCCGGTGTCACCAACGTACAGCCAGGCGATCGCGTGCTCATCAATCCGGGCATCTCCGATTACTCCTGCGAGTTCTGCCGGGCGGGCGAGCATTCGCTGTGCGTCAACTACCGGCTGCTGGGCGAGCACCTCCCGGGGACGATGGCCGAGCTGGTGACGGTACCTGCGCAGAACGTGGTGCGCGGACCGAATCTCTCCCCGGCGCTCACGTGGGCGGAGGCAGCCGCGTTTTCACTCGTCACGCTGACGGCGTGGCGGATGCTCGTGACGCGGGCGCAGCTCAAGCCCGGCGAGACGGCGCTCATTTGGGGAATCGGCGGGGGCGTGTCCCTGACCGCGCTGCGCATCGCCAAGCTGGTCGGGGCGCACGTGATCGTGACGTCTTCCGACGACGCCAAGCTCGCAGCGGCGAAACAGCTCGGCGCCGATGTCACGCTCAATCATCGCACGCAGAAAGTCGCGCAGGAGGTCCGCGCGCTCACCAACAAGCGCGGCGTGGACGTCGTAGTCGAGAATGTCGGAGCCGCGACGTGGGACGACTCACTGCGCTGTCTCAGACGCGGGGGACGACTCGTGACCTGTGGCGCGACCTCCGGGCCGCAGGTGAGTCTCGATCTGCGCCGATTGTTCTGGCATCACTGGAGTCTCCTCGGATCCACGATGGGGAACGCGGCGGAGTACGCGGAAGTCGTACGGCGGCTGGGTCAGGGCGAGCTGCGGCCGGTCGTGGATCGCGTCTTTCCGCTCGAGCGCGTGCGGGACGCTTACGAGCGACTCGCTAAGGGACAACAGCTGGGAAAAGTGGTGGTGGAAGTCACGTCGTAGACACGATTTAGGCGTCCGTTTTCCGTTGCTTTTCCCAGCCTAAGTAATTAGGTTTTATTGACTTAGGCCGCTTCCGCGGCGGCCCGATCCCCGATCCCCAAGCCCCGAGCCCCGAGTTTCATGACCGGTCCTAACGTCCGCGAACGCATTCTTCCGCGCCTCATCGAAGACGAATTAAAGGAATCATTCCTCGACTATTCGATGAGCGTCATCGTGTCGCGCGCGCTGCCCGATGTGCGCGACGGCCTGAAGCCCGTCCACCGCCGCATCCTCTACGCCATGCACGAGCTCGGCCTCGTCCCTGGCCGGCCGTACAAGAAGAGCGCGACGGTCGTGGGTGACGTGCTCGGCAAGTACCACCCCCATGGCGACGTCGCGCTGTACGACACGCTGGTGCGCATGGTCCAGGACTTCTCCCTGCGCTACCCGCTGGTGGACGGCCAGGGGAATTTCGGCTCGGTCGACGGCGACTCCGCTGCCGCGTACCGCTATACGGAAGCACGCCTCACGCGCGTCGCCATGACGATGCTGGAAGACATCGACAAGAACACCGTCGCCTTTGTCCCCAACTTCGACGACCGGCTGAAGGAGCCGACGGTGCTGCCCGGCCGTCTGCCCAACCTGCTCGTCAACGGCTCGGCGGGCATCGCGGTGGGCATGACCACCAACATCCCCCCCCACAACCTGAGCGAAGTTGTGCAGGCGGTGGTGCACCTGGTGGACCACCCCACCGCCACGCTCAAGGACATCCGGAAGTTCGTCAAAGGCCCCGATTTCCCGACCGGGGCAATCATCTACGGTCGCGACGGCATCAAGGAGTGCTATGAGAAAGGTCGCGGGCGTATCGTCATCCGGGCGCGCGCGATCGCGGAAGAGAAGGAGTCGACCGGCAAACAGCAGATCGTGGTGACGGAGTTCCCCTATCAGGTGAGCCCCGAGCGCGTGCACGAGCAGATCCGCGACCTCGCGCTCGCCAAGAAGCTCGAAGGCATCAGCGACGTCCGCAACGAATCGGACAAGGAAGGCATTCGGCTCGTCATCGAGCTGAAGCGCGACGTCATTCCCATGGTCGTGCTGAACCAGCTCTACAAGCACACGCAGATGCAGCAGACCTTCGGCGCCATCATGCTCGCGCTGGTGGACGGCACGCCCAAGGAGCTGACGCTCATCGAGCTGCTGCAGCATTTCATCGAGCACCGCCACACCGTCATCACGCTCCGCACCGAGTTCGAGCTGCAGCGCGCGCAGGACCGCGAGCACATCCTCGAAGGCTTGAAGATCGCCGTCGACAACATCGACGAAGTGATCAAGATCATCAAGAAATCGAAGGACACGCCGAGCGCCGACGCCGCGTTGCGAAAGCGCTTCAAGCTTTCAGAAAAACAGTCGGCGGAAATCCTCAACATGCGGCTGGCGCGGCTCACCGCTCTCGAGATCACCAAGCTCGACGAGGAGCTGAAGGACGTCCGCAAATTCATCAAGGAGTGCAAGGAGATCCTCGCCTCCAAGCCGCGGCGCATGAAAATCCTGAAGGAAGAGTTGACGGAGCTGGCTCACGGCTTCGGCGACGAGCGGCGCACGGAGATCGTCGCCGACCAGGGCGAATTCTCGATCGAAGACCTGATCGCCGAAGAGGACATGGTGATCACCGTGTCCCACGCCGGCTACATCAAGCGGCTGCCGGTATCGGCGTACCGGCGCCAGCGCCGCGGCGGCAAGGGCGTCATCGGCGCGCACGCGAAGGAAGACGATTGGGTCGAGCACTTGTTCATCGCGTCGACCCACGACTACCTGATGTTCTTCACCGAACAGGGGCAGTGCTACTGGCTCAAGGTGCACGAGATCCCCCAGGCGGCGCGCGCCGCCCGCGGCAAGCCCATCATCAACTGCGTCGCGATGAAACCCGACGAGCGCCTCGCCGCGCTCGTGCCGGTGCGCGAGTTCTCCGAGGATCAGTACCTCCTGTTCACGACCAAGAACGGGGTCGTGAAGAAAACGGTCCTCTCGGAGTTCGGGAATCCGCGCTCGAACGGGATCCGCGCCATCAACATCGAGAAGGGTGACGAGCTGATCGACGTACAGGTGACCGACGGCAAGAACGACATCGTCCTCGCCACGAATCACGGCATGAGCATCCGCTTCCACGAGAAGGACGTGCGCGACATGGGCCGCACGGCCACCGGCGTGAAGGGCATCGAGCTCGACAAGAAAGACCACGTCATCGACATGGTCGTGGTGCGCCGCAAGTCCACGCTGCTCGTGGTGACCGAGAAGGGGATGGGCAAGCGCTCGGAGCTCGACGAATACCGCATTCAGCACCGCGGCGGCCGCGGCATCATTACGCTCAAGCGCGGACCGAAGACCGGAGACATCGTCGCCCTCAAGGAAGTACTGCCCGATGACGAGCTGATGATGATCACCAAGAAGGGGATCATGATCCGCGTGCCGGTCGAAGGCATCCGCATCTCGGGCCGCAACACGCAGGGCGTGAAGGTCATGAACCTGACGCCCGGGGATCTGGTCGTGGATGTGGCGCGCGTGGTGAAGGAGGATGAGGACGACGTCGCGGAGGGCGACGACGATGAGACGCCGTCTCCCGCGCCCAAGGCCAAGGCCCCCAAGCCCAAGCCCAAGTCCCCGAAGCCCAAGAAGTAGCGTGGTCACTTCCCGGGACATCATGGAAGCCGCAGACGGCCTGCGGGGGATCGCGCGCCGCACGCAGCTCATCTACGTCGAGGAGCTGGGTGCGCATCTCAAGCTCGAGAACGAGCAGCCGATCGGCGCGTTCAAGATCCGCGGCGCCTACAACGCCATCCGAAAGCTTCCTGACGCCGCGCGGCAGCGCGGCGTGATCACCTATTCCTCCGGGAATCACGGCCAGGCCGTAGCGTTTGCCGCGAAGCAATTCGGCGTGCGCGCCGTGATCGTGATGCCCGAGACGACGCCGGCCGTCAAGATCGCAGGCGTCAAGAAATGGGGCGGCGAAGTCGTATTCGCGGGCCGCACGTCCGAGGACCGGCGCATCAAGGCGGAGGAGATCGCCCGCCAGGAGCAGCTCGCGATCGTCCCGCCGTTCGATCACCCCGACATCGTGGCGGGCCAGGCGACCGTCGCGCTCGAAATCGTCGAGCAGCTGCCTGAGGTCGAGACGGTGGTCGTTCCGGTGGGCGGCGGCGGCCTGATTTCCGGCATCGTGACGGGGCTCGCGGCCGCCGGCAGCCGCGCGGTCGTGTGGGGTGTGGAGCCCGCCGGCGCGCCCAAGCTGCATCATTCGCTCGCCGCCGGAAAAGTGGTCCGCCTCGAGCGCACCGGCAGCATCGCCGACGGCCTGATCACGTTGAATGTCGGCGAAATTCCGTTTGCCGAGCTGTCGCGGGAGAAAGACCGCCTGCGGGGCGTCGTATTGGTGGAGGATGACAGCATCCGCGCGGCCGTGCAGTTTCTATGGCGCACCTGCCGGCTCGCCGTCGAGCCGTCGGGCGCGGCCACGACCGCGGCATTGCTCGCCGGCCTGGTCCCACGCGCCAGGACCACGGTGCTCGTGGTCAGCGGTGGCAATGTGGATCGCTCGCTTCTCGAGGCAACGGACTGATGCCGGGTACCGCAACGCGAGTCCTAGTCGCCGATGACGATGCCTCGTTGGTCCAGACGCTGACCTGGATCCTGAAGGAAAATGGATACGAGGTGGCCGTCTGCCCGGGAGGCGACGGGCTCTTCGCCAAGCTCGAAGAGATCAAGCCTGCGATCCTGCTGCTCGACATCATGATGCCCAAGGTGGACGGGCTGCAGCTGCTCGAGCGCCTCAAGCAGGACGAGCGGTACCGCGACCTGCCCGTGCTCATGGTGTCGTCCATGCCGCCCGAAGAAGCGACGGTGCGCGCGCTGGGCCTCGGCGCCGCGGACTTCATCTCCAAGCCGTTCCGGGTGCGGGAGCTGCTGGCGCGCGTCGAAGCGCACATCCGCGTAGGCCGCGCGCTCGCGCAAGCGCGGGAGGAAGCGCGCAGCCGGGCCGCGATGGTGGACATCCTCCACGAGGTGACCGACTCCCTCAAGCCGGACGAGATGTACCACATCCTCGCCCGCCGCGTCGCTCGCGCGCTCAACATCTCCAAGTGCTCGATGGTGCTCGCGAAGCCCGGCGATCATCAGGGGGTCGTCGTCGCGGCCTACGAGAACCCGATGCTGCGCAATCTCCAGATCGAGCTGGCCAAGTATCCCGAGATCCGGAAGGCGGTTTCGAGCGGCCGGCTCGTCCTGGTCGAAGACGTGGCGACCGATCCTCTCTATGAAGAAGAGCGGCGCCGCTGGGAGCGCGAAGAGATCAAGGTTCCCACCCGCTCGGCCGTCGCCCTGCCGTTCTGGATGAAGGACCAGCAGATCGGCGTCTTCTTCTTGCGCACCACCGGAGACGATCCACCGCTCACGCGCGCCGACGCGCAGTTCGCCGAAACGGTCATCAAGACGGCGGTGTCGGCGATCGAAAAGGCGTATGATTTCGAGAGCGCCGTCTCGGATAAGCAGCGGCTCGAGAAGCTCGCCGCCACCGACGCGCTCACCGGTCTCACCAACCGCCGCGGGTTGTCGGAGGCGCTCACCCAGGAGCTCGACCGCGCGCGGCGCTACAGTCTGGCGTTGACGATCCTCCTCGCCGACATCGACCGCTTCAAGACCATCAACGACACCCGCGGCCACATCGCGGGCGATTCCGTGCTGCGACAGGTCGGCGAGCTGTTACGGCGTGAGGCCCGTTCGGTGGACATCGTGGCCCGGTACGGCGGCGAGGAGTTCGTCGTCGTGATGCCGGAGACGGCGACGCAGGGCGCAGCCATCTTCGCCGAACGCGTCCGCTTGCGCGTGCAGAATCGTGATTTTGCCGATCCCGGCGATGATCCCGTCCACGTTACGATCAGCATCGGACTCGCGTCGTTTCCCGACGATCGCGTCCAGAGTGCCGACAGCTTCGTGTCGCTTGCCGATCAGGCCCTCTATCGCGCCAAGAATGAAGGCCGCAACTTGGTCCGGCAATGAGCGAGCGCCGCTGCCCCAAGTGCGGGTCCGTGTATACCGACACGGGCGCACGCTTCTGTCCGAAGGACGGCAGCATGCTCGTGGAGATCCAGGCGAGGAAGCCCGCGGCGCCCCCCGCCGCGGCGGCGCCGTCATCGGGCAGTGGCACCGGCGTCCGTACGCCGCTGCCGCCCGGAAAAGCGGGTCTCGACCGCGCCTCCAGCCTCTCGAATCAGATCCTTGATGCCCGCTATCAGGTCCTGAAAAAGCTGGGCGAGGGCGGGATGTCATACGTCTATCTCGCCAAGGAAATCTCGTCCGATGCCATCGTTGCCATCAAAGTCCTCTCGCCGCGCCTCGCGTCGGACAAGAGCTCGGTCGAACGCCTGCGCCGCGAAGCGGGACTCGCGATGCGCCTCGATCATCCCAACGTGTGCCGCATCCTGCGGCTCGGCGAATCGGAAGACGGGCTGATCTACCTCGTGATGCCCTTTTTGAAAGGCGAGCTGCTCTCCGACCGGGAAGTGCGGGGCGGGCCGATGGAGATGACGCTGGGCGTGACGCTGCTGAAGCAGATGTGCGCCGGCCTCCATCACGCGCACGAGCTACAGATCATTCACCGCGACCTGAAGCCCGAGAACGTCATGCTCGTGCCCGACGACGACGGCGGCGTCGAGCGCGCCGTGGTGATGGACTTCGGTCTGGCCAAGGAGCGGCGCGCCGATCCGGCGATCGCGAAGCTCACGGCGACCGGGATCATTCTGGGCACGCCCGAGTTCATGAGCCCGGAGCAAATCCGCGGCAAACCGCTCGACGCCCGCAGCGACATCTATGCACTCGGCATCGTGGCGTTCGAAATGTTCACCGGCAAGCTGCCCTTCCAGGGACGCAACGCGCAGGAAATGATGATCGCGCGGCTGCGGAGCCAGCCGATCGCGATCCGCACGCTGCGCCCCGACATCCCGGACGCCGTCGAAAAGGCGCTGACCAAGTCGCTGCAGACGAATCCCGACGACCGCTTCACGACGGCGATCGAGTTCGCCGAAGCGCTCACGGGCTCGGGCCAGTCGTCGGGCGGCGGGTTCCTCGGCAAGCTCAAGGAGAGGTTCTCTTGATCACGCTCGGGCTGCTCGCCCTCCTCGCACTCCAACAACCCACTCAACCGATAACGGCAATCCGCGCAGGCACCCTCATCGACGGCTCCGGCGCGGCGCCGGTGAAAAACGCGGTGATTCTGGTGCAGGGCGATCGCATTACGGCGGTCGGCGCGAACGTGCAGGTGCCCGCCGGCGCGACCGTCATCGACCTGTCGGGCGAGACCGTGCTCCCCGGCTTCATCGACGCGCATGTGCATCTCGCGGGCCACACGATCGGCGACGGCGACTGGCAGCACGCCGGGCTCATGGAGCTGCCGAGCCAGATCGCGTTGCTCGGGGCCGCGCACGCGCAGCAGACGCTCGAGGCGGGATTCACGACCGTCCGCGTCGTCGGCAGCGCCGAATTCGGTGACGTCGCGCTGCGCAATGCGATCAATGCGGGCTGGATTCAGGGGCCGCGCATCGTCGCGGCCGGCATCTCGTTTGGAATTCGCGGCGGGCACTGCGACGAAACGAACGGGCTGCAGCCCCACGCGCTCGGCCACGAAGGCGGCGTCGAAGTCGGCGTCGCCGACGGTGTCGAGGAAGTCCGCAACGCGGTGCGGTACGCCGTCAAATACGGCGCCGACGTCATCAAGATCTGCGCGACCGGCGGCGTGCTGTCGCTGACCGATTCGGCCGGCGTGCAGCAATACACCGAGGAAGAAATGCGCGCGATCGTCGAGACCGCGACGCAGCTGGACCGCCGCGTCGCGGCGCACGCGCACGGCACCGCCGGGATCAAGGCGGCGGTGCGGGCCGGCGTGACGTCGATCGAGCACGGCTCGATTCTCGACCCCGAAGCCGTGGCGCTGATGAAGCAGAAGGGCACCTGGCTCGTGCCCACGCTGCTCGCGGGTTTCACGGTCGAGTCCCTGGCAACCGCTGGGCGTCTCCCACCCCCGATCGCCGCCAAGGCGCTCGCCATCGCGCCGCGGATGCGCAATTCGTTCAAGCTGGCCCTCGACGGCGGCGTGAAGATCGCGCTCGGCACCGACGCCGGCGTGATGCGCCACGGCACCAACGCGCGCGAATTCGGCCTGATGGTCCGCTACGGCATGACGCCGATGCAGGCGATCGTGGCAGGAACGTCGAGCGGCGCGACGCTGCTCGGCCTCGAGCGCGACATTGGCACCGTGGCCGTCGGGAAACGCGCCGATATCGTCGCAGTGCGAGGCAATCCGCTCGACAGTATCCAGGTCCTCCAGAGCGTCTTGTTCGTGATGAAGGATGGCAGGGTGTTCAAGCGCGACGGGCAGGTCCTCGGCCGGAGCGTTGTCGGAGTGCCGTGAAGCGGTTCCCCGCGTTCGACCCACCGGAGTACGTCGACTGGAAAGCGGATCCCGCGCTCGTGCGTGCCTTCCGCGCCACAATCGAAGCGAATCCCGATCGTGCCAAGGTCATCGGCGGGCTGTCGCGCGATGCGAAACTGGAGCTGTACCGCGGCCTGCTGCGCGCCCGGCTGCACGACATCGAGCTGAAGCGTTGGGTTCGCACCGGCGTGATTTCTAAAGCGTGGCTGGGGACCGGCGAAGAAGCGGCGACGGTCGGGCCGGTACACGCGCTCGAGCGCGGCATGGACATCGTCGCACCGATGATCCGCAACGCCGCGGCGTGCTGCGAGATGGGAATGCCGATCGCGGACATGCTGCGCGCCTATCTCGCCACCGCGGACTCGCCGAGCGCCGGGCGCGACCTCCACGTCGGCTCGTTCCGGCATGGGGTGTTGCAACCGATCTCCCATGTCGGTGACATGGTGCCCGTGATCGCGGGGATCGCGCTGACCTTCAAGATCAAGCGGGAGCCGCGGGTGGCAATGACCTGGGTCGGCGATGGATCGACCAAGACCGCGGCCGCGCACGAAGGGACGAACTTCGCGGCGGTCCAGCGCGTCCCCGCCATCTTCATCATCGAGAACAATCAGGTCGCATTGGGTACGCGCCTCGAGCAGCACCATCTGCCCGCTGACTTCAAGGACTGGCCTGCGAGCTACGGAGTCTGGGGCGCGACGTTCGACGGCAACAACGTGCTCGATGCCTACGCGGCCACACGAATAGCGGCCGCGCGGTGTCGCAGTGGTAACGGTCCGGCGCTGTTGATCGCCGAAACGTTTCGCATGGGCGGCCACGCCACGCACGACGAGCGCGAGGCGCGGGAAACGTTTCCGCCCGAGCTGTTCAAGACGTGGGGAAGGCGCGATCCCGTCGGGCTGTACGAGGAGTACCTGAAAGAAGAAGGAATCAAAGCAAAGCAGCTCGGAGAGATCGAGGCTGAAGTCACCGCGGTGGTGGCGAAGGCTGCGGAGGAAGCGATTGCCAGTCGAGAAAAGATGCCGAAAGGCGAGACGGCGCTGAAAGGGGTGTATGCGAACGGTCGCTAGTCTGTTGGTTGCGTTGCTCTTCTCGGCGCCGGCGGCGGCACAGCGCGGTGGGATCGACGTGAAGAACTACTGGTTCTCCGTCACTATCCCCGACTCAGGGAGCACGATCCACGGCTGGACAGGATTGCATTTCGAGCGGCGCGCTGAAGACAGCGTGCTCACGCTCAACCTCGTGGGGATGACAGTTGACTCGGTGTGGAACCTGTACATCCAGAATGGTCGAATGAGCAAGCAGTTCACCTACGACGGCCGCGTGCTGCGCGTTCCCTTGCCACCGACGCGGGACCCTGGGATTGATGTCGCGATTTGGTACCACGGCACGCCCCAAGACGGGTTGATCATCGGACAAAGCGCGCGCGGGCGGCGCGTCGCATTCGCGGACAACTGGCCCGAACGAGCACGCTTCTGGCTCCCCACGGTCGATCATCCGAGCGACAAGGCGATCGCGCGGTTTTCGATTCACGCACCAGCGGCGTGGCGTGTGGTTGCGAATGGAGCTCCGAACCCGCGAGAGCAGCGTGCCTGGGACGAGTGGCATCCGATTCCTACGTACACCATGGTCATCGGCGCCGGTGAGTTCACCGTCTCCAAGCACCGCCCCGTGATCAACGGCGGCGACACGATCCCCATCCAAGTCTGGACCTATCCCGAGGACTCCGCGTTCGCCGACTCCGTTCCGTTCCGGCGCGCGACCGAAATCGTCGAGGTGATGCAGCGACTCATCGGACCGTTTCCCTACGAGAAGCTCGCGCACGTCCAGTCGTCCACGAAATTCGGCGGCATGGAGAACTCGAGCGCGATCTTCTATGCCGAGAAGCCCTACGTCGAACGCAAGATGGGCGAGGGCGTCGTGCGACACGAGACCGCGCATCAGTGGTTCGGCGACGCGGTCACGGAACGTGACTGGCCCGATATCTGGCTCTCCGAAGGCTTCGCCACGTATTTCGATGGCGTGATCGGCGCGGCACTGGACGGAGACACGGTACTCGTGAACAGCATGCGCTCCAACGCCGAGGCGTACTTCAAGTCGGACGTCACCGACCGTCCGATCGTGGACTCGGCGTACGCGGCCGATCCGATCAAGCTCCTCAACGCGAACAGCTATCCCAAAGGCGCGTGGGTGCTGCACATGCTCCGTGGCACGATCGGCGATTCGGCCTTCTTTCGCGGGCTGCGCACGTACTACCGGACCTACCGCGACTCCAACGCAACGAGTGAAGACCTCCAGCGCGTAATGGAGAAGGAAGCCAGAACGGATCTCGGCTGGTTCTTCCACCAATGGCTGTACCAACCGGGGTACCCTCAGCTCGACGTGAGCTGGCAGTATGACGCAGGAGCCCAAAAAGTCATGGTGGGTATCACCCAACGCCAAAAGCCCGAGTGGGGGCGGTTCCGGTTGCCTGCCGTGACGCTCGAATTCCGCGGCAACAATGGCGCGGTCCTGCGTCGCGAGGTCGCGGTAACGAGCGGCCGCGAAACCGCCGCCAGCTTCGACGTTCGATTCGCGCCCGCCGAGGTCCGTGTGGACCCGGACGGAAAGCTGCTGCTCAAAGTCACCGCCATCAGTCGGAGGTAGCGAATGCACCAGCGTGCTTTGTTAGTCGCCCTCGTCGCCGTCGCCTGCAAGGGCACTCCCGCGGCGGGCCAGGGAGGGGGGCAGATGCGGAGCGACGACACGCTCCGTCTGCCGCCGGGATTCAAAATCGCGGTGTTCGCGGAGAATCTCCAAGGCGTCCGCTACATGACGCTCGGCCCCGGCAATGCGATATATGCGTCGCAGCCGGGCTCAGGTCTCATCGTCAAACTGACCGACGCCAATCACGACGGCGTCGCCGACGGCGCGGTGACGACGGTCGCAAGCGGGTTGAAGGGACCCTTCGGCATCGCGTTTCGCGGCGATACGATGTACGTAGGCGCAGAGAGCGAGCTCATCCGCTTCGATCCAGGCTCCCGCGATCCGGTGAAACTGATGGGGCTGCCCGGCGGCGGTCACTCGACTCGCACGATCGTGTTCGGACCCGACGGCAAGCTGTACGTGGCGGTCGGCTCCTCGTGCAATCTCTGCGACGAGCGCGACTCGATGCGCGCCGCCGTGACGCAGCTCAACGTGAACGGATCGGGCGGCCACGTCTTCGCGAAGGGGTTGCGCAACACAGTCGGCATCGCGTTCAATCCGAAAACGAACGAGCTGTGGGGCGGGAATAACGACCGCGACAACCTGGGCGATGACCTTCCGCCGGAGCATATCAACATCATCAAGGACGGCCGCAACTACGGCTGGCCTCAATGCTATCTCCCCGGCAAGCCCAATCCCGAGTACGGATCGGCTGACTGCTCGAACGTCGAGCCCCCGGCGATCACGGTCCAGGCCCATTCGGCGCCGCTCGGGCTCGCGTTCTACACGGGCTCACAGTTCCCGCGCGAGTATCGCGGCGACGCGTTCGTCACTCTCCACGGATCGTGGAATCGCTCCGTACCGACGGGGGCCAAGGTCGTGCGCGTCGAGGTCGACAGCAGCGGGCATCGCGCGGTGGGCGTGAACGATTTTATCGTCGGGTGGCAGCGCCCGGACGGCAAGCGCTGGGGCCGGCCGGTTGGGCTTCTCGTATTACCGGATGGTTCACTACTCGTGAGCGATGACTTGGGTGGAAAAATCTGGAGGGTGACTTATGGACGGTAGGACGGTCGGACGGCCTGTCGGCCTGTTGGCACTGCTCGCGCTGGGAACTGTTGCGCTGTTGGCCGTCGGGCCGTCAGGCCGTCCGGCCGACATCCACAGCGAGTACGTCAAATTCCTCAGCGGCAAAGACACAGTCACAGCCTACATCGCCTACCCGGAGCGCCCGCAGCCTGCTCCTGCCGTCATCGTCATCCACGAGATCTTCGGCATGTCGGATTTCATCCGGCAGACGACCGAGCAGCTGGCGAAAGACGGTTTCGTCGCTATCGCGCCCGACCTGTTGTCGCGCCGGGGCGGCACGCCCGCGACACCCGACTCCGCGCGGAAGCTCATCGCAACACTCAACCCCGATACCGTGACCCAGGATCTCGATGCGACCCGCGCCTATCTCAACAAGCTGAAACCGGTGCGCTCCGGTGACATCGGCATCATCGGCTTCTGCTGGGGTGGCGGCCAGAGCTTCCGGTACGCGACGAACACGCCCCAGCTCAAAGCGTTCGTGGTGTGTTACGGTCCGAGTCCCAACGCGGCCGACATGGGGAAGATCCGCGCGAGAGGACTCGGGGTCTACGCGGAGAACGACGCACGCATCAACGCCGGGTTGCCCGATGCCGCGGCGGCCATGAAGGCCGCAGGCAAGGATTATCCCTACGCGGTGTATCCGGGCGTGGGGCACGGGTTCCTGCGGACGCGCGAAAAACCGGAGGTGGCAGACAGCGCGTGGAGTGCCGCGATCCGGTTCTTCCGGGCGCAGCTGAAGAGCTAACGGCGCGCGGCGTCGGTTAGGTAGGCGCGCGCGCGCTCGAGCGCCGCGTCACGCCCCGCCAGCAGGTCCTCGACCCGTACCTCCACAGGGAACTGGGGTGCGATGCCAGTTGGCACGAACTCCTTGCCGTCGGGAAACGCATCGCGGGACACCGTCAGCCGGAGCTCCCATCCGCCGGCGAGCGGCAGCGTCGTCGTTCTCCCCGTGCTCCCGGCCGACGACTCGCCGATGCTGGGACCGCGCCCGCCGGCCTGGAACGCCGCGACAAAATCCTCGGCGGGGCCGCCCGTGCGCGGCGAGATGAGCACCGCCACGGGACCCGAGTACGCAATGCGCTCGCGTCGCACCGGGGGCCAGATCGTATCGGAAGGCAAGGCGAACCAGTCGCTGAGCGAATCAGGCCGATACTGGCGAATCAGGCGGCGCGACGCGAGAAACGGTCGCTCGATGAGACGCGACAGTAGAGCATAGCCTTGCTCGCGGCCACTCACCGTCCACGTCGTCTCCCGTAAATCGATGATCAGACCGCGATGGCGCAGTCCCTCGCGCGGGGCGTCGCCGAGGGCGCGATCGAACTGCGTGAGCATGTCGGGAGCGGCGAACGAATTTACCCGCACCAAGATCGCGCCGTCGGGAAGCGTATCGGCTTCGAGTGCGGGCCGTTCGAGCGGCGAGCGGCCCCCGCCCCCCCGCTCTCCCCCTGTGAGGGACATGCTGCGCGTGACGCTTGCGCCACGTTCGGCGCCGCCCGGGAGTCGCAGCAGCAGATGCAGCGCCGTGCCGCGTTCTCCTTCGAGCATCTGCACGACGGCGCGATCCCAGCGGCTCGTTTCGGTGGCCGCCGCGATTTCTGGGAGGACGGAGTCACGGATCCAGTCGGCCGCGGGCATGCCCTGCACGGCGAGAATCTCCGCCAGCCGCTCTGGGCGGGCGACACGCATCTCGTCGTTCGCGACATAGTCCATGATGAACGGCCGGCGTTCGATGCTGCGCAACGTCAGGGGCGGGTGGGCAATGCGATTGGCGATCGTCGCCGGCGGCAGAATCTCGAGCTGGCCGTCGTGCAGCAACGCAGCCCAGCGCCGCAGCCGGCGGAAGAACTGCAGATCGCTCGGTGCGGGGCGGGCTGCGGCATAGGTGACCGTCGCCGCGAAGGCCGAGTCCCAATTCGCGCGGACGGCATCCCAGTAGGCATAGTTGTAGCGAGCGTCCGCCCACAAGCCCGCCGCGACCAGGTGGCGATCGACGGGACTCGCGCGCTGCGCGACGAGTGGCGCGACGAGAAGCACGGGGAACCACGCTGACAACCAGAGCGTACGGGATAGCATGGCCCTAATTTACCTGTTGCTGTTCGCAGCGCCCCAGCTGCTGCTGTACCTCTACCTGCGCGAGCGCCTGCCGCTCTCGGCGCGCCGCTGGCTCACGCTCGTCTTTGTCGTCTTCAACATCCCCTGGGGCATCGTTGCCGTCCGCATGTTCTCCGGCAGCCTGTGGGGGATCAGCCGCGTTCCCTACATCGCGCCGTGGATCGCGTGGCAGTTTCTGGGCTGGATTTTCTGCGGCATGGTGGCCGTGTACATACTCGGAAAGGCGGCTTGGCGGTTAGGCGGTTTGGCGGTTCGCAAAATGCGCGGTCCTCCAACCGCCGAACCGCTTAACCCCCCAACCGCCCTGTCCCGTCGTCAGTTCCTCGCCCGTGCGACATACGCCTACGGCGCTATCGGCGTGGGGTTTTCCGCATATGGCGTTTGGAGCGCCGAGCGACTGCCGTCGATTACCCGCCGCACGCTGATCTTTCCCGATCTTCCCCCGGCCCTGAATGGATTGCGCATCGCGCACCTCTCAGACGTGCACGCCGGCATCCACATGTCCGAAGCAAAAATGCGGGAAATCGTCAAGCAGACGAATGCGCTGGGTGCGGATCTGATCGTGCAGACGGGCGACATGATCGACATCTCGCAGTCGTATATCCCGGACTACGTGCGCGCGTTTCGCGATCTCCAGGCGCCGCTGGGCGTCGTCACCGTGCTCGGCAATCACGATCGGTACACGGGCCAGGACGCCGTCATTCGCGGTGTGAAGGATGCGGGGCAAGTGTTCGTGAAGAATGGCGTCCACATGATCGAGCGCGGGGGCGCTGCGCTCGCGCTCGTGGGAATCGACGACCCCCACGCCTGGCGCGCCGACGATCCGCAGGACGATGACCTCGCACAGGCGCTCCAAATGACCCCGCCCGCCAAGGACGCGTTCCGGATCCTGCTCGCGCATCGACCCGGCGCCTTCGACGGCGCCGCACCTCGCGGCATTCCGCTCACGTTGGCCGGCCACATCCACGGCGGGCAGTTTTATCTGCCGGTGATCGGTTGGTCCCCGGGCCGGCTGATCACGAAATACGTGATGGGTCATTTCACGCAGGGCACGAGCCAGCTCTACGTCAGTCGTGGAATCGGAGTAGTGGGCGTGCCGTTACGAGTGTTCGTGCCGCCGGAGATCGCGCTGTTTGAACTACGACGGTCGGACGGCCCGACGGCCTGACGGTTCGCTCACGCGCTGATCGCCCTCCACGCCGCGTCGATCACCAGCCGCACCCCGGTGTCTCCGGGCTTCCAATCACCAGCGACGACCTTCTCCAACGCATGCCTGATCGTCGCGAGCCAGATGCCTGCCCAGATCTCCACTGCCCCCGCCCGCACCGAGCCTTGCGCTTTGCCCTCGGCAACGATCCTCTCCAGCGCCAGCCGAAACTCGCGCTCGGTCTTGCGACTCTCGTCGTCGAGCACTGCGCCGAGCGGCTCGAGGAGCCCGAGCTTCACGACGGCGGTGTCGTGAGCCGCTCCCTCGATCAGCCCCTGCGCGACCGCAGTTAACTGCGCGCGGGCGGGGCCGGCATCGCGGTCCCGGGTAGTTTCTTGCACGATCTTCGTCGCCCACCGCTGTGCCGCGCGATACATCTCGTTGAAGAGCTGCTGCTTGCTTGCGAAATGACGATAAATCGTGCCCTCGGCGATGCCCGCCTTCTTCGCGATCTGCGCCGTCGTCGTGTCGTGGTAGCCGCGCGCGGTGAAGAGCTCGAGGGCTGTTCTGATGAGCCGTTGCCGTGTCAGTTCGGTTGCGGTCACGGCTGCGAATCTACTAGCTTTCCCGCCGCTTCATCTCCCATCGACATTCGGAGGCGTAGTCGCGGTGCGCATGCTCGTCCTCGGCGCTGGGCTGCAGGGTTCTGCCTGTGCGTACGATCTGCTCCAGCGTCCTGAAGTGGAGCGTGTTACGCTCGCCGACCTGCACCCGCGACGCGCTGCCGCCTTCCTCACGAAGAAGAAGGACAAGCGGCTCGTCACCGCACGTCTCGATGCGAAGAGCGGCCCGCGGCTGCGGAAGCTGATGCGCGGGCACGACGCGGTCATGAACGCGCTACCGTACTATTTCAACTATCCCGTCGCCAAAGCCGCCGTCGCCATGGGCCTGCACTGCGCGGATCTGGGCGGCAACACCGAGATCGTCCAAAAGCAGAAGACGCTACACGCGGCCGCGCAGAAGAAACGGGTTTCGATCATTCCCGACTGCGGCCTCGCCCCGGGGATGGTCAACATCATCGCGGCCGAGGGAATCCGACGGGTCGGTGACGCCGACAGCGTCAAGATTTTCGTGGGCGGCCTGCCGCAAAAGCCCGAGCCGCCGCTCAACTATCAGATCGTCTACTCGCTCGAGGGTGCGCTCGACTATTACACGACGCCGTCGTGGGTGCTGCGCGAGGGCCGGCCCGAACGCGTGGATGCTCTCTCGGAGCTGGAGGACGTCGACTTCCCGAGCCCCGTCGGAACGCTCGAGGCATTCCATACCGGTGGCGGCATTTCGACCATGCCGTGGGCGTATGAGGGCAAGGTGCGCACGATGGAGTACAAGACCCTCCGCTACCCTGGCCACGTCGCGATCATGCGACCCATCCGCGAGATGGGACTCCTGTCGGTAGAGCCGGTGAAGATGAAAGGCACGGAGATCGTCCCGCGCGACGCATTCATCGCAGCCGTATCACCCCAGCTCACCAAGCCCAACGGCCGCGACCTCGTCGCCCTGCGTGTCGAAGTGCTGGGACGTAACGGGCGTCGCGTAGCCTGGCAGCTGCTCGACTATTTCGACGAGGCGACGGGGATCAGTGCGATGATGCGGACGACCGGCTATTCGCTCGCGATCACCGGCGTGATGCAGGTGGACGGACGCGTTCGCTCAGCGGGCGTCTACACGCCCGATGAGGCCGTCCCGTTTCAGGCGTATGTAGACGAATTGAAGCGGCGGGGAGTCGAGATTCGGGAAGTCCGCTAGAAGGTCCAGGCGGTCGCGAAGGTCACCTGAGTCGACTCGGTTCCTTTGCCCGCTTGCACCGTAATCACGGTGTTGCGCAACAGCGCCACCGCCACGCCTCCACCCAGAGCCGAGTGCAGTCCCTGGCGCGTAAGGCGCACCGTCTCGCCGGGGCCGAAGACTCGTCCCGCATCGTAGAAGGCCACCAGCTTCACCTCGAGCAGGCGCGGCGACCAGAGTAGGCCGTATCGGGCCTCGACACCGTAGACGATCTTGCCGGGTCCTACGAAGCGGCTGTCGTAATAGCCTCGCAGCGAACGCGCTCCGCCCAAAGCGACCAGCGGACCCTCACTGGTTTCCATGGTCTGTTGGACCGCAAGAGGCGCCGTGCCGGTGATCGTTTCGCGCCCGACGCGCGCGGCGAGAATGAGCCGCTCGAGCGGATGCGCGTAGAGGCGCAGCGCGGCGCTGGTGCGCGTATATCCGCGGCCGCTGGCCGCGATCGCTTCGGCGAATACACCGCGATGCGGATCCGTCTCCACATCCCGCGTATCGAGCACGATCCCGACGCGGCCGACCCGATCGACAAAAGGGCCGGTGCTGTCTTGCTCGAAACGGGTCACTCCCGGGAGCGCGCGGAATGCGGTGTATTCGAGCGATCCCCCGACGAGCACCCGGAGCGGGCCGACGATCTTCCGTTGTATCGTGACGCGCGCCGCACGATTCGCGCGACTGACGCGGTAAAAGTAGGAGTGTCCCGGGCCGGAGGTACTGTCGCGGTCGTAGACCGTGTTGTTTCCCTGGCCGTAGTAGCCGAGGCGGTTGGCGCGCGTCAGGCTCAGCGTCACGCCGAGCCTCCAGCCCTCCCAGTACGCCGGTGCCTGTGCGTCGGCGATGACCATGTAGCTGCCCTGGGTGCTGGCACCGGCATCGAGCGCGATACGGGCGAACGTGGGCTCCGGCCGCTCCGCGAAGCCCATCGGACTCGACCAGTCGTAGTGCCCGCCCAGCCAGAATCGGTCCGCGGTGGTGTAAAAGGCCAACGGGTAGAGGTGATCGAACCAGTCGTGCTTTGGATTTGGCTCTTGTTGCGCGGCGAGTGGGGAGGCCAGCGCGAGGAGCAGAACCGCTACGCGCGGGTGAATAAGTAGGCCGTATCGCGGATCTTGGCGTCCACGCCGTCGTGCGCCGCGAAGTGATTGGGGTAGAGCGACGCGGCGCCGAACTCGCCGCGCTTCGTCAGGGCATAAAACACGAGGTCGAACTTTGGCTTGCCCTGCGCATCCAGCAGCCGAGCTTCCGTCTCGGCGACGACGCGCTTCAAGGTCTCGAGGCACGCGTCCGTGGGCTTCATGCCGCGCCGCATATGCTCGACCGTCAGGAACCCCCCACACACCTTGATGTTTGCCTCGCCGAGCCCGGTCGATCCCGCAGCCCCGACGTCGTTATCGCAATATTGCCCCGCGCCGATGATCGGCGAATCCCCGACGCGGCCGGGAATCTTCCACGACAGGCCGCTGGTCGTGGTGACGGACGAAAGGTCGCCCTGCGGCGTCACGGCGTCGCAATTGATCGTTCCGGTCTTGGTGACGACGAGGTGATCCGAATCGGGGACATCCAGGTAGTTGTCGGTCGGGCTGAGATTGGCGCGCCAGCGGAGCCACGCCTCGCGCGAATGCTCGGTCAGCAGGTCTTCTTCCTTGAAGCCGAACGAGAGGGCGAACCGTTTGGCTCCCTCGCCGACCAGGAAGATGTGCGTCGTGTACTTGAGGATCAGCTTCGCGACTTCCGAAGGCGTTTTGATATTCTCGAGCGCGCCTACCGCACCCGCGCGCTTCGTCGGACCGTGCATGCACGAGGCGTCGAGCTGCACGACACCCGCCGCGTTCGGCAGGCCGCCATAGCCGACGGAGTCGTCGTTCGGATCGAGCTCCTGGATCTTCACGCCCTCGATGACCGAGTCGAGCGTGTCGGCGCCCTGCATGAGCATGTCGAATGCTTTTTGCACCGCGCGCAGCCCGTTGGCGCTCGCGATCGCGACGGGCTTGGCGGCCCAGCGCGACTCGGGCGGCAGCGGCCGCGGCGGCCGCATCGGGTGGGGGATCCCCAGCACTGCACTCGCGGCAACACCACCCGCGGTGGACCGCAGGAACTCGCGACGCGACACGGATTCGGGCATGCACGGTTTTACCCACTCGTCTTGCGGCTGTCAACTTGCTATCGTTCCCACCCCGTGGAGCTTTCGCTCGTGGTCCCCGCGTTCAACGAGCGGGACAACCTCGCACCGCTGCTCGCCGAGATCGCGACCGCCCTGACAGGTCGGAGCTACGAGGTGATCGTCGTGGACGACGGGTCGACCGACGGCACATTCGACGCGCTGAAGGCGCTGCGGCAGCAGTATCCTCAGCTGCACATCATCACGTTCGAGCGCAATGCCGGTCAGACCGCCGCGTTCGCCGCCGGGTTTCGCGCCGCGCGCGCGCCGATCGTGGTCACTCTGGACGCCGACCTGCAAAACGATCCGGCCGATATCCCGCTGCTCGTCGATACCCTGGAGCGTACGGGCGCAACGGCCGTGGCCGGGTACCGAGCCACTCGTCGCGACACGTCGTGGAAGCGATTGCAGAGCCGCATCGCCAATGGCGTCCGCAACCGGCTCAATGGGGAAGTGATCCGGGATACGGGTTGCTCGCTCAAGGCCTTCCGCACCGAGGCCGTGCGTGCCCTGCCGTTGTTCACGGGGATGCATCGGTTTCTGCCGACCTTGATCAAGATGGAGGGCGGCACCGTGACCGAGCTGCCGGTCAGCCACCGGCCGCGCAAACATGGGGTCACCAAGTACGGCATGTGGAATCGCGTGTGGCGGTCGCTGCAGGATGCGTTTGCGGTGCGCTGGATGCAGCGCCGCGCCCTGCGGTACCGCATTCGCGAGGAGGTCTGATGGCAGATACCACGCACGAGCAGTGGCTCGCCCAGATCGACGCCGAGCTGGACGGCGAGCTGTCTCTGGTCGAGCGCGCCGCGCTCGCGAAGCACCTCGCGACCTGTGGGCACTGTGCGGGCGCCCGCGCCAGCCACCTCGAGGTGCGCGTCGCGCTGGCGCGCTCGGCGGGCAATCCGCACGCGTTCGTCCTGCCGCGCCCCGCGATTCGCGCGGGGACGTTGGCCCTGTGGCTTGTCGTCGCGCTGGCGGCCGGCCTCGTCGGGGGATGGTTTGCGAGCCACCGCTGGGGCGCGCCCGGTGGGGGCGGCACGGTCGAGGACACGCGTGGGACCATTGTCGTTCAGTAGCGTCCTCCTCATGATCGCAGCGCTCCAGGGGCCGGGCACCCGGCTCACCTACCGCATTCGGGTCATCGAGCCTGCGGTCACGCCACGCGTTCTCGCGAGCGGCGCGGTCAGCGGTCCGCTCGACAGCGACATGCGCCTGACCCTTCGCACCGACACCGCCGAAGTCGAGGCGTTGTTTCAGG
>Ga0193711_1000010_pt1 | contig 48332 bp, 39 predicted proteins | sample H3m2metaG_FD_144922 | JGI IMG/M metagenome (GOLD analysis project Ga0193711, IMG submission 144922) | Soil microbial communities from a riparian zone of the East river system, Colorado, United States - H3m2 | ecosystem: Environmental > Terrestrial > Soil > Riparian zone | place: USA: East River...
AGCCGTCATCCGGAACCAGATTCGATCGCAGGGTGAGAAACCCGGGCGGGAGCCGGCCGCAGTTCAGCACGAGGAGCATCGCGGCGCGGACGTCGTGAACGGTGCCGTCCACCGTCACCCGGTGTGACGCGCTCCGCACCGACGTCAGGGTCAGCGCGGCACGCGCGACATACGCGCCCAGTTTCCAACGGCGCTTTTCCTGGAGGCCCGTGTCCGCCATGAGCTGCGCGTCGAAACCCGTACCCGCGGCGACTGCGAAGTAATGCGGTCCGTCGGCGCGCTCCACCACGCCGAGGTCGATGGGCTCGCGGCGCGCTTTGAGCAGTGCGCGGGCCGCGCTGGCGGTCGAACGCGGCAGGCGGAGGTTACCGGCGAGCACGTTGCCCGTACCGCCGGGCACGAGGCCCAGCGCGGTGCCGGTCCCGGCGATGCCGGCCGCGACCTGCATCGCCGTGCCGTCGCCGCCGTGGCTGACGACGACGTCGAATCCGATCGCCCGCGATTCTTCCGCGATGCGGCGGGCGTCGCCGGGACCGGCCGTGGACCGTACCTCCACGCTCCAGCCGCCGTCCTGCAGGATGTCGCGGATCGTGGTGACGGCTCGCCCGTGGGCACGCGCCGCGAAGGGATTGGTGATCAGCAGCGCGCGGGTCACTTAGTACCGTCGTTCCCAGAACAAGTCGAAGCCCACCTGGCGCGGCACCGTGGTCGTGTTCAGGTCGGGATCGCCGATCGCGCAGTTGCGCACCGGCTCGAAGCTCGCCTCGGTGCGCCACTCGGGACTGACGCGGAATTGCAGCGTGGCGCCGAGGCTGTTCGTGAAGCGCGTCTGGCGGCTGCTGCTCTGGCACACGCCCGCGTTGAGCACGAGGAACGTCTTCGCGCCGAGCGCCCATCCCGCCGCGAACTGCGTGCCCTGGAACCGGTTGGTCGGATCGCCTGGGCGAATCTCCAAGTAGTCGAGCGGCACACCGAGATCCGATACCACGGTGCGCTCCAGCTCACCCGCAAGCAGTGACGCGCCGACGCCCAAGAGGTAGGCGCGTTGCCCGACGCTCAGCTCGACCGACGACCTGCCGGTGATGAGAAACGCAATCAACTCGGCTTGCGAATAGTCAGCGTTCTCAGCCTGAAGCGTGAGTCGCGGCAGCCGCAATGTGCCCCCGATATGGGCGGTCACCGTGATTTCCGCCGGCTGTCCGGGCCCCGGCAGCGGATGGACGACGTGAGTGGCTTCGATATCGAGCGCGGCGTCGAGATCCGGCGTGCCGAAGTACTGGACCGTCCCCCGGCGCACGATGAACTCGCGTGTCACCGGTCCGACAATCAACCGATAGGTGCCGCGCGGCGCCTGCAGCGTGCCGCTGAGGAGGTAGTTGTCGCGCACCTTGTTGACGGTGACCAGGCCGGTCAACTGGATGTTCGCTTCGTTGGACCGGAGCCACACGTCCTCGCCCATTCGGAGCTGCAGATTGCTGACCTGCAGGCTGTCGAAGAAGACGCTCTCGAACTCGGGCCCCAGCCGCTGCGTGCGGATCAGCGTCGTATCGATGAGGTCCTGGACCCACGGCTCATCGAGGTTCACGACGCGCTTGTTGACGAGATCGGCGAAATGCAGCACGCCCGAGGTGACAGTGCCGCCTCCCCCTAGTCTCGAGATAGCCGCGCAGATCGAGCGCCTTGAATTCCGACGTGGTGATGTTCAGCGCCAGAACGGGCTTGGTGAGACGCTCGAGCTGCATGTACCCGCTCAGCTCGGCCCTGCCGCGTTCGCTCGACGCCGTGAGGCTGTCCACACGAATCGTGTCGCCGCGGAGTGAAAGGCTGCCGTTCAAGTTGGTGTAGCGGACGCTCAGCGCGGGGATCGTGGCCGCCGCATGGCCGATCTCGAGCCCGCCCCGCAGCTTTGGCGCCTCCCACGTGCCGCCGATCCCGAGATCGGCCGAGAAGACGCCTTCGACATCCTGCACCGTCGTCGTGACAGCGGTGAGCACCCCCAGGTCGACGCTGTCGGCCCGGGCCTGCACCGACAGCGTGTCCGGCAGTTGCCGCTGGGCGACCGGCACCAGGGCGAGGTCGAGCGGCAGGTGGGCGGTGACGTTCAAAACCTGTTGCCCCGACCGCCACAAGTGCACCTCGCCGTTCAGCCGGCGGTTGCGATAGTCGATGATCCCGTCCATGAACGGCGCGCGGAACGAGCCGAACGAGGCGTTGGAGAATGCGAACGAGCCGCTGTACAAGGGATTCGCGCGAGTGCCGTTCGCGACCATGGTGGCCGTGACGGCGCCCGCGACGCCTAACGTGTCGCTCTGCATGAGCGCGTAGACGCCGGTGAGCGGGAAGCCATCCAGCGATACACGCGCGTCGATCGGACCACGGTCTGGCAGGTCGCCGCTGACCGTGAGGCGACCCGAACCGGTGGCATTCTTCAGCGACGCAGAATCCACATGCAGCACGGAATCGCCGAATGTCAGCGCCGTCGGACGCTCGAGGAACCACACGCCGCTCGGCAGCAACACGGCGAGCGAATCCACGATCGCGTGCTGCGTACTCCCTCCGGTGGGGCGTGCATAGCGTCCGCCGGCCAGGAACGCACCGAGGTCGCCGACGCGTGAGCGTGCAAACCACGTGAGCGAATCGCGCGTGCCGCGGGCATGGGCGGACGCAGCGCCGAACCCGAGCCGCCCGTACCCGAGCGAGTCCATGTTCGCCGTGGCGTCGAAGCGCGACACGGGTCCGGGCTGATACGCGATCGTGCCCTCGCCTTTCGGCAGCCGCCAACCGCGCCACCGCAGGTCGAGGACGTGGGCGTCCGCGCCGATCGATAACGAGTCGAGCGCGCCATCCAGCGTCGCTCGCACCTGGGCCGATCCCTTGAGCTTGTCCTCGCTGAATGCGCTCGCCGCGTTGGGACCGGCGAGCCAGGTAACGAGCGAATCGAGTACGCCGAGCGTGTCGGCGTCAAAATCGAACGTCAGTGTGCCCCGGTCGGGACGTTGCCATCCGAGGGAGCCGCGGCCACTCGTCAGCAGCCCCGGCTGCTGCAGTCGCAACGAGTCCACAAACAGTTTGCCCTCGGCGAACCGGACCTTCGTCGCACCGCTGTCGATGATCGTGCCGGCGAACAGCGACGGGGCGAGCAAGACCGAGAGGTCGCCGATGGGCTTCGTGACGCTGTCCGCTGCGACGCTGCCGGTGGCCGTGAACGTGAGCCGGGACGGCGGCGCGCCGCCGCGGGTCAGCCAGCGTTGCAGATTGACGTCCTGAGCGCGCAGCGCGAATCCCCGGACGCCGAAGCCCGGATGCTCGTCCCGCGCGCCGAGCATCAGGGTGCCGTCGCCGCGCACCGCGCCGCCGCCGCCCAGCATCGCGAGATCGGCATGCGTCTCGACGCCCGTAAGGTCACCGTTCATGCGGATTGTTCCGGTGAGTGTGCCCCTGAGGGGGAACGCGGCAACCCGGCCGGTCAGGCCGTCGAGCGACAGCGAATCGGCGCGCACGTCGGTGAATACGCCCAACACGTCGGTGCGGGAATCGAGGCCTACCACGCCGCGGACGACACTGGCGGGCCGATCGCCGTCGTGATGCCGTAACGTGCCGCTGAACATCACATTCTTGAGCGTGCCGGTGAGCGTGCCCGATGCGTCGAGCTCGCCCTGGAGATCGAACCCCGGAACGAGCCGCCGCACCGTGCCGATATCGATGCGGCCCGTTTCCACGGCGAACGGCTGAAACGCCAGGTCTTTCCCGGCGACGTTGATTTCGCCCTTGCCGAAGATTTGGGACTCGGGCCAGCCGGGCACGAGCGAATCCCGGAACGACCACTCGGTTTCGATCTTCAGCGCACTCACCGGCCCGTCCACGATCGTGCGGCCGGTCAGGCGGCCGTGGAACGGCAGCGAATCGATGTAGACACGCGGGAAATCGAGCGAGAGCTCACGCGCGACCAGATCGCCCTGGCGCAGCGCCACGAGTCCCGAGTCGGCGGCGCTGAACGCGTTCACGTGTCCGGTGAGACGCCCCTCGCCAAACGTGAGGTCGAGCGGCCGCAGCTGAATCTCGAGCAGGCGTCCGCCGTGTGAGGCGAGCGTTACGCCGCCGTGCAGCACCGCGCCCTCGGGAAACCGCGGATCGAGGAACCGGATATCGGTCAGCGTCGCGGAGTCCGCCTGCATGACGAGGTTCCAGAGCAGCGTGTCGCGCGGCCATTGGACCGTGCCGCGCGCGCGGAACTGTGTGGCCGGGAACCGGACGCGCGACAGATCCACGTCGAGCGTATGGCCGTCGATCGTCACCCGCCCGACAACGTCGGCGATCGACAGCTTGGGGTCGCTGGCCTCCGTCGCGAGCCGCAGGATGTCGATGCGGATGCCCTTCTCGCGCGGCGCCTGGATACGCATCGCGGCCAACCGGGCGTTGAGATGCTCGAAGCGCCTGACGCGGTAGCGGCCGTCTTCGCCGGAGAACTCGATCTCTTCGTTTTCGCTGCTGACCTGGCCGTGCTTTTGCAGTCGCAGCGTCAGCGATCCGTCCATGATCTGCACGTTGCGCAGCAGGATCAGCGCGCGCGGTCCCGCGGGGCCCAGCGGTCTCACGGTGACGGTGTCTTTCTCACCGAGCCGCAACAGCTCGTCGAAATTCGTCCGGCCAGACGCATGCTGGACGATGTTGATGATCGGGCGGTCGAGCCGCACCTCCATGAACACCACGCGCCCCGCCGCGAAGTCGATCGGGTTGTAACCCAGCTCGGCGCGGGGCAGCCAGGCGACGAGCGTCGAATCGGGATCGAGCAGGCGCACATCAGTGAGCACGACGCCTGTGAGCAGCGACCCGCGCACCTCGCCCACTTCGATCGAGCCGTGTACCGCGCCTTCGACCACGGTGCTGGCCACGCGCGCGAGCATCGTGCGGCCCGCTCGCGTGCCGACGAGCGCGTTGAGCGCGCCGAGGAAACAGGCGAGCAGTCCGACCAGCGTCCAGAGCGCGACACCCAGCGAGCGGCGCATCTAGAACGCCTGCCCGACGGCAAGTTGAATGATGACCTTTTGCCAAAAGGTCTTTTGGGCCCGCAGCGGCGGGTATTGCGAGCGGATCTGCGTGAGAGTGCCGCTCGTTTTATCCAGAAGAAACAGGGGCCCGCGCTCGGTGGCATAGCCGTTGTACGCGGCATCGATCCGCACCGGACCGAGCGGCGTTGCGAAGCGCAGGCCCGCGCCGGGAGTGATGCGGATGCCCTGAATGGTGGTGAGCGAATCGCCCCGCTCCCACACCTGTCCCGCATCGACGAAGAATCCCAGACGCATCCGCTGCGCAAAGATCGGCGACGGAAAGCGCAGCTCGGCGTTGAGTACGAGGGCCGTGTTGCCGCCGGTCGGCGCGGTGGTCACGCCGAGCCACACCGTGTCCCCCGCCTGGGCGGTCGCGACGGGGTCCGTCGCGGTTCTGTCCGTAATGACGTAGACCCTGGGCCCGAGCTCATTGCGCCCATAGCCGCGGACCGAGCTCGGACCACCGCCGTAGAACCGCTGGTCCGGCGGCACATAGCCGACTGGCGGCCCGGTGAGCTGAATGTTGCGCGCGAGAATGGCCCCGCCACGGACCCGCCAGGCGAATACGGTCCGGCGTCCAATGGGATAGTACTTGGCGATCTCGAGCTCACCGCGGTTGAACTCGTAGGGCACCTGCGAACCGACGAGGTGGGAGGCGTGCACCAGCGTCGCTGTGGTGATGCTGCCCTCGGACGCATCGAGCACGCTATTCACCCGATCGCGCACCACCGTCATCGTCACCGCGCCGAATTGCCGCTGGTCGCGGAGAAATATGCGGCTCGTCGAATCGCACAGCCGGAAGAGGACGCAATAGACGGCATCGCTGGCCTCCGTGCGTCCCACCGAATAGGAGTAACCGACGGTGACGGGCAAGGCCCCGCGGGCGTTGAAGGTAACGTCGGCGTTGCTGCCGATCGCCTCACGCGTGTAGATCCCGAACTCCGAGCGCCGCTCGACGACGAAGCCAAGCGTGGCGACGTGGGAGCGCGACAGGAACGCCGGCTGGCGCAGCGTGACGCCGAACGTGTAGTTGAGCGTGTCGATCGTCCACGTTCCGGAGAACGGATTGCAGAATTGGTTCAATCCGGTCGTCTGGGAGGGAGCCGAGCCCAGTTTGGAGACCCGGGCCGACACGTCGAGCGTCCGCGCACCGCCGAGGAAGTCGTGCGCGGACCAACCGCTCTGCACCCGGAAGCACTCCACCGTCGCATACCCGAAGCCGATCCGCACCTGGTGGCGGGGACCTTCCTGCACCTGGATCAGCGCGCGCACCGTGGAGTCATGCGGCACCGCTTCCTGCGGCGCGACCGAGTCCACCAGCACCACGTTGACTGAGTTGAACACGCCTACCCCATACAGATCGCGCTGGGTCTGGTAGAGCGCATCCAGGTTGAACCTGTCACCCCGATGCACCGACATGACGCGCCGGACCGTGCCGGTGTCCACGTCGCGCAACCCGCGGATCATGACCTCGCCGATGCGCATGCGGGGACCCGGCTGCGCATCGAGCTCGACCTCGGCTTTCAGGACTCCCGCTTCCGAATCGAAGTTCCGCAGCACTTCGGCGTAGGGATAGCCGTTGTTCCGCAGCCGCGCGACGATCGTGTCGGCGGACGCCTGCATCATGAAGCGATTGAAAGGATCGCCCACTTGCAGCGGCAGCTCGCGTATCAGTCTCGGCACATCGAAAATGCTGTCCAATCCACGCACCTCGAACCGCGCCACCCGCACCGGCTCGCCTTCGTGAATCCGGAACGTGATGTACACGTCGCGCGGCGTCCGCTGCACCAGCGTATCCACCACGGCGTTCATGTAGCCGCTTTGGCGATAAAGCAAAATCATACGGACAACGTCACGCCGGAATTCGATTTCGTTGAAATAGCGCTTCTCGCCGAGCCCCAGCCACCGCACGTACCAGAGACGAGCCCAGGCACTCGATTTGGTCGTGGCGATCGCGCTTTCCAGCGCGTAGTGGTCGAGCGCCCGGTTACCGACGAACGACAGACCCCGAACCACCCGCTCCTGTTCTTGAGCGGTGAGGACGGTTGTCGCTACCAGGGCGGCGACCAACAGGCAGGGTATGACGCGCAATTGACGTAGTTTGCCGATCTTTGCTATGTTGCGACACTTGGTCCGCACTGTCAACCTTTTCGACACCGCGAAGAGCGTCCTGTTCCTGTGTTTTCTCGCTGCCTGTCGTGGTTCGGGCGCAGACCAGGTACGGGGTCTGGTCTATTACGAGACCTACGACCCCCGCTCGCTCGACCCGGCGCTCTCCACCGACGTGCCCACGGGCGAGATGGTGACGTTGCTGTTCGACGGACTCACCCAGTTCGATGCCGATGGGCGGCTCCTGCCGGGTCTATCCGACCGCTGGACGACAGACCCCAAAGGGCAGCGGTACGTTTTCCATCTCCGCCCCGGCGTCAGCTTTCACGACGGCCGACCCTTTGTCGCCGCGGATGTTAAGCGCTCCCTGGTGCGCGTCCTCAACCCCGCGACACACGGTGGGCGGGTGTGGCCGCTCCTCCCAATCACGGGAGCCGGCGACTTCGCGGACGGACGCGCGCGGGATGTGCGTGGCATCGAAGTGCTGGGTGATACCGCGGTCGCGTTCACGCTGACCGAGCCGCTGGCCATCTTCCCGAAGTTTCTCGCGATGCCGGTCGCGTCCGTCGTGCCCTCCTCCGTCCCAGCGGACTTTGGACAACGACCCGTCGGCACCGGACCGTGGCGCTTCGTCGCCTGGGAGCACGACGATTACCTGCGCTTCGCAAGGGATTCCAATTACTGGGGTGGAGCGCCGCTAGGTGAATCACTCACCGTGCGGATCATTCCCGAGGCGCTCACGCGTGCGGCTGAGTTTCAGGCGGGGCGGATCTCCGTCGTCGAAGTCCCGTTCGGCGAGACGAAGAAATGGGAGCAGGAGCATCCGGACTGGCTGAAGCGCAAGCCGGCGCTCCGCGCTGTCTACGTGCCCCTGAACAACCGGCGCGGCCCGCTGCGCGATCCGCGCGTCCGCCAGGCGATCAACCACGCCGTGAACGTCCCCGAAATCCTGCGCACGGTGTGGAATGGCCGGGGCGCCCTGGCTGCCGGTTCGATCCCACCGACGTTGGGCGGCAGTGATCCCGCGCGCCGGCCCTACGGCTACGACACGACCGAAGCACGGCGCTTGCTCCGCGCGGCCGGATACCCGAACGGGTTCTCCCTGCAGCTGTGGCGTTCGGGGACGAATGTCGAAATGGGTCGCGTCGCCCAGGCGATTCAGTCGCAGCTCGCCGCCCTTGGCATTCAGGTCGAGATCGTGTCGCGCGACGCCTCCAGCATGCGCGAAGCGGTCCGGAAGGGCGACACCGACATGGCCATCACCGACTGGTGGGCCGACTATCCCGATGCCGACAATTTCCTCTACCCATTGTTTCACAGCGCGAGCTTCGGACCGGGCGGCAACTATGCCTTCTACAGCGATCGCGTTACCGATTCGCTGATCATGGTGGCGCGCCGCACCGTGGATCAGCCGGCGCGCGAGGCGCTGTATCGTGGGATCGACCAGCGCATCTATGACGCCGCGCCGTGGCTCTATCTCTGGTTTGCCGTGGATCTCTGGGCGGAGCATCCGTCGGTCGACGGCTGGGATATCCCGGTGGTCTTCAACGGCCAGCACTGGACCAAGGTTCGTGTTGCAGCTCGTCGCTAGGCGTTTGCTGGCGACGATTCCCACGTTGTTCGGTGTTCTCGTCGTCGCCTTCTTGCTGTTGAACGTCGTCCCCGGCGATCCCGTCGCCGAGATGGTGGGCGAGCGGGCCGACTCCGCGACGATCGCCCGGCTGCGCGGAGAGCTGCATCTCGACGAGCCGATTCCCGTGCAGTTCGGTCACTATCTCTGGGGCGTCGTACGGGGCGATCTGGGCCGATCCTACATCACGCAGCGCCCGGTGCTCGGCGATCTGGCCGAGCGTTTTCCGAAAACGCTGCAGCTCGCGGGCGCCGCCATGTTGCTCGCGGTGACCTGTGGGATCACGCTGGGTGTGATCGCCGCGATCCGCCCCGGGGGCTTGATCGATCGCTTCAGCATGCTCATCGCGTACGTCGGCGTCTCATTCCCGGTGTACTGGGTGGGCTTGCTCTTGATCCTGCTGTTTGCGGTTGCGCTGCGCTGGCTGCCGCCCTCGGGATATGGCGGGATTGCGTTCCTGGTGCTGCCGGCGCTCACCCTGGGAACACGCTCGATCGCGTTTCTCGCGCGCATGACGCGTGGCGCCATGCTGGACGTCCTGCCATCGGACTTTGTGCGCACCGCGCGGGCCAAGGGGCTCAGTGAGCGACGGGTGATCGGCCGGCATGCATTCCGCAACGCCCTGCTGCCGATCATCACGGTGCTCGGACTCGACGTGGGCAACTACCTGACCGGCAGCATTCTGACCGAGACGGTATTCTCCTGGCCCGGCGTCGGACGATACGTGCTGCTCGCGATCCAGAAACGCGATCTGCCGGCGATCCAGGGGAGCATTCTTTTTTTGTCGGTGATATTTGTGCTCGTCAACCTTCTCACAGACGTGCTCTATGCGAAAGCTGATCCTCGCGTCGCTTACGATTAGCGCCGCGTTCACTGTTCCGGCCGGGGCGCAGAGTCGGGGCTCGCTGCAGCAGCGCCTCACGCGACTGCTCGATCAACCGCCGTTCGACCGTGCGACGTGGAACGTCTACGCCCAGGACGAGCGGGGGCGCGTGCTGTTCAATCGCAACGGCGACCGCTTTTCCGTACCCGCGAGCAACACGAAGCTCGTGGTCTCGGCGGCGGCGACCGTCCTGCTGGCGGCCGATTATCGTGCGCGCACGAGCATCTATGCCAACGGCCCCGTCACCAACGGCGTGCTGCAGGGCGACCTCATCCTGTATGGCCGCGGCGATCCGACGTGGTCCCAGCGCTGCTACACGGTCGATACGCTTGCGCCGGGCGGCTGTGACTCGACGTGGACCGTGGTGGATGCGATCGCCGATTCCCTGCGCGCGCGCGGCATCCGGCGCATCTCGGGCAGAATCGTCGGCGACGGTTCGTACTTCGAGCCGATCCTGACGCATCCGGGCTGGAACTCGTTCGATCTGAACTGGTGGTACGCGGCGCCCATCTCCGGGCTCGGGTTTCACGACAACAGCGTCGATTTCCAGATCGCGCCCGGGCCATTCGTCGATGCTCCGCCGGTCATCACGTGGAATCCCGATCTGGGCTTGTTCACGTTCGAGAACCGGGCCCGCACCGTGACTGCCGATTCATCGTCGACGATCGGCGACAACTTCTTCCGGAGGCCGGGGACGCTCGACATCTGGGCCGAGGGCACGGTGTCGTTGAACAGGTCGCCCTGGATCGAGAGCTTCGCCCTTCCCGATCCGAATCTGTACGCCGCCCGGGCGCTCGAGAGCTCGTTACGGAAGAAGGGAATCTCGGTCGGCGGCGGCACCGCGAGCACGACCGATTCGATGATCTATCGGACGCTCCGCTGCTGCGGCAACCCGTTGGTGGAGTACCACGGCCGGCCGCTGCCGGACATCGTCTTCCCGATCCTGAACACGAGCCAGAACTGGTTCGCGGAAACGTTGCTGAAAATCCTGGGACGAGAGGTGGGCGATACCGGAAGCTGGGGAAAAGGCCTCGACATCGAGAAGCGGTTTCTCGTCGATTCGGTGAAGATCGATTCGACGGCCTTCTCGCTCGAGGATGGCTCCGGCCTGGCCGCCGGCAATCTCGTGACGCCGCACGCATTCGTGCAGCTGCTCGCCTACATGTATCGCCATCCCAAACGCGCGCCGTTTCTGGCCGGCCTGCCGCGGGCGCAGCAGCGCGGCTCGCTCCTCCGACGGTTTGCGGGGACGCCGCTCGAGGGACGCGTACTCGCCAAGACCGGATCGATCGATCGTGTGAATACGCTGTCTGGGTACATCGAGCGGCCCAACGGGCGGGTGATCACCTTTTCCATCCAGGTCAACGGCCACGATGTGCCAACCCGGCAAATGCTTGCGCAAATTGATTCAGTCGTCGTCCAACTCGGACGGTAGTCTCAGACGTTGCGCGGTGGCCTGGGTCTATTTAGGCTAGACAGGAATGTCTAATTCTCGTTAGGCGGTCACTCAATGTCCCGTCTTCTGCTCCTTGGACTGATTGTCGTGGGCGCTTTGACATTCGGTTACGTGGTATCGCGCTTAGCTCATCGGTGGGGCAAGAACGAGGCGCATGGTGGTAATCTTTTTGGGCCAAATGATCCCGGTGGTGCCGGGTGAGTCGATCGTTGAAACCGTTGGAGCTCAGTGAGCGTGCCGCCTGACAAGCGCTTGAAGCTGGCGGCGCGCGAAGATTAGGCCATGTACTTCGCCCCACTGTCCCGCAGCGCACTCTTCGTCGCCGCAGCGACGTGCCTCGTACCGCTCCGTGCCGATTCGCCGGAACGCGCGGACCCTCGGAAGTTCGAGCTCAACTCAACCAACAGCACATACCCACTCGTCGCACGTTTGCGCGGCACCCTAATCGAGCAAGGAGACTCTCTGGTGATCGATGTGGAGGGAGACTTTGTTCGAAGCCAAGTGCCTGAACTCTTTGGTGCCGCGGGAGCCGCTAACGACGTGCAGATTTCGTTTGGGCTCGGGCGTCAAGGGGCGGACGACTGGACATTCGAACATCGGAGCGAGGCTCGACTTGTAACCGGCCGCCTTTGGCCTGGCACGAGCGCAAAGGTTCGTTCGCTCCATTTCATCGTAGGCGGAGTAGACACCGTGCCACTGGTGGACCGCTGGCTCGTTGCCGAGCTACGCGTTCAACAGCAGCTGCCCGGCATGCGTGGCGGTGCCCTCGTAAGTTACGCGTGTGCCACAGAGAACCTTGCCGGTGTGACTCCTGCCTCAGCTGCACGCGCGGCACGCATGAAAAGGAGAACGCAGTATTCTGACGCCTGTTAAGGCACGCTGACTCAATCGTCCTTCTGTCCAAAGATCGCCATGTTCGAGCTGTGGCCCGGCATGAACTTGGCTGTGGGATTCAGGAAGTGCACGGCGTGATTCACGGCAATGCAGGCCTCGGCCACCCCGGTCGCGATGAGCTTCAGCTTCCCCGGATAGGTCGTGATGTCACCCGCGGCGTAGATGCCCGGGATGTTGGTCTCCATCGTTTGCGCGACCGTGATGTCGCCCTTCTCGATCTCGAGTCCCCACTCGGCGATCGCGCCGAGCGATGAGACGAAGCCGAGCTGCGGGATGACGCAGTCCATGGCCAGCGTCTCTTCTTCCTTCGTCTTGTTGTTGAAAATCGTGACCCGCTCGATGCGGCTCGAGCCCGCGATCTCTTTCAGCTCCCAGAACGTCCGCAATTGCATCGTGCCGGCGGTCGCCAGCGCCTGGACCTGATCCACCGTGGCCTGATGCGCGCGGAAGCCGTCGCGGCGGTGAATCATGACGATCGATTTCGCGACAGGGTGCAGGTTCACCGCCCAGTCGAACGCCGAGTCGCCGCCGCCGACGATGAGGACGCGTTTGCCCGCGAATTCGCGCGGGTTCAGGACGCGATCGTGCAGCCCCTTGTCGTTCCATTGATCCACGTCCTTGAGCGGCAGCTTCCGCGGCGTGAACGCGCCGATGCCGCCGGCGATGAGCACCGAGCGACCCGGATACTCGTCCTGGTCGGTGACGATTGTGAACAGCAGCTTGCCGTTTTCCTCGGTTCGTTTTAGGCCGATGACCTTCTGGGCGAGATGGACGGATCCCTTCCACTGGAGACCCTGCTCCGCCATCCCTTTGACCAGATCCTTGGCGAGGATCTTCGGAAAACCGGCGACGTCGAAGACGTATTTTTCGGGATACAACGCGGTGAGCTGGCCGCCGACCTGATCGAGATTATCGATCAAGCGGTGTGACGCGCCTCGCATGCCGGCGTAAAATGCGGCGAACAGGCCGGTCGGGCCGGCCCCGATGATGGTGATATCTTTCGTCTCTTGCATCGCGCCAACGCTAGCTTGCTTCTCGTCTTGGGTCTACTGGCATGCGCCGGTGGCGGGCGGCACGCCGCACTCGGCTGGAGCCTGGGCGGCGAAGCGCACGTGTTCGTCGCCGATGATCGGTTCGCACGCGATTTCTACCGCCAGCTGACCCACGACAAGGATCTGCGTGCCGTGCTGAAAGGACGGCCGCTCGTCGCGGTGGACGCCCGAAACAGCTCCCGCGTCACGGTCCTGTCGGCGAACGGCGCCGCGCCGGCGCAAGTAACCGTCGCACGCTTCCATGCGCCCGAGACGTGCGGATCACCCGCTATCGTCACCGAGCTCGTTCTGGCGTTCCCGGTCGGCGGAGCGGGAGGGCACAGCACGCCGCCCTCGCACGTGCCCGTCGTGGCGTTGCTGGACGAGCCGACGTTTGTCGGCGGCGGAGGATCGCGGCGCGCTCCGCTGACTCGCGCCGCCGCCCGAGATCTCGTCAACCGCGTGGCGCAACGCGCCGAGAGCGTGACCCGCGGAACTCCCGCCATGCTGGTGCGCCCGCTCAGCGTCGATCCCGACCAGGCGGCCGACGCCGGTGAGGTGGTGCCCTTGGAATCACGTTATGCGGTGGGGTTCCGCGCGCGGTACGTGACTGCCGCCACCGACACGATGCTCGTGACGGGTGTGGCAGCCACCGACGTCGAGCTGCGTGAGCTGCGGTGGGTGATCCGGCCGCTGCGAATGAGTCTGCGTGGCGGCAGGATGAGGCCTCCGGCGAGACGGCCGGCCGTCCGTTATTCCGTTCGAGGAGCAGTAGCCGGGGCGGGAGGAGGCATGCTGCTGCTCCTCGACGAGATCGCCGATGTGTTGGTGCGCGATTCACGCACGACGGCCGTGGACCCAGTCACCGGACGGGTGCTGACTGCGCAGCCGCTCGCGCTCCGTTGCCCGTGAACGTAACGTGGCACCATGAAGATCTATACCAAGACTGGTGACGCCGGCGAGACGGGGCTATTCGGCGGCGGCCGAGTCCCCAAAGACGATCCGCGCGTGCAGGCGTACGGGGACGTCGATGAGTTGAATGCCGCGCTCGGATTCGCGGCCGGGCTCGCGCCGGCGGATTTCGAGCTCACCGCGGTACACTCGATCCAGCGCGATCTCTTCAGCATCGGTGCCGAGCTGGCAACACCCAATCCCGCGAAAATCCGTGCTGCCGTCACAGCGGATCAGGTCAGCGCACTCGAGCAGGTGATCGACAAGTACGAGGCGACGCTGCCGCCGCTGAAGAATTTCATCCTGCCCGGCGGCACGCCCAAAGCCGCGGCATTCCATCTCGCGCGCACGACCTGCCGGCGGGCCGAACGCGCCGTCGTGACCCTCTCGCGCGAACAGCAGATCAACTCCGTGATCATTCATTATCTCAATCGCCTGTCCGACCTGCTGTTCGTACTCGCCCGCGCGGTGAACAAGCAGGCGGGCGGCTCCGACATCGCGTGGTGACGATCCGCGTCCCGCTTGTCGAGCAGCGGGATGCCTCCTACGACATCCTGATCGCTCCCGGTCTCGTCCAGCAGCTGGATAAGATCCTGCCGCAGTACTGTCCAGCTGCGGCCTACGCGCTGATTTCTGATTCGCATGTGGGAAAGCTGTACGGCGAAGACCTGGTCACTCGGCTATCGGCTATCGGCCATCGGGCGGAGCTGTTCACCTTCCCTGCCGGAGAGTCGAGCAAGACACGGGAGACCTGGGCCGCGATTTCCGATCAGATGCTGGCCGCACACCTGGGACGCGACTGCGCGGTGATCGCCCTGGGTGGCGGCGTGGTGAACGACGTCGGCGGCTTCGTCGCGGCCACCTACCTCCGCGGCGTACCGCTGGTGCAAGTGCCGACGACGCTGCTGGCGATGATCGATTCCTCGATCGGCGGCAAGACCGGTGTGGACGTCCCCGCCGGCAAGAATCTGCTCGGCGCATTCCACCAGCCGCGGGTGGTCGTGGCCGATCCGGAGCTGCTCGGCTCGCTCTCGAGCGTCCAGCTGGCGGCGGGGCTCGCGGAAGCGGTAAAGCACGGCGCGATTGCGGATGCGGAGTACTTCGCGTTTCTCGAACAGGAGTACGCCGCGATCTTCGCGAAACACGCCCCCGCGCTCGAGCGCGTCGTGCGGCGCTCAGTGGAGATCAAAGCCGCCGTCGTCGCGCAGGATGAACGTGAAAAAGGCAAGCGCGCAATCTTGAACTTCGGTCACACTGTGGGACACGCAATCGAAGCGACGTCGAAGTACGAAGTGCTGCACGGCGAGGCGGTGGCGATCGGCATGGTGTACGAAGGTCGGATCGCTGAAACACTAGGTGTTGCGGCGCCGGGCACCGCGCAGCGCATTCGCTCGGTGCTGGAACGTCTGCATTTGCCGGTCGAGCGGCCCGATGCGAGTCACGTGGACGACTTGATCGCGGCAATGCGCGCCGACAAGAAGGTGCGCGCGGGTGAAATCCGTCTTGCGCTGCCCCGCGCCATCGGCTGGGCGCATGGTGACGATGGTCACGGGTGGACGGTCGCTGTGGATGAAGCGACGATTCGTCAGGCCCTGGTCAACACGTAGCCCACATTCCTTTCCACGTCTCCACAGGGGCGAACTAATCCTTCGGATTGAGTCGCTGGGGCATGCGTTTACCGCATGCCCCTTCCATTTTCCACAGCATCTGTGGATAGTGGACAAACGGGGGAATCCCTACAAACCAAATAATTTGTGATGTGGAAAACTGAGTTAATTTGCACGTATTGGCAGGAAAACCTATATTGGCGCGTGGTTTAGGTGGCCTAGCGGCGGCTTCGCCCGCCGTTTCCACACCAACTTCGCGTTTCAAGGGGAGTCGCGCATGGCGAGGTCGAATGCCGGCAAGGCGAAGGCGTTTTTCCGCACCACCCCATCCGGAGCATTCGACCAATACCTGCAAGACATACAAAAGCTTCCCCTCATCAAAGATCCTGCTGAAGAACGTCGCCTCGCTCGTCGCGTGCAACGCGGCGATGAAAAAGCCGCCGAGCGTCTCGTCACTGCCAATCTCCGTTTCGTCATCTCCTACGTAAAAAAATATCAGGGCCATGGTCTCGATCTCTCCGAGCTCGTCGCCATCGGCAATGAAGGACTGCTCAAAGCGGTGAAGAAGTTCGATCCCGACCAGGGCGTCAAATTCATTTCGTACGCGGTGTGGTGGGTCCGGCAAGCGGTGTTGAAAGCGTTGGCGGAGCAGACGCGCAGCGTCCGCATTCCGCTCAATCAGAATTCGCAGTTGATCCGGATGAGCCGCACCGAGACGTATCTGTCGCAGGAGCTCGGCCGGGAACCCACGGACAACGAAATCGCGCAGGCGCTGGAGGACAGCGTCGAGAACGTGCGCACCGCGCGCCGCATGACGGCAGCGGAGCTGTCGCTCGACGCGCCGGTCGATCGCACCGACAAAGATGCCGCGACGCTCGGCGAGCGCTTCGCGGGGCAGGAAGGCGGCGAGATCGAAGAGCGCACCGACGGCAAGTTGATGCGCGAGTTCATCGATCGGATCTTCCAGAAGTATCTCACGCCGCGCGAGCGCAAGATTCTCTATCTTTACTACGGACTCGAAGAGGGCAGCGAGGCGATGACGCTCGAGAAGATCGGCGCGCTCATGGGCGTCACGCGCGAACGCATCCGTCAGATTAGAGAGCGGGCGTTTGAGAAACTGCGTGAGTCTCCCGACGGGAAAGCTCTCAAGGGGTTCTGGAGAGCGGCCTAAGTCTAGGCGGTTCTTCAAGACGAGGGGGTCAGGACAGTCTGTCCTGACCCCTTTTGACTACTATATAGCATGACCACGGCCCTGGCCCGAGACCTTGCCGCCATTGTTGGCGACAAGCACGTCCGCGAAGCCCGTGCCGAGCGCATGACGTACTCCATGGATGGTCTCCCCACTCACCGCCGCGTTCCCGATCTCGTCGTGCTTCCCGGTTCTCGTGAAGAGCTGATCGCCGTTGTGCGGCTGCTCGCCGCGTTGGGCGTCCCCTTCGTGCCGCGCGGTGCTGGGACCGGGCTTTCGGGCGGCGCGCTCGCGGATGAGGGCTCCGTACTCCTCGTCCTGACGAGGCTGAACCGAATCCTGCACATCGACGCGGACAATCGTCGCGCAGTCGTCGAACCGGGCGTGGTTAACGCCAAACTCGGCGCAGCTGCGAAACCGCACGGACTTCAGTACGCCCCCGATCCGTCGAGCCAGAGCGCATGCACGATCGGCGGCAACGTCGCCGAAAATGCCGGCGGCCCGCACTGCCTGAAGTACGGCGTCACGGCCAATCACATCCTCGCGCTCGAGGTGCTGCTCGCCGACGGCTCGCTCGTCGAAATCGGCAGCGCGGGCGGCGAGCCCTGGGGACCCGATCTCGTCGGCGTCTTCGTCGGGTCGGAAGGCAACTTCGGCATCGCGACGAAGATCACCGTGCGACTCACGCCGCTGCCGCGCGCGGTGAGAACCCTGCTGGCCGACTTCACCGGCCTGCGCGTCGCGGGCGAAGCGGTGTCGGCCATCATCGCCGCCGGGATCGTGCCCGCCGCGCTCGAGATGATGGATCAGTCCTGCATCAACGCCGTGGAGGACTCGGTGTACGCCGCCGGCTATCCTCGCGACGCCGCCGCCGTCCTGCTCGTGGAGATCGACGGCCGCAATAGCGACGCCGTGGTGGCCGAGACGGACGTAGTGACGGATCTGCTGCGGCAATCGGGCGCGCGATCCGTGAGAACTGCGGCGACTGAGGCAGAGCGCGAGCGCCTGTGGCAGGGCCGCAAGAAGGCGTTCGGAGCGATGGGTCGCCTGTCCCGTGACCTCGTGGTACAGGATGCCGTCGTGCCCCGGTCTGCTTTGCCTCAGGTTCTCGAGAAGATCTCTGCCATCGCCCAACACTACGGCCTCGTCGTGAGCAATGTCTTCCATGCCGGCGACGGCAACCTCCATCCGAACATCTCGTTCGACGCGACCAATCTGGACCTCAAGAAGAAGGTCGAAGCGGCAAGCGCCGAGATCATGCAGGCGTGCATTGCAGCCGGCGGTACGATCACTGGCGAGCACGGTGTCGGAATCGACAAGATGCGGTATATGCCGTTGATCTTCGATGCGGAATCGCTGGGAGCGATGCAGGCGGTACGCAGGGTGTTTGATCCAGATGAACGCGTGAACCCGGGGAAGGTGGTCCCGGTACACGCCTGCCGCGAGTGGACCTCAATTCGAAATGCGAAACTCGGAATGCGGAATGACAATGCAGGCTTCAATTCCGCATTCCACATTTCGCATTCCGCATTAGAGCCGGTACGATGACAATCCTCGAGAAAGTGACCGCGCTCCTCGGCGAAGGCGCCGTGCTCGAGGCCGGTACGGATCGCGTGCCTCGCGTCGCGCCCGGCTCACCGGACGCCATCGCGCTGTTGCTGGGGACCGCGCACCAGGAAGGGTGGCGCGTGCGAATCGAGGGCGCCGGCACGTGGCTGCAGAGCGACGCTCCCGCCGACCTCGCGATCACGACCCGCCGCCTCGACCGGGTTCCCGCGATCGAGCCGTCCGACCTCACGGCGACAGCTGAGGCTGGCATCGGGCTCGATCAATTGCGGCAGCAGCTCGCCGATCGCGGCGCGTGGCTCGCGATTGACCCGCCCGGTCTCGCCGGGCGCACGCTCGGCTCCGTGGTCTCGACCGCGACGGCGGGCCCGCTGCGGCACGGCTTCGGACCGATCAAGGATCATCTGCTCGGCGTCACGTTCGTAACCGGCGACGGCCGGATGGTGCAAAGCGGCGGGCGCGTCATGAAGAACGTTGCCGGCTATGACCTCACGCGGTTGCAGGCGGGCGGCTTCGGCGCCTTCGGCGTCATCGTGCTCGTGCATTTGCGGCTGCGCACGCTGCCCCGCGCGGATATCACCTACGTGCTCGAGGGCGCGCGCGAAGACCTGACGCAGGTCGGCGAAGACATCGCAGGCGCCGGGCTGACGCCGGCGGCGTTGGAGCTCGTCTCCCCAGCCCTCGCGCGGCGGGAACGCTGGGTTCTGGCGGTACGCCTTGCCGGATCACCGGCGTTGGTGTCGGCGGACGAAGCGGGTCTTGGCGCGGCGAGTGGCGGCGGCCGGTTCACGCCGCTCCGCGCTGAGGAGGCCCACGCGTTTTGGATGCGACTGGCAGAGGGATTCTCGGTTCGACCCGTGACCTTCCGCATCGGCAGCGTGCCGACGGCGAGCGACGAGCTCCTCGATCTCCTGCAGCACCAGCTCGGTGATGAATGGATCTCGGCGTCCCCCGCCGCGGGCGCGATCCGCTGGACCGGTGACACCAACATCGATCGCCTGCAGCGGCTGCGCCGCACGCTCGCCGGGCTCGAGGTGCCGCTCACCCTGGAGCGCGCACCGTGGCCCCTGCGTGGTGCCGTCGGTCACTTCGGGGCGTACCGTGAGGGGGTCGGCCCGCTCGTCGCCGGCCTCCGCCGCACGTTCGATCCCGGGGGTGCCCTCGTCGTCGCCACAGAAGGCTCATGACGCGAGGAGGATTCGAGGGGCTGGACGCGTGCGTGCACTGCGGGTTTTGCCTTCAAGCTTGTCCGACGTTCCTCGTCACCGGAGATGAGTCCGACTCGCCACGCGGCCGCATCGAGCTGATGCGGGGGCTCGAGCGCGGTGAGATCGCCGCGACCGACCCGGCCCTCTTCTATCATCTCGACCGTTGCCTCGGCTGCCGCGGCTGCGAGCCGGTGTGCCCGTCGGGCGTGCAGTACGGCCACGGACTCGAGGCGGCCCGTGCGCGCATCACAGCGGAGCGTGGCGTGTCTCCCATGGCTCGCCTCGCGCTGTGGGCGCTGACGACGCCTGGGGTGAGCGCGGTGGTCTATTGGTTTTCGCGTGTGTTGAGAGCGGTACTCCCGCGGAGTCTTGCTGGATGGGGAAGGATTCGGTTCGCCCTGGGAATGTTGGCGGCGACAAAGCCCGTCGGGCGGATGGGCCGATGGGCTGGTGGGCGGACCCATCGGGCGAGCACGGCCCATCCGCCCATCCGCCCATCCGCCCAAATCTTTCGCGGCTGCGTGATGCAGGGGTTGTTCTCCCATGTTCACGACGCGACAATCCGAACTCTCGGTGTGAATGGGTATCAAGTCCGCGAAGTCATCGGCCAGGTCTGCTGCGGTGCTCTGCACGAGCACGCGGGACTGGTCGATGAAGCCCGCGCGTTAGCCCGCGTCAACGTCGACGCGTTCGGCGACGGCGAGGAGCCGATCGTCGTAAACAGCGCCGGCTGTGGCGCCCTGATGAAGGAATACGGGCGGCTGCTCGGTGATGTGCGTGCGGAAAGATTCGGCGCGCGCGTGCGTGACGTCACGGAGCTGCTTGCCGGCAACGGCATGAAAGGACCGGTGGCCGGGGCGCCGCTCGATTTGCACGTCGCGTACGATCCACCGTGCCACCTGCTCCATGCCCAGGGCGTCGCTGTGCAGCCGCTCAAGCTGTTCGCCGCCATCCCGCTGCTCGAGCTCGTTCCCGTTCCCGGGGCTGCGGAATGCTGCGGCAGCGCCGGACTCTTCACGCTGCTGGAGCCCGAGATGTCGCGTGCCGTTCTGAACACCAAGCTCGACCGTTTGCGCGAAGCCGCGCCCCAGGTCGTCGCCACCGGCAATCCGGGATGCCTCATGCAGATCGGCGCGGGACTCGCGGCCGCCGGGATCGCGGCGCGCGCGCGTCATCCCGTGGAGCTGCTCGACGATGCGTACCGCGCCGCCGGGCGGTACGAGTGACAGGAGGCGCCCCGCCCCGGCGCCTCACGACGCCCGACGGCGTCGAGCTCGCCCTCCACCGCTTGCGCGCCTATCGCGATGGCCGCCCTGCTGTTCTCCTGGTCCATGGCGCTTTTACCAACCACCGCTTCTGGCTGCACGCAGGGATGGCGCATTTTCTCGGCGCCGCGGGGCTCGACGTCTGGCTCGCCGACCTGCGGCATCATGGCGAGAGCGCGCGCGAACCACGGCGCGGTGCGTGGACGTTCGAGGACTGGGTCCTCCACGACACTCCGACGCTCGTCGCGCGCGTGCGCGAAGAGACGGATGGCGCGCCGCTCGCCTGGGTGGGGCACTCCGCCGGCGGCGCCGCGGGGCTGTGCTGGCTCGCGCGCGTGGCGGCGGCCGCGCCGATTCGTGGTATCGTGACGCTGGGAACTCCTGGCCCGCGCCGTCTCGGGCCCGTACGGCGTACCCTGGCCGCCGCGACGATGGCAGTATCGCGGCTGCTGGGCCGGTTCCCGGCGCGGTCGCTAGGGTTCGGCAACGAAGACGAAGCGGCCGAGATCATCGCGGAATGGATGGAGTGGAACGTGCGCGGCCGATGGCTCGGCATGGATGGCTTCGATTACTTTGCCGGTCTTGCCGCGTTGAGCACGCCGTATCTCGGCGTAGCCGGTGGCGCCGACTGGATCTTTGCGCCGCCCAGGGCATGCCGGCAGGTTGTCGAGCGCGTCGGCGGTGCCAACAAGAAGCTGGCGATCGAGGCGGGATTGTCGCATCGCGGATTAGTGTTAAGCGAGCGCGCGAGGCTTTCGTGCTGGCCCAACGTCGTGGCCTGGTTGAAGGAGACGCTGTGACCGAAGCGGTGCTGTTCGACTTTAACGGCGTGCTGGTGGACGATGAGTCGCAGCATTGCGAGGCGCTGCAGCGCGTGCTCGCGGACGAACGCATCACGCTGACGCGCGAGCAGTACTACGCCGAGTATCTCGGCCTGGATGATCGGACCGGATTCGTCTACGCGTATCGCAACGCCCAACGGACACTGACGACGGAGATGCTCAAGCATCTCGTGACGAAGAAGTCGCAGCTCTATCTCGAGTTCCTGCGGAAATCGCTGCGATTGGTGCGCGGCGCACCGGAGTTCGTCCTCGACGCGGCCCGACGATTCCGCCTGGGAATCGTGTCTGGGGCGTTGCGGAGCGAGATCGATCACGTGCTCGGCCAAACGAAGCTCGCCGGTCACTTTGAGATCATCGTTGCCGCGGACGATGTCTCCCACTGCAAGCCCGATCCCGCGTCGTACCTCGCGGCGCACGACGCGTTGAACCGCCGCCGCCCCCTTGCCGCCGGCGCGTGCGTCGTCATCGAAGACTCCTTGCCCGGGTTGCAAGCCGCACGCTCCGCGGGAATGGCCTGCGGGATGCTCACGACGAGTCATCCGGCGCGCTCGCTGGAGGGGCGCGGTGCCGCGTTCGTGTGGGACTCGCTCGCGGGCCATTCGGCCGCCGAGCTGGCCGATCTGTGAGCGACGTCTTCCCCACCGCCCCCTCGAGCCCGGCCGTCACCCGGCTCGAGCGTGACGCGGTCTCCGCCGAGATCGTCGACCAGCTGCGTGCGGGCGCCATCGTCGCGCGCGCTGAAGTCGGAATCATCGATCTGCTGGGTCCCGGCGAAGGCGCCATCACGTGCTTTCAAGGCTTGCTCACGAGCGACATCGAGCAGCCGGGAGACGGCGCGTTCGTCTACGGGGCGTTGCTCACACCCAAGGGGATGATCGTGGTGGATGGGTGGGCGGCGCGTCTTGGGCCGCGCGTCCGCTTCACAGTCCCGGCGGAGGGGCGTGAGCGCGCCCTGACCGTACTCCAGCGCTCGGTCCCGCCACGGCTCGCCCGCTCCAGCGACCGGACGGAAGACACAGCGGTGCTCCGCATCGCGGGTGCCCACGCCGTCGCCGTGATGGGCGCGGCCGGATTCCCGGTGCCGCACGGCTCGAATCGCGTGATGGAAGGATCCGTGAGCGGGATTCCGCTCGAAGTCGCCCGCACGAGCGATGTCGCACCATTTGTGTTTCAGGTCACGATTGCAGCCGACCATCTCGCCGCGATCCAACGACGGCTGGTCGATGCCGGCGCGCACGGCGCGACGCCCGAGGCACTCGAGCTGGCGCGCATCCTCGTAGGGTGGCCCCGGCTCGCGTCCGAGGTGGACGAGAAGACCATTCCGCAGGAAGTGCGCTTCGATGAAATCGGCGGCGTGTCGTACACCAAAGGCTGCTATACCGGCCAGGAGACCGTGAGCCGCCTGCACTTCCGCGGGCATGCGAACCGGCACTTGCGCGGCCTCCTGTTCGAGACCGATCCGCCGGCGACACCGGCGAGCGGCTGGAGCGCCGTCACCCACGAGGAGCGCGACGTGGGACGCGTGACCAGCATCGCCTGGCTGCCCGATGGCGGCGGGTCGGTGCTCGGCCGCTGGATCGGCCTTGCGATCGTGCGACGCGAGGTCCCCCCCGGCGCGATCGTGCGCGCGGCGGGGCGCGAAGCTCAGGTCGTCGAGCTGCCGTTCGACGCGCCCCGCGTCGAACCCGCGTGACGGTTCTCGTCACGGGCGCAGCCGGGCTCGTCGGCACACATGTGCTCGACGCGCTGCGGCAACGCGGTGAGCGGCCCCGTGCCCTCGTCCGCGAACACTCGCGCGCGATCGTCGAGAGTTTCGGTGCCGAGGCCATCGTCGGTGATGTCACCGACGCGGTCTCGTGGGAGCGTGCGGCGCGCGGCGTCAACGCCATCGTGCACGCCGCCGCCCTGGTCGTGACGCCCGACTCTTTCGAGGAATTCACACGTGTGAATGTCGGCGGCACCCGCCTCGCGGTCGACGCGGCGCGCCGCGCGGGCGCGCGCCTCGTACACGTGTCGTCGGTGGCGGTGTATGGCCGGACGGAGGTGTACGCGGCCGGCGCGGATGGCGTCACGGAAGACTATCCCCTGCAGCCACTTCCCGCGGCGGACTTCTACGCGCGTACCAAGCGATCGGCCGAGCAGCTTGTGCAGCAGGAGGCCGCGCGCGGTGACCTGTCGGCGATCGCGATCCGGCCGAACGTCATCTATGGAGAGCGCGATCAGCTGTTCACGCGGCGGCTGGTCGCCAATCTGAAGCGGGGGCTGCTGCCGCAGATCGGCCCAGGCACCAATCACTTGTCGTGCGTGTACGCGGGCAACGTCGCGTCGGCGATTCTGGCCGCGCTGGCGGCGCCGGCGCAGCCTGGGTTTCGAGCCTACAGCGTCACGCGGGACGCCCCGCCCCTCCTCCCGCAGCGCGAGTTCTTCGCGACTTTCGCCGCAGCCGTGGGACGGCGGCCCCGTTTCGTTCCAGTGCCGGTGGGACTCGTTCGGTTGGGGGTCGGCATGTGGACAACGCTGTTGCGACTGGTGCGTCCCGGACGCTACGCGGGGCTCGGCGGCGCGGCGATTGAATTTGTCCTGGGCGAGAATCCCTACTCGACCGAGCGCATTAGAGCGGAGCTTGGCTGGTCACCTCCGTTCGACACGCGAACCGCGATTTGGCGATCGGTGTCGGCTTCTAAAACAAAAAGCCCGGGCGGCGCCCGGGCTTGATGACTGCAAGTACGGCGCGCTTACGGACGACGGGTCGCAGGAGGCTTGGTGGTGGTTGTAGTGGTGGTGGTGGTGGTGGTAGTGGTGGGCGCCTTGGTCGTGTCGGCCGGCGCCATCATCTTCATCGAGTCCGCCATCATCTTCGAGGAGTCAGCAGGCGGAGTCGTATTGCTTTGCTCGGCCTTCTTGCACGCGCCTGCAGCCATGACGACGACGGCCACGGCCAATGCGATGCGCTTCATGCTAGCTCCTGTTGAAGTATGGGACGCGTCGGAGAGACGGCGAAACGTACATAGGGGACCTGCGCAGTCAAGCTACGCTAACTTATAGCAATCATGCTGCGTTCCGATCGTCGCACTTTCCTGGGCTTGCTGTCGTCGCTCGCCGGATCGCTGGCGAGCAAACGGGGCGAGTCACAGCAGCCGGTCATCGAGGTCCGACCCACCGCGCTGTTTCAACAGCCCGAAGGGCGCAAGAACCTCGTGCGCATCACCGTCTCCGGACTGAGCGCGCCCGCCGCGCGCGCGCGCGTGACCGACCGGCGCGGCGCGCTGGTCGGGACCGCGGGACTGTTGCCGACGCCGCAGGGCGTGGCGTTGAGCGGCGAAGTGTGGGTCCCGCTCTCGGAACCGTCGGACTTTCAAATCGACGTCGAAGTCGGACGCGACCGCGCGGCTCGGCGCCGGCTGAGACTCACGCCCGCGAAACGCTGGACGCTGTACTGGCTCCCCTCGATCCATACCGATGTCGGGTACACCGATCTCCAGGAGCGCGCGCTCGAGGTGCATCGCAGAAACCTCGACGCGGCGCTCGCCTGGACGACGACACACCGCGACTTTCGGTTCACCGCGGAGTGCGCGCTGCAGGTGCTGTCGTACCTGGAGAATCGCTCGGCCGAGGCCGGCGACGCGCTGGTGCAGGCGATCTCGGGCGGCAAGATCGCGTGGCAGGCGCTGTTCGCGAACATGCTCACCGGGATTCTCGATCATGAGACGTTCGCGCGGCTCGTCTGGCCGGCGGGCAAGCTGGCGCGCGAGCGCGGCCTGACGTTCCTCTCCGCGCAGATCACCGACGTCCCCGGCCAAACGTCGACGTTTCCCATGCTGCTCGCTGCGAGCGGCGTGAAATATCTCGCCTCGGGGCCCAATCCCGAGCGCGCGGTGCCACTGCTTCCGTCCAGCGGCGCCGAGGGCACGCTCTACCCACAGCTCTACTACTGGGAGGGGCCCGACGGCAGCCGGGTGCTGCATTGGCGCGCGCACCACTACGGCGACGGGACGCGATTCGGCTTTGACGTCGGCCCCGACGAGATGGGACACCGCCTCTCCGATTGGCTGCTCAATCAGCCGGCGTTTCTGGCCCAGAATTGGCCCTACGACACCGCGCTGCTGTACGGCGCCGACTGGCAGGACAACGCGCCTATAAAGGAAGCGATCGTCGCCAACGCGCAGGAATTCGCCCGGCGTTTCACGTTCCCGCGCATCGTCATGGGCCGTGCGGAAGACTTCTTCCGCGATGTGGAGCGCCGCTACGGAACGAAGATCCCGGTCCGGCGCGGCGACACGGGTCTCTACTGGGAAGACGGCGCGGCGTCGACCGCGGCAGAGCTGGCCGCGTTCCGGTCCGCCCAGCTGGCGGCCCGTGCGTCGGAGATCGTCGCGCTGTGGGACGATCGCATCGAGCCCCGCGACGACAGCGTTGTTGCGCGCCGGCGGACCCGGGCTGATGCCCGCGCCGCGATGTGGCGCGATCTGCTCATGTTTGGGGAGCATACCTGGGGTGCCGCCGAAAGCGTGACGGCACCGGCGTCGCGGCAGACCGTGGCGCAATGGGACTACAAGAAGCGCTTCATCGACGCCGGCGCCGCCGCCGCGCGGGATCACCTGAGCAATGGATTGCTGCGCATGGGCCGAGCGTGCCGCGCCGGTCGCGGGCGCCTGGTCTTCAATGCCGGCACGTGGGAGCGGACCGACGTAGCCCGCGTGCCGGGTGGCGCGGCAAAATCCCTCAGCAACGACGGTCGGGAGCTCGCATCGGTCGATCTCGAGAATGGCGACGCGCTCGTCCTGTTCCGCGAGGTACCTCCCCTCGGCTACCTGGCGCTCACCGAAGCAGACCGCGACGCCCGGCCTCCCGCGGCCGACGGGGAGGCGCTGGACGCCAAGGCGGGAGGATTCACGGTCCAGATAGACCAGGCGAGTGGCGCGATCCGCTCACTCACGGGGCCGGACGGCAAGGAGCGCGTGAAGCCGTCGGACTGGTCGGGCTTGAATCAGCTCGTCTACGCGCGCGGCGGCGACCACAGCGCCCTCTGGACCTCCGGCGAGCGCGACGATCTCAAGAATCCGCCCAAGCTCGAGCTCACACAGGCCAAGCTCGTGCGCTGCCGTCGCGAGCGCCTGCCCGGCATCGGGATGCGTCTCGTCATCGAGCGAGCACTCGATGGATTCCCGTCCATCACGTCGACGATCACGCTGTACGACGAGCTCCCCTGGCTGGACATCGAAAACCGCATCGTCAAGACGGCCACGCTGACGAAAGAAGCGCTGTACGTCGCCTTTCCCTTCGCGTTCATCAAACCAACCGTGGACGTCGAGGTCCCGCTGGGCCGTATGACCGTCGATCGCGATCAGCAGCCCGGAAGTTGTCGCGATTGGTACTGTCACGCGCACTGGGTCTGGCTGCACGAAGGGAACGACGGCGTGCTCTGGAGCGGCCCCGACACTCCGCTCTTCACGCTGAACGACCTGTTCCGCGGCGTGTGGCGCCGCACGATCATTCCCGACGGAACGCTGTTCGCCTACGCGATGAACAACTACTGGCATACGAATTACGCGGCTTCACAAGGCGGAGCCGTGACATTCCGATACCGGCTCTCACTGCTCGCGCCCGGCGATGTTGCGGAGCCGGTGCGGCGCGGTTGGGCAGCCTCCGATCCACTGTACCTCAGCCCCTCGTACACCAACGAGGCGGCCGGTCCCCTGATCACGAAAGACCGCGCCCTGTTTTACGCCGACAAAGGCGTCGCAATCGTCGGAGCGAAACCGGCCGACGATGAAGAAGGCGTCATCGTCAGAGTGCTCGATGTTGCCGGACAGGCACGCAGCGTCGGCGTCTGGCCCGCGGCGTACGGGTTTAAGCTCGCCCGGCGCACCACACTCGTCGAACAGAACGGTGAGACGATTCCAGTCGGCAGTGACGGACGGGCGTCCGTCGATCTTGCGGCTTGGGGTGTCGCCGCTGCGCGGCTCTTCACACCCGCCGAGGCTCCCTGACAGAGTTTGCTCCAAAGGATGTTCCGCTCCGAGACGACGTCCGAACGCTCGGCGCGCTGGTCGGAGACGTCATCCGCGAGCAGTGTGGCGACGCGTTCTTCCAGCTCGTCGAGCGCGCCCGGCACGCCGCGATCGCTGGAGCGGATGATGAGCTGCATGCGCTGCTGAAAGGCTTGGCCCCGCGCGATGCCGAGACGCTGGTCCGCGCGTTCGCCACCTACTTCGAAGTGGTCAATCTCGCCGAGCGGATTCACCGCATCCGGCGCCGGCGCGACTACCTGCGCAGCGCGAGCGATCCCCAGGAGGGCAGCCTCCAGGCCACCATCGCTCGGCTCGCCGTCGCCGGCGTCTCGCCGCCCCAAGTCGCCGCGCTGCTGCAACGGCTGCGGGTCGAGCCGGTCTTCACCGCGCATCCCACCGAAGCAACCCGGCGCACGCTGCTCGAGAAGGAGCAAGTGATCGGCCGGCTGCTCGTGGAGCGGCTCGATCCGTCGCGCACGCCCGACGAAGAGCGCGCCGCGCTGGCGCGGATTCGCGAAGAGATCACCGCCACGTGGCAAACCGATCCGCAGCCCTCGGCGCGCCCCACCGTCATGGACGAGCTCGAGAATGTGCTCTTCTACCTGACGGACATCGTCTACCGGATCGTGCCGCCGTTCTCCGAAGAGCTCGAGCAGGCCGTGCACAACGCCTACGACACCGAAGTGCCGCCTCCCACGCGGCCCGTCTTGCGCTTTGGCTCCTGGGTCGGCGGCGACATGGACGGCAATCCCAACGTCGGCGCCGAGACGCTGCGCGCGGCCCTGTCGCGCCAACGGGAGCTGGCGCTCGAGCGATATCGCCGGGAAGCCACGGAGCTGGCACGACGGCTGTCGCAATCGGGCGCACTCACGGGCGTGAGCGACGTGGTGCGTGAGCGCGTCGCAACCTACAGCGCCCAATTCCCCAAGGCGCTCGCGGCGATCCCGGCACGCTATCACGACATGCCGTACCGCGTCCTGTTTCGCCTGATCGCGGCGCGGCTCGAGGCAACACGACGCGATACGTCAGAAGGCTATACCGCCGCCGCGGAGCTCGAGCGTGACCTGGGGATCGTCATCGCCAGTCTGCGCGCGCACCGCGGCGAGTACGCGGGACTGTTCGGGGTGCAGCGGCTACTGCGCCGCGTCGAGACTTTCGGCTTCCACATGGCGACGATCGACGTGAGACAACATTCGCACGTGCATCGCGCGGTGCTCGCGACGCTGCTCGCGGACCCTGAGTGGAACACGCGCCCCGCGGCCGACCGGCTCGCACGGCTGCAGCGCGTGCTCACGCAGGGAGAGAAGCCCGCGGGATCGCCGGACGCCCAGGCCACCCGCACGCTGGAGGTGTTCAGAGCAATCGCCGACTGTCGCGCACGCTTTGGGCCGGACGCCGTAGGCCCCTACATCATCAGCATGACGCAGGGTGCGGACGACGTCCTTGCGGTGCTCGTGCTCGCCCGGTGGGGCGGGCTCGGCCAGCCTGCCGAAGGTCACGTGCCGCTGGACGTCGCACCACTCTTCGAGACCGTGACCGATCTCGCCGCGGCGCCCGATGTCATCCGTGAGCTGCTCGACGAGCCCTTCTACCGGGCACACCTCGCCGAGCGACGCATGCATCAGATGGTGATGATCGGATACTCCGACAGCAACAAGGATGCGGGGATCGGGGCCTCGCGTTGGGCGCTCCATCGGGCGCAGGCGGCGCTCGTCGCGGCGACGGACCGCTCCGGTATCGATCTCACCTTCTTCCACGGCCGCGGCGGTAGCGTGAGCCGCGGCGGTGGCAGGATCACGAGTGCCATCCTGAGCGCTCCCGCCGGTTCGGTTCGGGGCCGCTACCGCATGACGGAACAGGGAGAGGCGATCAATGCGAAATACGGGCTGCGCGGCATCGCCATGCGCACGCTCGAGCAGACGGTGAGCGCCGTCGCGCTCGCGACCGCCCTGCCGCACACGCCCGATTCTCGTGAGACCGCTTGGACCGGCACCATAGAAGTGCTCGCGCGCGATTCCCGGGCGGCCTACCGTGCGCTCGTGTACGATGACCCGCAATTCGCGGAGTATTTCCGGCAGGCGACGCCAATCGACGTCATCCAGCGCATGGAAATCGGCAGCCGTCCCGCCTCGCGCCCCAGCGCCGATCAAAACGAGATCGAGCAGCTGCGCGCAATTCCGTGGGTGTTCGCGTGGACGCAGAGCCGCCATCTGCTGCCTGGCTGGTACGGGCTGGGCACGGCATTGGATCGCGCGGCCGAGCGCCACGGCGCGGCCGCGCTCGGCGACATGGTCCACGACTGGCCGTTCATGCGGGCGCTGATCGACGACGTGGAGATGGTGCTCGCCACGGCCGATCTCGCCATCGCGGCGCGGTATGCGCGCCTCGCTGGAACGCTCGGCGATCGCTACTTCCCGGTGATTCGGGCGGAGTTCGACCGGACGGTGGCGAACGTGCTCGCACTCAAACGCGAGACGGCGTTGCTCGACTCCGACCCCGCGCTGCAACGGTCGATTCTGTTGCGCAATCCATACGTGGACCCGATGAGCCTGCTGCAAATCGATCTACTGGAGCGGTGGCGCGGCGACGGGCGGCCCGACAACGAAGTGTTCCGCGCGCTGCTGGCAAGTGTGCGGGGCATTGCGCAAGGGTTGCAGAGCACGGGCTGAGGGGTTTAACGTCGTGCCATGACTCAGGCAACCACACTCGGTGAGCTGAAGAAGACGGAGTGGGCCAGTCCCGCCCGCCGCCAGCGCACCGTCAAAGATGAAATGCGCGAGAATCTCATCTGTTTGCTCGAGAACGGCTCGCCGCTGTTCCCGGGCATCGTGGGATACGAAGAGACGGTGATCCCGCAGCTCGTCAATGCGATCCTTTCGCGCCACAATTTCATTCTGCTCGGCCTGCGCGGTCAGGCGAAGAGCCGCATCCTGCGACAGCTCGTCTCGCTGCTCGACGAGGAGATTCCGATCATCGCGGGCAGCGAGGTCAACGACGATCCCTTCGATCCGATCTCCAAATACGGGCGGGAGCTGATCAACGAGCGCGGCGACGCGACGCCGATCGCCTGGCTGACGCGCGAGCTGCGGTTCGTCGAGAAGCTCGCGACCCCGGACGTGACGATCGCCGACATCATCGGCGACGTCGATCCGATCAAGGCGGCGCGGGGCGGGCATCTCCTGTCGGACGAGCTCACGATGCATTTCGGCCTGCTGCCGCGCGCCAATCGCGGCGTCTTCGCGATCAACGAGCTGCCGGACCTGGCGGGCAAGATTCAGGTGGGCCTGTTCAACATCATGCAGGAAGGTGACGTCCAGATCAAAGGCTACCCCGTTCGCCTGAACCTCGACGTGGCCCTGGTCTTTACGGCGAATCCCGAGGACTACACGGCGCGGGGCAAGATCATTACGCCGCTCAAGGACCGCATCGGATCCGAGATCACGACCCACTATCCACTCACGGTCGAGTTGGGGACGGCCATTACCCAACAAGAGGCGTGGGTGGAGCGGAATGGCGCGAGATCCGTCCGCGTGCCCGATTTCATGGCCGAATTGATCGAGCGGATTGCGTTCGAGGCGCGCGAGGACAAGCGCGTCGATCGCCGCAGCGGCGTGTCGCAACGACTGCCGATCAGCGTCCTGGACAACGTGCTGTCGAATGCGGAGCGGCGCACCATCGTCACGAAAGAAAAGACGGTTGTGCCGCGCATCTCCGATGTGTACGCCGCGCTGCCGGCCATCACCGGCAAGCTCGAGCTCGAGTACGAAGGCGAGCTGCAAGGCTCGGAGACGATCGCCAAGGACCTGATCCGCCGGGCCGCCGGCCGCACGTTTGAGGGCCGAGTGGGCGGCGCGAACGTGGACGACATCGTCCACTGGTTCGATGAAGGCGGCGCCCTCAAGATCACGCCCGACGAGCGCTCCGAGGCGCTGCTCAAGGGCTTCACCGTCGTCCCCGGTCTCCTCGCGCTGATCGAACAGGTCGGGCTCGCCGGCAAGAAAGATCCGGCGACGATGGTGTCGGCGTGCGAGCTCGTGCTCGAGGGGCTCGTGGCCGAGAAGCGCATCGCGCGCAGCGAGGAGCTCGGCTACGTGCGGGCGCGGGTGGAGCAGAAACCGCCGTTCGGCAAAGGACCGATGGGGACCGGGGGCCCTGGCACAGGACCCAACCTCTTTACGTAATCCGCAGCATCCCTTTCACATTCGGGAGTCGCCATGGGCACGCTCGTCTTTGGTCTTGTACTCCTCGCGGTCGCCTTCTTCCTGCGCCTCGGCGCCGCCACAGTGCGTCCGGAGGGGGCAGCCGGACGTCCCGTCGCGGGTGGACTGCGCGTCGGCAGCTACGTTGCAATCCTCGCAGGAGTAGTCGTGGTTCTCATGTCCATGTTCGTCGTGGTCGATGCCGGCAGAGTGGGCGTGCGGCACGCGTTTGGCTCCGTGGACCCGAAGCCGCTGCTTCCTGGAATCCGCTTCGTCACACCGTGGTCGTCCGTGGAGCGGTTTACGACCCGCGAAGAGCAATATCCCTTCACCGGCGATCAGGTCGAGGAGATTGCGGCGCTGTCGAGCGAGCAGATGGGCATGACCGTGGATGTGGGGCTGCGCTGGCAAATCGATCCACAGCAGGCGGCGCGGATCTACACGGAGATTGGCGCCGAGGATCAGATCCACAGCGCCGTCCGCAACGCCATCCGGAAGGGCGTGCGCGACGGGATGGTGCAGTACTCGATCAACGACATCTCCAAACGCACCCAGATCGCCAACACGATGGAAGCCCTGGTCGATTCCGCACTCGTGACGCAGCCGCGGGCGGGCGGGCCGCCGTTCCGGATCGCTACCGTGACGGCATTCTTCCTGCGCGATCTGCAGCCTCCCGCGCAGGTGGTGCAGGCCATCAACAACAAGATCGCGCAGGAGCAGCAGGTCGAAACGGAGCGCCACCGTGTCGAAGTGGCCCGGCTCCAGGCGGAGCAGCAGAAGCTCCTCAATACGACGCTGACGCCCGAGGCGCTCACGCGGCAGTACTTCGACGTGCTGCGCGAGCTGAAGTCGTCCAACAACCTCGTCATCCTCGTGCCGACTCAGGGCGGGATTCCGATGCTGAATATCGGAGATTTGCGACGCAATCTTCGTCAGCAGTAAAGCCGCTCGTCACGATCACGCGTCAGTACGCCTCCGGCGGATCGGAGATCGCGCGACTGGTCGTCGACCGCCTCGGCGGAGGCTGGACGCTGATCGACAACGAGTTCGTCGATCAGGTGGCGCATCTCGCCGGGTTGTCGCCCGACGAGGTGGCCCGCCGCGAGGAGCGGGCGCCCGGGTTGCTCGAGCGGCTGGCGCAGACGCTGGCCGTGGCGTCGCCAGAGATGTTCATCACCACCGGTGAACACCCGATGCCCGTCGAGGCTGAAGAAGACCTCGTCACCAAGATGACCGAGCGTGTGATCGCCGAGGCGGCCGCCGAGGGCCGCGTGGTGCTGGTGGGGCGCGGCGCGCAGGCGGTCCTGGCGACGCGGTCAAATGCACTGCACGTCTACGTGGTCGGGTCCAAGCCGTTCCGCCGGAAAGTCGCGATCGAGCGACTCGGCGTAGATCCCGCCAAGGTCGACAAGGTGATCGCCGAGACCGATCAGCACCGTGATCAGTACGTGAAGACCCATTACGGACGGGACCGGCAGGACCTCACGCAGTATGATCTCGTCGTGAATGCCGAACGGCTCGGATTTGAAGGGGCCGCGGATCTGATCGTTGGCGAGGTAAAGCGACGCAGGTGGGTGTAGACCCATCACGCGTTACGAATCTCCGGTACCAGCCACGCCGCAATCGCCACTGTGATGGTCACGATCGCCCCGCCAGCCGCGATCGTGGTGGGGACGCCGACGTGCTCCGCCACGACCCCGAACAGAAAAGCCCCGAACGGCGCCATTCCCACGAAGACGAACGAATAGAACCCCATGACGCGCCCTCGCAGGTGATCGGGCGCCGCCGTTTGGATCAGCGTGTTCGTGATCGAGTTGTTCACGATCATCGCACACCCGGCGAGGCCGAGCAGCACCATCGAGAGCGCGAGGACGCGGGACGCCGAGAAGAGGATGAGGAGGATCCCAAGGGCCGTGCCCCCGATCAGCATCAGCCGTCCGCGAGCCCGGATGCGTGCCGAGGCGAGCGCGATGCCCAGTGCGCCGATCACGGCGCCGATGCCAATCGACGATGTCAGTGCACCGTAGCCGGTGGCGCCGCGGTTCAGGACATCGCGCGCGAACACCGGCATCATCGCGATATACGGAAAGCCGAATACGCTCAGAATGGCGGTCAGAATCATGAGTACTCGGAGGCGCCGGTCGTTCCGCAAGTAGGCCAGCACCTCGCGAAAACCGGTCCAAGCGGACGTCGTCTTCGGCGGGCGGGGATCGTAGGGCAGCCGCATCATCAAAAGGCCGGCGATCACGGCGATGTAGCTCAGGCCATTGAGGAAATAGCACCACGCAATGCCGACGGTGCCGATCAGGAGTCCTGCGATCGCCGGCCCAATCACGCGCGCCGCATTGAACAGCGACGAGTTGAGCGCAATCGCGTTCATCAGATCGTCCTTGCCCACCATCTCGACGACGAATGCCTGCCGCATCGGGATGTCAAACGCGCTTGCGATGCCCAGGGTCGTGGCGAGCACAAGCACCTGCCAGACGGCGATGGCGTTCGTCCAGATCAGGATCGAGACGGTGAACGCCTCGATCATGAACGCGAGCTGCATGAGGATGATGAACCGGCGCTTGTCGACGCGGTCGGCGATGACGCCGGCGTAGAGACTGAAGAGCAGCACGCCGACCGAGCTGAGGGCAGCGGTGAGCCCGACGTAAAATGGGGAATTGGTCAGCGTGAGGATCAGCCATCCTTCGCCGACGTTCTGCATCCACGTGCCGACGAGGGAGATGCCTTGACCGATGAAGAAGAGGCGGAAGTTGCGGTGGGCGAGTGCCCCAAGTCCGTAACGCCGTGCTCCCATGGCCTCGGTCATTGAATCGCAAAATACGCGGTTCGCGCCGTCGTATCACCCGTTGGCGACAAACCCGTCGCGCGGCGCCGCTCCGGGCGGCACCGTGGATCGTCACCCAACCCGGAGCTCCGTGTGCGCATCATCCGCATCATCGTGCTCATCATGCTCGTCCCCGCGTTCCTGGAGGCGCAAGCCTCGCTGATCAGCTCCGCCCAACGCGCGCGTGAGCTGCTCCGCCGCGGCATCGAAGCCGCCGGCGGACTCACTGCCATCCGCGCCGTCACCAGCGTCACCAGGGTGATGAACGGGCGCCGCACCGACATCGGACAGGGCCTGACGCCGGACCGGCCCGCCGACACGACGAATAGCATCGTCGTCATCGTGGATCCGGTCGCGCCCCGCCTCGCGCGCTGGACGCGGGCCGTCATTCTTGGCGGCCAGCCGATCCGTTGGCACTTTGCGATCAATCTCCTCGGCGGGTTCAACGCCAATTTCGGAAACCGCACGATACGTCCGGTGCCGGCCACGAACGCCCGGAACGTCCTTGCGGGTAACATGCGTCGCTGGCCGGAAATATTGCTGCTGGCGGCCTGGAACCGTCCGGAGGCGCTGCGGTTGCTCGACCGCAACGTCGTCGCTTACGCCGACATCGATGGCACCGTCCTCAATCTGACCTTCGAGCCACGCACGGGATTGCTCACGCGCATCGAGTGGGCCGCCGACGATGCAGTCCGTGGCGAGGGGACGTCCGCGATCCGGTTCGAGGACTGGCGACCCGCCGGTAACCTGCGCTTGCCGTACCGCTACACCGAGGAAGTTCTCGGGAGCGACCTCCAGTCTTACTCAGTCACGTCGCTCACGCTCAATGCGCCCGTGCCCGACAGTGCGTTTACGGCGCCCTCGGGTCTCGACACGATCCCGGTGAGCGATGGTGGACCGCCCGAGCGGCTGGGGGCGGGCGTATGGATGATTGGCGGTCCCTATACCAGCCTCGCGGTCGAGTTTCGTGACTACGTGCTCGTGTTGGAAGCCGGCGGCTCCAGTGGGTGGGCGCAATCGCAGCTCGGGCAGTTTCGGCGCCTGATTCCCGGCAAGCCGATTCGCTACGTCGTCACGACCCATGCGCATCACGATCACGTGAGCGGCCTACGGCCGTACATCGCCGAGGGCATCACGATCGTCACGACGCCGGATGCAGCGGCGGTGGTACGCACGGCAGCGCGCTCCACACACGTACTCCGCGCGGATACCTTGTCGCGGGCACCCCGCGATCCGGTGATCGAGCTGGTGACCGACCGGCGCGTATTCGACGACAGCACACAGCGTGTCGAGCTGTACCAGATCGGCCCGAGCCCGCATGCGCGCCAGATGCTGGTCGCTTACCTGCCCCGGGAGCGGTTACTGTTTGAAGGCGACCTCCTCGATCTGAGCTACGGGCATGCCAATGCGGGCGGCGAAGACACCGAACACCTCGCAGCGTCGCTGCAGCGGCTTGGCCTCGTGGTGGACCGCATCGTCGCAGTGCACAGCGGGGTCGGCACCCGCGCACTCCTGGACTCGGCACTCGCGCAGCGCGCCCGCTGGCCCACGACTGTTCCGTGATCAGCGGAAAGCGCGGAAGGCGGCAGCGTGACACGGCGATTGTGGCGAATGTGGGCAGCGGCATTTGGCGCTGCGGCCGTCCTGGGAATCGCGTTCGCAGCGCAGGATGCCGCCTTCCGCACCCTCGAAGACCTTCCCGTCCGCTGGGACCGGCTGCTGCGTTTCCACGCGCTCTTCTGGGCGGCATGGGCGCTCTTCGTCCCGGCGATTGCCGAGACGACCGAGCGCATCCCGCTCGAACCGGCCCAGCGATGGCGGCGCCTGCCTGTCTGGATCGGACTCGGCCTCGGCATTTCGCTGCTGCACGCCGCCGTGACGATGAGCGTGGCGCACAACCTCGGATGGATCGCCCCGCCTCCTCCTCCTGCGCAACCACGGCTCGCTTTTGGCATCTGGGTCACGTTCACCGAGCGCCTCGCGGGCAACCTGTTGTACTTCGCACTCATTGCCGCCGCGTTTCACGGCGCTCGATACTCACGCGTGGCAAAGGAACGCGCCACGCGCTTGGCCATCGCCGAGCTCGACGTACTGCGCATGCAGCTTCATCCACATTTCTTTTTCAATACGTTGAACACCGTGTCCGCTTTGCTCGAGAAAGATCCCGAAGCCGCGCGGGAAGTGCTGGCCAAGCTGGGTGACTTGCTGCGCCTGTCCATGGAGGGGGTCGATCAGGAGGTGGCGCTGGAGCGTGAGCTGGACATGCTGCAGCGGTACGTCGATATCCAACGGGCCCGCTACGGCGACCGGCTCAGCGTGGTCGTCCACGTGGACGAGGGGCTCAACAAGGCGCTGGTGCCGAGTCTGCTATTGCAGCCACTCGTGGAGAACTCCGTACGGCATGCACTCGAGCCCCACCGGGAGCGCGTGACCACGACGGTGGAAATCAGACGGGCGACGTCAAACCGCGTACGAATCGACGTCACCGACGACGGTCCAGGCACCGCCGCCACCCGTCCGGGAGGACGCGGGGTGGGTCTCGCGAACACCCGCGCCCGCTTGCTCTATCTCTATGGCGCCGCGCAATCCTTCGTGGCGGGCCCGCGATCGAATGGGCCAGGGTTCACCGTCACCATCGTGCTTCCCCTCAAGACGTGATCCGCGCGCTGGTTGTGGACGACGAGCCACCGGCGCGCGATCTGCTCCGATCGCTCTTGGGCCGCCTGCCGGACATCAGCGTGGTCGGCGAGGCCGCCGATGGCCGGGAGGCAGTCAGCGCCATCGAGACGCTGCGCCCCGATCTGGTATTTCTCGACGTCCAAATGCCGGAGCTCGACGGTTTCGGGGTAATCGAAGAGATCGGACCCGACCGGATGCCTGCGGTGGTTTTCGTCACTGCGTACGACCGCTACGCGCTCCGCGCCTTCGAGGTGCATGCGTTGGACTTCCTGCTCAAGCCGTATGATCAAAAACGCCTCGCCGCGGCGGTGCGACACGCGACCGAAAGGGGGAGCGTCATGACCGCGCAGCTGAAAGCGCTGCTGCAGGAGCTGCGCACCGCGGGGGGAAGCCGGGGTGGGCGCTTGTCCATCAAGTCCGACGGGCGGGTGCGGTTCGTCGATACCGAGGCGATCGACTGGATCGAAGCGGACGACAAGGTCGTCCGGATCCATGCAGGCAAGGAAGTGCACGTCATGCGGACGACGCTCTCGTCGGTCGGGCGTCAACTCGACGCTGCGACGTTCGTGCGCATCCACCGCTCTACTATTGTGAACGCGAAGCGGATTCGGGAAGTCCAGCCGTGGTTTCACAGCGACTATGTCGTCATCATGGCGGACGGGACGAAGCTGATGACGGGCCGTGCGTACCGTGCCGCGCTCAAGCGCCTCATTGGGGACGCCCCGGGTTAGGATCGTTGTGCTAAATTCGTGGGGTCATGAAATACACGACTTACAGCCGCTACGTCCCCGGCCTGCTCGAGACGCTCAATTTGCAGGCCCTGCTCGATCAGCTCGCCGACTTCCTGCTGCAATCAGGATTTGCGGGCGGTCCGTACTCGCATCCCTTCTGGGGGGAATTCGGCGAGGAAGATCCCGACCGTTCACTCGACGCGCTGCGCCAGGCAATTCTCCAGGCGTTGATGGACTCGGGCCAGCTCACGCCCGACATGCTCAACGTGCTGCGCGGCGAATCGACCGGCGACGCGCAGAAAGACCAGGAGCTTCAGAAGCAGCTCGCCGGTCTGCTCGATCAGATCGTGCAGAAGCTGATCGACGAGGGCTACCTCAATCTCCAGCAGGCGCCCAAGATGCCCGGCGCACAGCAGCCCGTGCTCGGGCCGGGCGGCATGGCCAAGGAAGCGGCGCAGCAGGTGCAGTTCAATCTCACCGACAAGGGCATCGATTTTCTCGGCTTTAGAACGCTCAAGCACCTGCTGGGGAGTATCGGGAAATCGAGCTTCGGCGCGCACGAGACGGAGCATTTGGCGACCGGCGTCGAGGCCGAATCCGCGAGCAAGCGCTACGAGTACGGCGACACACTCAATCTCGACGTGAACGCCACGCTCTCGCACGCGCTGAAGCGCGAGGGCCTCGGCGTCCCCATCAATCTCGAATACGACGACCTGATGGTGCACCAGGCCGAGTACCGCTCGTCTTCGGCGACGGTGCTGATGCTCGACTGCTCGCACTCGATGATTCTGTACGGCGAGGATCGGTTCACGCCTGCGAAGAAGGTCGCGCTCGCGCTGACGCATCTGATCCGCACGCAGTTCCCCGGTGACACGCTGCGCGTCGTGCTGTTTCACGACACCGCCGAAGAGATCCCGCTCGCGCAGCTCGCGCACGCGCAGGTGGGTCCGTATCACACCAATACCACCGAAGGCCTCAAGCTCGCGCGCCGGATTCTGATGGGTCAGCGCAAGGACATGCGCCAGATCATCATGATCACCGATGGAAAACCGTCGGCGCTGACGCAGCCGGACGGCCGGATCTACGTGAACTCGATGGGGCTCGACCCGCATATTCTGCAAGCGACCTACCGCGAAGTCGCGCTGTGTCGTCGCAGCGGCATCCTGATCAACACCTTCATGCTCGCGCGCGACCGCAGTCTGGTCGAGTTCGTGAAGAAGGTCTCCGCGATCTGCCGCGGCAAGGCTTACTTCACGAACACGATGACGCTGGGGCAGTTCATTCTCATGGACTTCATGAGAAGGAAGACTCGGCGCGTCAGCTAGTTTCCGTCACCTCCGAACGTCGAACACCAGCCGCGATATGTCGCGCACCAGCGCGTGCGAGTCTGCGTCCTTCTGAATCCCGGCGGTCAGCACCACGAGGACATACCGTTGGCCGCGTGCACCCACGGGTTCCACGAGGGCCGCGTCGTGATAGACCACCTGTTCGATCCAACCAGTCTTGTGGTACACCCACGTTCCCGGGGGCAGGCCGGCGGGAATTCCCTCGTTGAACTGTTGCCGGCGGAGAATCGTCAGCATTTCCCGGCAAGAGGCCGGCGACGCCGCTTTGCCGTTCGAGATGGCGGCGAGCAGCATGCCGAGATCGCGCGCCGTGGTCGTGTTGTTCAAGCCGGCGCGATAGGCCTTGCCGTCTTCGACCCCGCGCAGCACCAGGATCGAATCGGCGCCGAGCGCGTGTGCCGTCGCATTGGCCCGCTTCGCGTCCACCTTCGCGATCAGCAGGTTGGTCGCAAGATTGCTCGACACCGTTTCCATCAGCTCGATCAGCTCGCGAATCGAGGCACGCTGTCCGAGTCGCTTGTAGAGCGACGAATCAGAGTCGTCCGTGACGTCGAGCAGGTACGGCGAGCTGTCCGCGATCGAGCGAAACGTGTTCGTAATCGAAACCGAGTCGTCGAGCGACAGCAGTCCCGCGTCGCGATCGCGAAACAGTTGGATCATGACGGGCACCTTCATGGTGCTCGCCGCGTGGAACCGCACCGCCGAGCCGATGGTTAGGGAGTCGCCGCTGGTGAGATCGCGGTAGTAGACGCCGACGGCGCGCGCCGGCGCCTGGGCGATGCGGGCCCTGACCCGGGATCCGAGACTCGAATCGCTCTGGCTCGTGAGTAAGAGGAGAAGTAGCAACGGCATACTGCGAAATAAGATACCGTATAGATTCTAGACCGTGAGCGAATCCGTCTTCGGCACCTACGACGCCGCCTTCGTACAGGCCATGTACGAGGAGTACCTGCGCGACCCCAACTCTGTGGGCCAGGAGTGGCGGGAGCTGTTTGAGAACGGAAAGCTCGCTGAGCTTCCGGTCATTCCGACTGAACGATCGGAGGTCCGGGACGAGGGACGCGGGACGGGGGACGGGGCAACCGTACCACGTACTACCCCTCCCACGTCCCCCGTCCCCCCTCCCCCCGGTGCGACACCGATTACAGGCCCCGCAGCCCGGTTAGTCGCGAACATGACCGAGTCGCTCACGGTCCCGACCGCGACCTCGTTCCGCGACATCTCGGCCACCACGCTCGACACGCGCCGAAAGGCCCTCAATGCCCAGCTCGCCGCAAGTGGGAAAAAGATCTCGTTCACCCATCTGATCGGGTACGGGATCGTCCAGGCTGCCAAGCGCTTCCCCGTGATGACGCACCATTTCCAGGACATCGACGGCAAGCCGCACCGCGTGGATCCGGACGGGATCGGCCTCGGGCTCGCCGTGGACGTCGAGAAGAAGGACGGGAGCCGGGCGCTGGTCGTGCCGGTGATCAAGCACGCCGAGGCGATGGATTTCGCCGCCTTCCATGCCGCCTACGAGGCGTTGGTCGAGAAAGCGCGGACCAATCGCCTGATGCCTGACGACTTTGCTGGTGGCACGATCCAGCTGACGAATCCCGGGACCCTCGGCACCGTCGCCTCCGTGCCGCGTCTGATGAAGGGCCAGGGCTCGATCATCGCGACCGGGGCGATCCGAGAAATCGCCGGCACGAAGATCATCACGATCACGAGCACGTACGATCACCGCATCATCCAGGGCGCGGAATCGGGGATGTTTCTGCGGACCCTGGATTCGCTGTTGCAGGGTGAGGAACGGTTTTATGAGGGGCTCGGGGTTGGGGACTCGGGATTCGGGAATGCGCCGGCGAGCGTCGCGCCGGTCCCCCAGGCTCCCAGTCCCATCCCTGGCCCCGAGCCCCCATCCGCTAGCCCCGACTTTAAATACGTCGCCGCCGCGTACGCGCTGGTCCGCGCCCATCGAAACTTCGGATATTTGGCGGCAAGGCTCGACCCTCTCGGCGGTGAGCCTCCCGGCGATCCGTCGCTCGATCCGGGCCGCCTGGGCCTCACGCCGGAAATCATGGCGCGCATCCCGGCCGAGGTGCTGCGGATTTATGTGCCGGGTCAGACACTCGCCGAGGCGCTGCCGAATCTGCGCGCGACCTACTGCGGCACGATCGCCTACGAAGTCGAACACATCGGCAGCCATGAAGAGCGCCTCTGGCTGCGGCAGGTGATCGAATCGGGGCAGCATCGGCGGCCGCTTTCACACGAGGGGAAGAAACAGCTGCTGGCACGTCTGACCGCCGTGGACGCGCTCGAGCGCTTCCTCCACAAGGCGTACCTCGGCCAGAAGCGGTTTTCGATCGAAGGGCTCGACATGACCGTGCCGATGCTCGATTTCACGATCGAGCTGGCCGCCGCGCACGGCACGCGCAAAACGGTCATCGGCATGGCGCACCGCGGCCGGCTCAACGTGCTGGCGCACGTCGTGAACGTCCCGTACGAAACGATCCTCGCGGAGTTCGAGGGCGGTGGCAAAGAGGAGACGCCCGAGAACGAAGGCGCGACCGCCGGGACCGGCGACGTGAAGTACCACCACGGCGCGGAAGGGGTCTACCACACGGCGAGCGGTGCGGACATGGCCGTGACCCTGTCACCGAATCCCAGCCATCTCGAATCCGTCAATCCGGTGGTCGAGGGCCGCGCGCGGGCGGACCAGACGAATCGCAGCGGCCCGGCCGCCGAACACGACGTCAACATCGCGCTCCCGGTGCTGCTCCACGGCGACGCGGCGTTCGCGGGTCAGGGCGTCGTCGCCGAGACGTTCAACCTCGCGCGGCTGCGCGGCTACACGACCGGCGGCACGAACCACCTGATTCTCAATAACCAGATCGGCTTCACGACAGACCCGCGCGAAGGCCGCTCGACGGACTACTCCAGCGATCTCGCCAAGGGCTTTGACGTGCCCATCATCCACGTCAATGCCGACGATCCCGAAGCGTGCCTCGCGGCTGTGCGGCTCGCGATGATGTATCGCGAGAAATTCCATGGTGACGTCGTGATCGACCTGGTCGGGTATCGCCGCTACGGCCACAACGAGGCCGATGAGCCGGCCTACACGCAGCCCACGATGTACGAGCGCATCAAGCAGACGCCGCCGGTGCGGGAGAAGTATGCGGCGCAGCTGGTAAGCGAAGGCATCGTGGATGCGGCGCAGGCGCAGGCCGAGGCGGACGCAGCCTATCAGCGTCTCGCCGCCGTCCAGCAAGCCGTGAAGTCTGGTCAACGGGCCGAAGAACCGCAACGCATTACCCGCGAGAGCACACCAGAGCCGGCGACCAAAGTCGGTGCCGATCTCCTGAAGAAGCTGAATGCGGAGCTGCTCTCCGTTCCGGACGGCTTCGCTGTCCATCCCAAGCTCGCGAAGCAGCTCGAGCGCAGGCGCGACGCGTTGACGTCCGCCGAGGGTATCGAATGGGCGCACGCGGAAGCGCTGGCGTTTGCGTCATTGCTGGTGACGGGCAGTCCGATTCGCCTGACGGGCCAGGACACCGAGCGCGGGACGTTCAGCCAGCGCCATCTCGTGCTGCACGACGTACACGACGGCAAGCGCTACGCACCGATCCAGCATCTTCCCGGCGCCAAGAGTCCCTTCGAGCTCTACAACAGCCCGCTCTCCGAGTACGCGTGCCTGGGGTTCGAGTACGGTTACGCCGTCGAGGCGCAGAACGCGCTGGTGGTGTGGGAGGCACAATTCGGCGATTTCGCGAACGGCGGCGAGGTGATCATCGATCAGTTCTTGATCGCCGGGTTGGCAAAGTGGGGCGAGACGTCGCGACTGACGCTGCTGCTGCCCCATGGGTACGAAGGGCAAGGACCAGAGCACTCCAGTGCTCGGCTCGAGCGCTTCCTCGCCCTCGGCGCCGAAGGCAACATCCGGGTGGCGAACTGCACGACGCCGGCGCAGTACTTCCATCTCTTGCGGCGCCAGGCGCTGCACACCGAGATCCGGCCGCTGGTCGTGATGACCCCCAAGAGCCTGCTGCGCCTGCCCGCGGCGACCTCGCAGCTCGACGACCTGGTGCTCGGCAAGTTCCGCTCGGTGGTGTGGGATCGGGATCGGACCTGGCCGGAGAAGGTCACGCGCCTGCTGTTGTGCAGCGGCAAGATCTACTACGACATCATCGCGTCGCCGCGCCGCGCCCAAACGCCGCACGTCAAGATCGGGCGCATCGAGCTGCTGTACCCGTTCCCCGGGGCCGAGATCGGCGAATACGTACGCCGCTATCCGAATCTCAAGGAAGTCGTGTGGGTGCAGGAAGAGCCGCGGAACATGGGCGCGCGGAAGTTCGTGCTGCCGAAGATTCGAGATGTGTTGCCTGCGGAGGTCACGCTGCAGGACGTCTCCCGGCCCGAGCGCTCGAGTCCCGCTGAGGGCTATCCCACGGCCCACAAGGCCGAACAGGAGCGGATCGTTACCGCAGCCTACGGTTCCTAGCGCCAGCATGCTCCAGTTTCAGGCCGTGCTCCGTTACACGATCTTTGGACTCGTCGCGCTCTCCGCGCTCGTCGCGCTTGGCTCGTGGCTCGTTCGCACGCGCAAAGTTTCCAATTTCGGTGTGCTCGGCCGGACGCTGCGGTCGGTAACGGATCCGATCGTGCGGCCCGTCGAACGGCGCCTCGTGCGGATGGGAGGCAATCCCATACACGCCGGCGGCTGGCTCGTCGTGATCACTGCAGTGGGCGGTATCGTGCTGGTGTCGCTGTCCGGGTGGCTGATCGGGACATTTCAGGTGGCACAGGCGGCGGCGAGTGGCGGTCCACGCGGCACGTTCAGGCTCATCGTCGATCTCGCCTACCGAATCCTGTTTGCCGCTTTGATTGTGCGCGTGGTCGCGGCATGGTTCGGAATGTTCCGCTACTCACGCTGGATACGGCCCGCCTATATCCTGACCGATTGGATGGTCGAGCCGCTTCGCCGAGTCATCCCGCCGCTCGGAGCGATGGATCTTAGCCCGCTCGTAGCGATGTTCGCCCTGAGCATCGTACGGCAAATACTCCTCTCGTCATTGAGGCCCGGATGAGACTGCTCAAGACGCTCATCAGCTTCGTCGTTGGCACGATCGCCGGCGCGCTCGGCAGCAAGCTCTTCGGCCCGTTCGGGGCGATCCTCGGCTTTATTGCGGGAGGCGTGGCGGCGTGGTGGGTCGCTCAGAGAATGGCGCTCTTCGAATGATCAATGTGCAATGATCAATGATCATTGCACATTCTTTAGCCGCTCGTTGATGCGCTGTTGCATGTCGGGGAACGCGTTGCTCAGCTGCTGGAGGACCACCCGCGCCGAATCCGGCTTCCCCACAGCGATGTACGCGTCCGCCTTCAGGAACCCAACGCGAAGCTGCAGCCGGCGGTCGTCTGGCCGGACCGGGAACCGCGCCAGCGCCGTCAGGGCGGCGCGACCGGCGTCCCGGTCGCGCACGAGCGACTCGATCGCGAGCAACCGGACATTCGTGTCGTTGGGGAACTCACGCTCCAGCTGACCGAATAGCGTCGCCGCGCGTGCGCTATCGTGCTGCGCCCGCGCCTGCTGTGCCGCCTGATACAGGCCCGCCAAGTACAGCCGGTTCACGTCCGCGGTGTCACCCGTGCGAATGCCGATGCCGCCGGCGTACCGGTAGACGAGATCGCCGCCGCGGTCTGCGGTCTTCACCATCGCGGCGAAGCCGAAGACGCCCACCACGGCCGAGCCCCATAGCGCGACGCGCGCCATCTGAACGCTGCGCCGCTTGGCGAAGAGCGCGGCGATCTCGAGCAGCGCGACGACCAGAAACACGTTGCGGGCCCACACCCCCGCGTCCTCGTGATCCATCACCGCCTGCCGGACCCCCGGAATGCGCTCCACCGGTCCATGCGCATCCAACCCAGAGTGCACGGCCAACGCCGCCACCGCGGCGCCGAGGATCAGGAGCGTCGCGGCCGCGGGCCCGGTGAAGGGCGCGCGGCCGGTGAGCGAGACCCAGCGAAAGGCGACGCCGAGCAGGAGGAGCGCGATCGCGAAGTGGACGATGACCGGATGGTACGCGCCAATGTTTGGCATGGGCGCAAACCTACCCGGCGGTACGGAACGACGCTATCTCGGTCTTATCGCATCCCGAACAATGTCGTCGACCGCAAACTTGACGAACTCCGCGCGCTTGTCGCGCCGGCGCTGGCTCTCGGAACGGACCTCGGCAAGCCGCCTCTCGATGTCGGCGATCTCCAGAAGGCGCAGCTGGTTCTCAAAGTCAAAGTGTGCGCCGATCAGCTTCTCGAGCTGACCACGGATGGTCTCTCGCTGGGCTTCGTTCGCCCCCCGGTAAGTGCGTTGCAGCGTCCGCGCCATTGACTCGAGGCCAAACATCTGCGTGACCAGACCGGCCCGCACGCTGTCGCGACGTGCGAGGTTCTGGACCAGGTCGAACTGCACGGTCAACTGACCGACTTCTCCCCAGTACGCATCGAGGTCGCTGCCTTTCAACTGATCGAGCAACGCGATGCCCGACTCCGCAGGCCCCTGGCCCTTTTGCATGGCGATCACATGCAGAAACGCACGCGCGGCGGCTTCGGCCTCGCGCGGACGCTGCTGCGCGATCTGCTGCGCCTGCATTTGCATCGCCTGCGGATTGGGCATCGGGCCCTGCTCCTGCGCGCGGACGGTGCCCGCGGTGAGCAGGAGGCCCGCGGCGGCAAGCAACGACCGGCTAATTCGGCAACGCATAAGACCGCTCCTGTTCGAGTCGAGTGAGTCGGGCGTCGATATCCACCATTGCGTTTCCGCCCGCGACGTAGCCCGCCGTGGCTGACCACACCTTCGTCGGATTCCAGCCCCGCGCGGCTTCGGGGCCGGGCGGGTGGATCCGGGTGAGCAACACGCCGGCGACAACCGCAGCCGCCGCGAGGCCGCCCAGCGCGGCCCATCGGGCGACGGGTCGCCCCTGTTTGGGCAGCGCCACGTCGAGCGCAACGCGCGCGCGTTCGAAGTGCGCCAGCTTGTCTCCGCACGTCGAGCACACAGCGACATGAGACTCCATGTCGCTCATGTCCGCACTGGCAAGCTCTCCGTAGGCGAGGAGCAGCAGCTGATCGTCGGTCGGATGATTCATCGATAGTTCTCCAATGCCGTACTGATGCGGGCAAGCGCGGCGCGCATTTGCGTGAGCACGGTGCCGAGCGGCCTGCCGAGCCCGTCGGCGATCTCCTGAAACGTGAGGCCGCGCTGCTGCCGGAGCTCCACCACCTCCCGCTGCGCGGCGGGGAGGTCCCGGACCGCGTTGCGGACGGCGGTTCGCAACTCTCGCTCCAGCAGTCGCGCGTCAGCCGGAGCGGCTACTGCGGGCTCTCCCGATGCCAGCGTCACCGCGGCGCGGCGCCGGACGAGCTCGCGTCGCAAGTGGTCGTGCCAGACATTGGCCGCGATGCGGAACAGGTAGCCGCGCGCGTTGCCGTTCAACGACAGCCGCGGGGTGGCGATGACCAGGCGTGCGGCCACTTCTTGCAGCAATTCCGCGGCCAAATCCTCGTCGCGGCAGCGCGCCCCGAGGAAGTTCCGGAGCGCCGGCTCGTGTTCGGCGAGGAGTTGATCGGCAGCGATCATGGCCATGGTTACCTAAGAGTACGCGCAAAGGGGGTTATTATTTTCTCTTGTGACTACCACCCTCCGATCCCTCCTGGATGACGGCCGCGTGCATGTCTTCGACGGGGCCATGGGCACGATGCTGTACGGCAAAGGCTTCTTCCTCAACGTCTGCTACGATGAGCTGAACCTGAAACAACCGCGGCTCGTGCAGGAAGTGCACGCGGAATACGTGCGCGCCGGCGCCGAGATCCTCGAGACCAACACCTTCGGGGCCAACCCGCTCAAGCTCAACAGCTACGGCCTGGCGGACGAGACGGAGAAGATCAACCGTACCGCCGCGGAGCTGGCGCGCGCCGCGGCGGGGGGCAAGGCGAGCGTCGTGGGCGCGATCGGGCCGCTCGGCATCCGCATCGAGCCGTTTGGTCCCACCTCGACGCTCGAGGCCCAGGCGCTGTTCGCCCGGCAGGTTCAGGGCCTGCTCGGCGGCGGCGTCGACGGATTCATCCTCGAGACGTTCAGCGACATGGACGAGATGCACGCGGCGCTGCTGGCGGTGCGCGCGGCGTCCGACCTGCCCGTCGTCTGCCAGATGACCGTCGGCACCGATGGCCTCACCTACTACGGCACCGACCCCGACACGTTCACCAAGCAGCTCGCGGCGTGGGGCGCGGATGTCATCGGGGTGAACTGCTCGGTGGGACCAGCCGGCGTGCTCGAAGCCGTCGAGAAAATGGTCAAGGCGACGGAGCAGCCGGTTTCCGGCCAGCCGAACGCCGGTCTGCCCAAAGACGTCGGGGACCGCAAGATCTATCTGGCGTCACCCGAGTACATGGCGAGCTTCGCGCGGCGCATGATCGAGGCGGGCGCGCGCTTCGTCGGCGGCTGCCGCGGCCCTCGACGCCCGAGCACATCAAGAAGATCCGTGACTACGTGGCCAGCGTCGTCCCGCGCCAGCCGAGCGTCGTCGTGTCGCGCGCGCAGGTGCAGGCCCCAGCCGGCGTTTCGCCCACGCCGCTCGCCGAGAAATCACGGTGGGGGGCGAAGCTCGCGCGCGGCGAGCTCGTCACCAGCGTTGAGATCGTCCCGCCCAAGGGCGTGGATCCGAAGCCGATGCTCGAGCAGGTCCGAGCGCTCAAAGCCGCGGGCGTCGACGCCGTCAACGTACCCGACGGGCCGCGCGCGCAGAGCCGCATGGGGGTATTGCCGTCGGCACTCATGATCGAGCGCGAAGTCGGGATGGAGACGGTGATGACG
>Ga0193711_1000011_pt1 | contig 48203 bp, 44 predicted proteins | sample H3m2metaG_FD_144922 | JGI IMG/M metagenome (GOLD analysis project Ga0193711, IMG submission 144922) | Soil microbial communities from a riparian zone of the East river system, Colorado, United States - H3m2 | ecosystem: Environmental > Terrestrial > Soil > Riparian zone | place: USA: East River...
GGTTACGACGCAGCCGGCTGCGAAACCGGAGCAGGATCACACCGTAGGCCAGGTGGTGCAACCAGGCTACAAGATGCGCGACACCTTGCTGCGGCCGGCCCGCGTTGTGGTGCTGACCTGGCAGGGACAGTAATGGCAGCACAGCGCGACTACTATCAGGTGTTGGGAGTCGCCGAAACCGCCACGACGGACGAAATCAAGAAAGCCTTCCGGCGGCTGGCCAAGCAGCACCATCCTGATCGCAATCCCAACAATCCGCAGGCTGCCGAGCGCTTCAAGGAAATCAACGAAGCACACGACGTGCTCAGCGACGCCGAGAAGCGCAAGAAATACGATCAGCTGCGCCGCTACGGTGCGTTTGCGGGGCCCGGCGCTGGGTCCAGCGCACGGCGCGGCCGCGGCGCTCCTCCCGAGGGCGGCGAGTTCGACATCTCCGACCTCGGCGGTCTCGGCGACATCTTCTCATCCATCTTCGGGCGGCGGGGGGGGGCCGGGGCGGGGCGCGAAGCCGAGCCTGAGGAAGTCGAGACCGAGGTCACGATTCCGTTCCGTGTCGCCGCATTGGGCGGGACGGTGCCGATTACCCTCGTCATGTCGGAGGTCTGCCCGACGTGCGGCGGATCTGGGGCCGCCAAGGGCGCGACGGTCAACACTTGCCCGGAATGCAAAGGGCGGGGAACGGTCTCCTTCGGGCAGGGCGGGTTCGCCGTCAATCGTCCCTGCCCGGTGTGCCGTGGTAAGGGTACGGTTCCGTCGCAGCGCTGTCCCACCTGCCAGGGCGCCGGAGAAGTGCGGGTCGAAAAACGCATCAACGTCGAGATCCCGCCGGGTGTCGAAGAAGGCGCGCGCCTGCGCCTCAAGAATCAGGGACCGAAGGGTCGCGGCGATCTCATCGCACAGATCCACATCGCGCAAGATCGGTTCTTCCGGCGCGAAGGGCTGGATCTCATCGGCGTCGTGCCGATCAATCTCGCGCAGGCACTCCTCGGCTCCCGGATCAAGGTCAAGACGCTCGACGACAAGCGGGTCGTGCTCCGTATCCCCGCGGGGACGCAGCACGGCCAGAAATTCCGGATTCCCGCACACGGCATCGAGAAAAACGGACGGCGCGGGGACATGTATGTGGAGGCGCACGTGACGCTCCCCGAGAAGCTCAGTGCGGAGGAGCAGGAAGCGGTGAAGAGTTTTGCGGAGAAGGTGGGCTTGAAGTACTAGAGCGACGCACGCATCGCGAGGGCGCTCGCCGGGCACGCACCGCGCAGCTCCTCGGATTGCGACAGCGCCGGATCCAGCTCTGCGCGCGTGATGGCGGTAAAGCCGAACCGGGGGAAGAAGTGGCTGGCGGTCGTCGTGAGCAGATAGATGTTGCGGACGCCCCGCTTCCGTGCCAGCTCGAGCGCCGCTTTGGTCAGCCGTTCGCCCCACCCTTCGCCCCGATGTCCAGCCTCGACCGCCACCGACCGCAGCAATCCGGCCTCGCCGTACACTTCCACGGCCGCGCATCCCAGGAGTTGTTGAGCGTCTCGCGCTACGAGAGCCGTCTCGACGTGGCGCTCGATTCCCGCGAGAGGCAGCGCCACCGCCTTGAGCAGCGACACGATGTCGGGCAGATCACTCGGTGTTGCCGTGACGATGTTCATTGACACGCCCAATCTATCGTGTTTTGTTTGATTTTCCTCGGCGTCTCGCCTCTCAGGCGTCTCGGCGTCTATCCCTTTGGGGTGTAGGTCAACTGGCAGACCGCCCGGCTGTTAACCGGGAAGTTGGAGGTTCGAGTCCTCCCGCCCCAGTTCGTAGTCCGAACGTCCTCCCGATGACAGACGTATCCATATAGACACCAACCGGTCAGGCTCTATGCTCAAGATGCGCGTGCTTTCGGTCTCCGCATTGCTGGGCGCCTTGGCGTGCCTCAGCAGCCCGGAAATCCTCGTGATCGATCCTTCACTACGGCCCCAGACGAGTCCCCAATCGATTCGATTGATCGCACAAGAGCCTAAGAGGCCGTATCTCGTGGTCGCGATCGTGTCTACACGAGGGACCGTCGACATAGCCCGCCAGCGGCTCATCAAAGAGGCCGCCCGACTTGGTGGCGACGCTGTCCTCTTCGACGCGAGCTCGTTGACACGGATCGGCTCCTCCGACAGCCAAGAGCCCCAGCTGACCGGCAAAATCATTGTCTACACCGATTCGACGCGATCCAACTAGGGGACCTAGTTTCGCCGCTGTCGCGAAGTTTGCGTACTGGTTGGATGCCGGGATTCGGATTCCCGGCACCAACATGCGGTTTGGCCTCGATCCCATTCTCGGATTGATCCCCGGATTCGGAGACGCGGCGGGCGCGATTCTCGCCGGGTGGATTCTCGTAGAAGCGGTCCGGTTGGGCGCCTCGCGCGCCACGGTGATTCGGATCGCGGGCAACGTGGCGCTCGACGCGGCAGTCGGCGCCGTTCCGCTACTCGGGGACATCTTCGACTTCGCTTGGAAAGCCAATCTTCGGAACGTCGCCCTCTTGGAACGGCACTTGGCGGTGCCGGATCGGGCAGAACGCGTGGACCGCTCGTTCGTGTTGCTCGTGATCTGTGGCGTGGCCGTTATGGCGCTCGGACTGCTCGCGCTGGGGATTCTGCTGACGCGCTGGGCCTTCCGCGCATTGGGCGGCACGTGACGAGCAAAGCCCGCTGGTTCTGGCCGCTCGCCCTCGCGCTCCTCTTCACCGATTGCGCCACCAAACGCGCCGTCGAGCACCGTCTGGCTGTCGGGGAAACGCGACCCGTCGTGGGTCAGGTGGTGCGATTCACGCGGTCCTACAACCGCAATGCGGCGACGGGCATCGAACTCGGTGGGAACTCCAGCCGGCTCGTTCTCTCGGCGCTCACCGTCGTGGCGCTGCTGGTGCTCGGAGTACTGTACCACCGCACCCAGCCCTCGGAGCGACTCCGCCTGATCGGCGTCGCCCTCGTCGCGGGCGGTGCCCTCGGGAACCTCGCGGACCGCATCCGATCGTCCGCGGGTGTCGTCGATTTCATCGACGTGGGGATCGCCAACGTGCGTTTCTGGACGTTTAACGTCGCCGACATGGGCATAACAGCCGGCGCGGTGTTGTTGTTGCTCGCGTTGGGCTGGAAGACGCACAGCAGGGGATTGAGCGAGTCGCCGCCGAGCGCTTAGCTTTTCGCTCCGTGCCCACGCCGGCGCATCCCCCCTCTCCGATAGTTGCCGCACTCGCCGATCGCTACACCGTCGAGCGCGAACTGGGCCGCGGGGGCATGGCGACGGTCTATCTCGCCGAAGAGAAGAAACACGGCCGCAAAGTCGCCATCAAAGTCTTGCGTCCCGAGATCACGGCGGCGCTGGGCACCGAACGATTTCTGCGGGAGATCGGCATCGCGGCGCGTCTCTCCCACCCCCACATCGTTCCCCTGATCGACTCCGGCGAAGCCGGAGGATTCCTCTATTACGTACAGCCACACGTCCCGGGCGGCTCGTTGCGGGACCGGCTCGAGGAGGCCCGCCAGCTGCCGCTGAAGGAGGCGCTGCGAATCGCACAGGAGATCGGTGCCGGCCTCGACTTCGCGCATCGCAATGGATTCGTGCATCGCGATGTGAAGCCGGAGAACATTCTGTTCGCGGATGGCCACGCCGTTCTTGCCGACTTCGGCGTCGCGCGCGCTTGCGACAGCGGAGACAACCGGGGCGGCGAGACGGTCACGGAAGTCGGCTTCGCGGTCGGAACACCGGAGTACATGAGTCCGGAGCAGGCGAGCGGTCAGGCGGAGCTGGGCGCGGCGAGCGACGTCTACAGCCTCGCATGCGTCGTGTACGAGATGCTCGCCGGCGAGCCCCCATTTCACGGCTCCGGCGCGCGCGCCGTGATGGCGAGGCAGGTGACGGAGTCGCCGCGTCCGCTGCGTGGGTTCCGGCCGGAGGTGCCGCTCGCCACGGAACGCGCGGTTGTCCACGCGCTCGAGAAAGACCCGCACCAGCGCTATACCAGCGCCGCCGAGTTTGTCGCCGCGTTGGTTGCTCCCGCTGGACCGGGCGCGACACACACGCCGGCCACGACGCGGTCCATCGCCGTGCTCCCCTTCGTCAACGCCAGTCCCGACCCCGAGAACGAGTACCTGAGCGACGGCATCAGCGACGAGTTGATCGACGCCCTCGCCAAGATTGCCGGCCTGCGCGTCGCGTCACGCACTTCGGTCTTCGCATTGAAAGGCAAGTCGCTCGATGTGCGCGCGGTCGGCGCGCTGCTGGGGACATCCGTCGTGCTCGAGGGCACGGTGCGGAAAGCGGGGGATCGCTTGCGTATCACCGCACAGCTGACCTCGACCGACGACGGGCAGCTCCTCTGGTCGCAGCGCTACGACCGGACGCTGCGCGATGTCTTCGAGATTCAGGACGAAATCGCGGCGACGATCGTCAATACGCTCCGCGCAACGATGTTCGCCGACGTGTCCGAGCACGTCCCGCGGCGCTACACCGAGAACATCCAGGCCTACGGCCTCTATCTCAAAGGCCGGTATGCGTGGAACAAGCGCACCCAGGAAGGTGTCGCGGAGGCGATCAGCTACTTCGAGCAGGCCATCGCGGAGGATCCCAGCTACGCGCCCGCCTACGCAGGCTTGGCGGATTCCTACGCGCTCGACGTCGATTACCGCTCGATTCCGGTTGACGAAGCGTACCGGCGCGCCAAGGAATACGCGCACAAAGCATTGCAGCTCGATGAGACCGTTCCCTCGGCCCATGCGTCGCTCGCCTGGAGCCTCTTTGTCTACGACTGGGATTGGGACGCGGCCGATCGAGAATTTCGCCGCGCGATCGAGCTCAATCCGCGCTACGCCAGCGCGCATCAATGGTACGCCTTCCTGCTGGCTTCCCGTGGAGAGCATGATGCGGCCTTGCTCGAAGGGCACACGGCCCTCGAGCTCGATCCCGCATCGGTATCGGCGCGGCGGGGCGTCGGCTGGCTCGCGTTTTACGCCCGACGGTTCGATCAGGCGCTCGATCACCTGGCGCGGGCGATCGAGATGAACCCGATGGCGGTCGAGAGCTACCGCATCCTGGGCACGACGCTCGCCATGCGAGGCCAGCTGGCGGAAGCGGAGCGAATCCTCCGCGATGCCGTGGCGCTGCCGGGTGGGGGCGCCTACACGACCGCGACACTGGGCTGGGTGTGCGCCCGGGCCGGCAAGCTGCGTGAGGCGGAGCAGTTGTTGCGCGAGCTCGAGGCCGCTGCGCGGGACAGCTATGTGTCGCCGGTGGCATTCGCGATCTTGCACATCGGACTGGGTAATCTGGACCGCGCGCTGGACTGGACCGAGCGCGCCTACGACGAGAAGCGAGGATGGCTGGCCTACTTGAAAGTGAATCCGATGCTGGACCCGTTGCGCAACGAATCCCGCTTCAAATCGCTCCTGCAGAAGATGCGTCTCTAGCTCGCTAGCCTTTCAGGGCAGGCGCGCCGGCCAGGAACTTGTCGATCGCCTCATTGCCGACGGTGGGCCGGATGTGCTCCAGCACGATCCGTCCCAGCCGCGGTACGTCTTCCTTGCGAAATCCCGCCGCGGAGAGACCCGCCATCAAGGCCGCGGGACCCGCCACGCCGATCATTTCGCCCGTGCGCGCGCCACTCATCAGCGCGCGCCCCATGTAGCTCTCGAGGTTCGGCACGGCGGCGCGCACCTTCTCAAAGGTCGGCTTGTCCACGGTCATGCGCATCGCCATCAGAATAGCGCCGATGCCCTTCTCGGCCTGGCCGGGCTCCACTTCCAGATTGGCGACGATCTGCTCGACCAAGTCCATGCGGCTAGAATAACATCCAAAAGCAGGGCCATGCAAAGACTAGACGCACCGTCTGCAACCTAGCCTTTGCAGGTCCGCGTTTTTTACTGGCCTACGGTGAAATCAACTCTCTTTAACACATTGCCGGCCTCGTCCCGAATCTCGACGTGCCACGCTCCCGTCGCGTCGGCCGGGATCGTCTTGCGGCTCCACGACCTCCACGGCGACCCGCCGATCGTCAGCGACACATCGCCCACCTGGTCGCCGCCGTGAAACCACACGTGATGCAGCGTCTGGCCATTGCCGTCGGTCACGCGCATCCACAGCACGACGGTACCGACGCTGTCGGGAAATGCGGTGCCCGTATCTTGCGGTGCACGGTCCACGACCGAGCGCGCCAGGACGGCTTCGACCGTCGCGGTGCTCGGTGCGGCCGCGGGAGCCGGAGGCGGGGCCGGGGGAGCTGCAGCCTTTGTCGTGTCCTGGGCCGCAGCGGGCAGCGCAGCGGCCAGGAGCAGTACCAGCGTAAGCAGCGCTTTCATGCAGACGCTCCCTGATTGAGGGTTGGTCGTTCTACGCGGCGCCGGCTGCGACGTTCCAACCAGGCGCCCAGAAAGATGGCAATGAGACAGCCCAACAGCGTGCCCGCCATCTGAAATCCCAACTGATACTCGAGCTGAATCCAGTGACACTTGGGGGCGAAAATCGGCCCGACCAGTCGCCCGCATTTGTTTTGTGAGAAAGCAAAACCCCAACTCGCAGCGAGTCCAAACACCAACGGCAGGAGCGCGACGAAGAAATGGCGCAGCAGAATCATCGGCCACGCTCGATGTGCCAGCGATCCATCACGCGACCTCCTTCGACCACCACGTATTCATCGAAGTGCGCTTCGGTGAGGCAGGAGTGATTCGGCACGATCTCGACTTGTTGTCCCACCTTGAATTTGCCTTCGATCGCGGCGGGCGCCGCCGCGCGGATCACGCCGTGCTCCTGTGAGACGGATGCGACCGTCAGCTCCGGGTGATCCTTCACCGCGCCGAACGCCGTCGCGAGTCCCAGATGCGTCGGTCCCAGGTCCTTCGAGAGCGACAACGCTCCGGCATCGACGACGAAATGGGCTGCGCCGGGCTGGTGTGATACGACGGTCGCCAATACTGAGACCGCGACATCGCGCGGTTCGCAACACCCGATCAGGACCATGGTCCGGTCATAGAAGATGTAGTTCCCGGGCCTGGCTTCTGTGACGCCCGTCAAGTCTTTTACGGCCGCCATCGCGGGGGTCGAGCCGACACTGACTGCGCGGATTGGTAACCCGTCCTTCCGCAGCAGTTCCGCAAACCAGGCCATCACCTGCCGTTCCTGTTCGGCGATCTGCGCCGCCTCCTCCCGGTTTTGGGTGTGATACGCGTGACCCGAATGACTGAGAACCCCGTCAAACGTGAGGCCCCGCTCCGCCCCCAATTCCCGCGCGACATCGAGCGCGTAGCGGGACGACGGGTCGACCCCCGCCCGGTGATAGCCGCAATCCACCTTGAGCCAGACATGGAGCCCAGTGCGTGCCAGTGCTTTAGCGGTGTCGAGATCGTCGAGAATCACGCGGAGCGTGACACCGTCCCGCGCGATGCGCTGCACGTGCGAAACGTGTGACGGATCGAGCGGGAATGCCCACGTCACGTCCGTGAAGCCGCCGCGCGCAAAGCTCTGCGCCTCGAACAGGGTGGATACGGTGATGCCGTGTGCGCCGTGCTCGAGCTGGCGACGTCCCAGCTCGAGGCACTTGTGCGTCTTGATGTGCGGTCGCAGGGAGACGCCGAGCTTCTTCGCCCGGGCGGCCATACTCTTGAGGTTCTGCTCCATCACATCGCGATAGAGCAGCAGCGCCGGTGTTTCAACGTCGATCATGGCTATCGCACGATGTGGAACGCGGTCTGACGCCGCAGAATCCAGCGCATCGCGCCGTCCGCCCCGAGCTCCGCGTCTTCCTCCTGAGCGGAGCGCACGGCCTGGCCGCCCCATTCGGGCACCGGCGTGGTGGCTTGCAGCTCGATCGAAAACCAGGTCGAGGACAACAGCGGTACGTCGCCGCGACCCGGCACGCCTTCTTGATGATCCCACAGGCCGATCAGCGGACCCGCCCCATGCCCCCGGTCGCCGATCGGATGTGTATAGATCGTGCCGTTGATCCCCTGGGCCCGCATCGCGCTCAGGGCGCTCGTGAGCACCTGATTGCCGGTTCGCCCCGGACGCATTTCGGCCAGCAACAGATCCTGCAGCCGATTCGAGTTCAGCAGGGCGCGTTTCAACCCCTGCGGGACGTCCTGTTCGCCATCGCGAAGCACGTACCCCATGTGCTGCGTGTCGGTGTTCAACCCGAGTGCCGTGATTCCAAAATCGCAATGCAGCACGTCGCCGCGCTGAATCACGACCGCGTCGGCGCCGCTGAGATCCTTTCCCTGGCGCTGCACATCGACATCGGTGTGGAACCACGTTCCCAGGCCGAGGTCGTTTACGCGTTGCCGCATCCACCAGACGACGTCATCGGTGGTCGTCTTCCCCGGTGTGATCACCTGGTTGGAGAACGCCGTGTCGATGATCGCCCACACGATGTCCATCATGCGCCGATACACGGGCAGCATGCCCGGCGCGCGAATCGCCTGGTAGTCGAGCGGTAGGCGCTCGGGGCGCACCACGCGTGCGAGATATCCTGGCGGCAGGGCGCGTGACAGCTGCTCCCACTCGCCGGCCGAGAGGCCATCCGAGAAGGCGTGTGTGTGCGAGATGTCCACCGCGATCGTCTTCGGATCACGCTCTTTGACGAGGCGCGACAGCAGGTCCCACTGGCCTTGTCCCACCAACTCCGGCCGGCGCCCGATCGACGGATCGACGGTATCGCGCTCGACGTAGGCCTCGTAGACGCCGCCCTGCGAGCCGCCACCTAGCGCGAGCCGTTCAATCCCGCGCTGCGGGCCGCGGTCGGTGAAGACGTAGATCGTGCGGCGTCGCGCGAACATTGTGGTCGGCGAGACGAGCGACCAGAAGACGGGATCCTCGTTGTACTCGCGCATCGCCACGACCCACATGTCGACGCCATTCTGCCGCATGAGCCGCGGCAGCACCGAATCGAGCCGGTACCGCAGCCATTGCTGTTGTAGCGTCGCCTGTTCCCGCAACGTCCCCAAGGGGCGCGGCGGGAGCTGGGGCTGGGTCTGGAGCAGGAGGGCGGCGAGGGCAAGCGTCGGAGTCATCCGAACGCCCTATCCATCGATGCGGCGGCCCGTGACCTCCACCCGTTTCATGCGCTCGATCCGTCCCGACCCGCCGACGAACGCCGAAGCCGCCCAGCTCGTCAGGCCGACGATGACGGCGCCGAGCGTCGCCGACCACAAACTGGCCATGTGAAAGCCCGGAACGAGCCAGGCGACGACTCCCAGCGAGATGCCGTTCACGATCAGGATGAAGAGCCCGAGTGTCAGCACCGTCAGCGGCAGCGTGAGGATCAGGAGAATCGGCCGGATGACGGCGTTCACGACGCCGAGCAGCAAGGCGGACACGATCAGGGCACCGGTGCCTGTGATCACGATGCCGGGGAGCAGTTGATCGGCGACCCACAGTCCCAGGGCGGCGATCAGCAGTCTGACAAGGAATCCTCTCATGGAGCGGAAGATAACCGCTGGGCGCGCCCCGCGACGAACCGGGCGGTCATTCCGGGACGCGCCTGCACGCCCAGCTTGGAGTCGAGCAGAATCGATCCGCTCAGCGAATCGCGCCCCGCCCAGGCGAGCGACAGCCCCGCAAAGGGCCCGACGTCGGCGGGCCAGCCGCTGACGATCGCCTGCTCCGGCTGGCCAAACCAGGTCACGGCGAGTGTGTCGGCACGCGGCGCGCGAAACACGATCCGGCCGCGGAACACGCACTCGCGACCGACGACCACGGTGGCGGTATCGAGCGTGATGTCGCCCAGCCGGAAGCGATCGCTCATGCCGGGTGCAGCGGGGAACGTCAGCGTGTCGCCGCGCGCGACCACCCAGTGGCCGGCGTAGGGCAGGGAGTAGCGGCGCAGACGGTCGAACTGATGACCGGAGCAGGGGTTGGGAGGTCCACACGCCGCGACCACGAGGACCACGCCGCACATCACGGCGCGCATTAGAACTCCGTGGTATCCCTCGCGACGGTGTCGCTGGCGCGGATGCGCGCGCTCATCGAGTCGGCCGCGTTCATCGCGCGCCCTACCGCGCGCGCGTTGGGAATCTTCGAGTTCGCCAGGATACTGTCTTTCTGACGCTGGGTGAGCGTGTCCCGATCCACCGTCTGGCCGGACTTGTCCGAGCCACACGCGGCCATGAAGCAAAGCGGAACGACCAGGAGAATGGATTTCATGGTGGCAACTTTAACGAACCGGCGTACACTTGCAACCCAACTTGGCTCTCCGGAGACCACATGCGTCGTCTGTCGATCGCGCTTCCCCTGTTGCTGCTCGTCGCGGCGTGCCAGCCATCCCTCGCCTCGCGTCTCTCCGAGGGGCACTGGGTCGATCTCAGCTATGCGTTCGACTCGACCACCATCTACTGGCCGACGGCGCAGCCCTTTCACCTTACCGTCGTCTCGGCGCAGCGCACGCCGGGCGGCTGGTACTACGCCGCCAACAACTTCGCGGCCGCTGAACACGGGGGTACGCATCTCGATGCGCCCGCCCATTTTGGCCAAGGCAAGCACACGACCGATCAGATCCCGCTCTCGCAGCTCATCGGACCCGCGGTCGTCATCGACGTGAGCCACCAGGCGGACTCGAGTAGGGATTATCGCGTGCTACCGTCCGATATCAGGGCGTGGGAGAGCGCGCACGGCGCGATCCCGGAGGGTACCATCGTGTTGATTCGGACGGGGTGGGGGACTCGCTGGCCCGATCGCGCTCGCTACCTTGGCACCACAAAAATGGGTGCGGCGGGGGTCCCGGAGCTGCACTTCCCGGGTCTGAGCCTCGATGCCGCGCGCGAGCTGGCGCGGCGCCGCGTGGGCGCGGTGGGGATCGACACGCCGAGCATCGATTACGGCCAATCGAAGAATTACGGCGTGCATCGCCGCCTGTTCGCGGCGAACATCCCGGGGTTCGAGAACGTGGCGCACATGGAGGAGCTGCCGCTGACGGGCGCGTACGTCATCGCCCTGCCGATGAAGATCACCGGCGGCAGCGGCGGGCCGCTGCGGATCGTGGCGCTGCTTCCCTAGGGGCGGCTCAGAGCGCCGGCACGGCGGTTTCGTCGATCTCGAACCGGACCGTGACCTGGCGCAGCCGGCGAAACACCGGCATCACGAGATGCAGCGCGGGGTCGAAGTAGTCCTTGAGCATCGAAGGTCGCGGATGCTTCAGGTAGAGGTCCGGATTCTTCCGCACCTCCGTCGCCGCTACCGCATCCACCTCGTCGCGCGACGACGCATGCTGGATGAGGCACGGGACGTGCGTGACCCCCAACGAGCGGAGGGCATACGCGCGATGGCTGCCGTTGTTCAAGATCAACCGGTTCTCGGCGTACACGGCGTTCATGAAATTCGAGCCGAGGCCGACGGCGATCCCGACGAGGCCTACGAACTTCCCACGTTCCGGATAGTCCTTGATCTGATCGCGGCGTAGCGGCACGGCGCCGAGGAATCGCAGGTCATTCGACGACGACACGAATACGAAGCGGTCGTTGTTCACGCGCGACCACTTGACGGGCGCCTCATCGTGATCGTGGAGCAGGCAAGTGCGAAAGATCTGCTCGCCCGCCGGCCGCCTTCCTTTCAGCCTGGATGTGAGCTGCCGGACGTACGTCAGGTCGATGTGCTTCTGATACACGACCAACCGGTCCAGCTCGACCAGCGCCACGTCGGTGGGCACCGTGTTGAATCCGTTCTGCACCAACGGGTCGCCGAGCAACTCGAGCAGCAGCGGCTCGTACTCCCGCCCCAGCGGCTGGATCGGCGGGTTGTCGGCCAGCCCGGCCTCGTCCGTCTCGAGCCGGCGGACGTGTTCATGGGCGTTGTGCCACGCGTCGGCCAGGGCTTTCTCGTCCGGCGGCGTGACGGCGTGGCTCCTCGCGAACCGCACCAGGTCGCGCAGCCGCGGGCGGCCGGTCAAATACAGGTACTCGTCCTTCCCGGCGCCCGACTCCACGACCGCCGCGGCCTCTAACATTTCGCGGGGCTGCAGCTTGGTCCGCCGCTCCTTGATTACCACCATGACCAGAACTCCACTTTGAAGGTGCGTGCCAAGCGGCGCCTGATGAGCCCGATGATGCGCCGGTCGCCGGCGTAAATCTTTCCCTGTCCCGTCATCCCGGGCTTGAGGAGCAAGTCGTGGTTGTCGATCTGCGTGGTGACGACGAACGCGCGGCTCGGGCCGCCGCTCGTTGAGGTGGTGGTCGTCGGGGACGACGGCGTACTGGTGGTGCTTTGCGAGTTGGTCGTGGGTGCCACCTCGGTCGCGACGGCGGTCACCGTGCCGTGGAAGGCGACGTCGGGATAAGCGCGCACGCGGAGCGCGACGGGCTGTCCTACGCGGACGTCCGCGATCTCCTTCTCCGAGACGACGAGCTGCGCAGTCACGGTGCTGAAGTCGTACACCTTTGCGATCAGCGTGCCCGGACTGACGAACTGGCCGACCAGGTCCTTGAGCTGGCGCGATGGCGTCGCGACGATCCCTGAGCTGGGGCTCACGACGGTCAGCGACCGAACTTCTCCCGCGAGGAAGCGCTGTTGGGCTTCGAGCAGCGCCAACTTTCCCCGTGCCGATTCGATGTCCTCCGGGCGCACACGAGCACGCAGCAGGGCGAGTCGCGCCCGAGCGTCGACGGAATCGTGTCGCGCAAGCCTGACCTGGTCATCCGCTGCTTCCAGCTCCTGGCGGGTTGCCGCCGCCGTCTCGAACAGGTGGGCCACTCGCGCGGCGTTGTCCTGGGCGAACCGCAACCGATCTTCGACCCGGGACAGCGCGACCTCAGCAAGCGCGACCTCCTCACGGGCGGGACCGGCGAGGAGCTTGTCCAGTTGAGCCCGGGTGTCCTGAATCGAGGCTTCGGTCTTGCGCAGCTCGGCGACGTTCGCGCGGTTCGAGAGCCGTGCGATCACATCGCCCGTCCGGACGGCGGCCCCCTCGTCCACCGCGATGCTCTCGATGATCCCGACGACCGGCGCCCGCACATCCGCGTTCTGCTCCGGCAGCACCGTGACCGGTCCACCGATCCGCAACTGAAGGCGGCCGAAGACCGCCACAAGGGCGGCGGCGACTGCGAGGGCCAGCCACCGGACGAGGGGCGACCAGCGCCGCCGTGTCGGTGCCGGCGCCGCCGGCGCAGGGGCTTCGCCGTCTTCGCCGAGGTCACCGTCATCCTCCGGGTCCGTTGGGCGCGCCGCTCCGCCGAACAGCTTGCGCAGCTTGCGGCGCGACTTGGTGCCCGCGAGGCCCGCAAAGAGCAGGAACGCCATCGATTGATGGGTGTCGATCAGGTAGCCCCCCGCGGTGACCACGACGTAGCCCAGCACAGATATCGAAGTGACCGAACCGAAGAGTCCGTACGCGAGGTAGATCCAGCGTTCGCGGGGCGACACGTCCACCGGGGTCCGCTCACCCGCGCCCACTATTCGTTTGACGAGCTTCCCGACGTAGCGGAACGACCGCTTGCGCAGGTTGGGGAGCTCCAGGTAATCGCTCAGCAGGTAATAGCCGTCGAGCTTGATGAACGGGTTCAGGTTGAAGAAGGTCTTGATGCCGGACGTCGTCATGACGATCAGCGCGGCGTAGTTGATGCGCGTGTCCACATCGGTCACACGCCACGTGAGCGTAGCGAGCGCCCAGAGAAACAGCTCGAAGTACGGTCCGGCCACTCCGACCCACAGCCGCTTCGACTTTTCGGGAAAGAGCCAGGCGTCGCTGACATTCGTGTAGAATCCGGGCGTGAAGTAGAGGAGCAGGAACCCGAGCTCGTGCACCTCTCCCCCGAACCGTTTGCACGTCAAGCCGTGGGCCGCCTCGTGCGCGAAGGCCAGCCCGAACGTGACCAGCAAGAACAGCGGAATCGACGAGAGACGATAGAGCCGCGACAGGTCCTGCCTGACGTCGCTCCACTGCAGCACGGTGATGAGTGTGGCCAGGAGCATGAGCGCCGCCGACAGCACCACAAATTGCGGCGTAAAGCAGAACCGCACGCGGCGCCCCAACCGATCGAACAGCCGGTTGGGGTCGAAGAGCGGGATCCGCATGTAGAGGAGGCTGCCGAGCAAGCGCCCAGGTCGACCGGGCTTGGAGGGAGCGGACGCCGGCGCACCCTGGACCTCGAGGAGGCCGTTCTTCTGCAGCTTGGTGATGAAGGCGGCGAGCGCCTCGGGTGGGAGCGTGCCCTCGAACCGTGCTTCCGTCTGCTGGCGCACCGCATCGAGGGGCGTTTCGCCGTCGAGCTGCTCGGCGATGAACTGCTCGACCTCGCCGAAGCGAAAGAACTTGCCGGAGCGGCCATCCTTAATGACGTATCGCACCGCGCCGCCCGCCTGCTGACGGCTGACCGTGAGATCGCTCCGGAGTTTCGGCGGAGATCCTAGCACCGGCGCGGACTCCTCCCTTGTTACCTGCGTCGGAGGAAGGCCGCGGGACTGCTTGCCCGCGACCTTCGCGCTACCTGACGCTACGAGCTACAGCTGTCGTGACTCTTGCTCTTGGAACTCTTGCTGCCCGAAGCGCTGCTGCCGTCACAGCTGCGAGCGGAGCTACCGGTACAACCGTCCGGATTGCCGCTGCCGCAGGCGCCCAGGCTGATGCCGATCGGCAAGCCGATGCTCAAACAAGGCGCGACGCGCTCTTCGAGCCGCTCCAGCGTTGGGTTCAGGTGTCTCATACGATTAACCTCCCTCGACGTTGTCGTTGAACCATGAAGAGTCCTTGACGCGATCGATACACCTCGCAACCTCTGTGCCCACCTGAAACCGCCGCCGCCGCGCGACGCCGCTCGCGCGCCACAGTGCGACTGCGTGCGGACGTCTCGTCCTAACGGGTGATTTAGTTCGAGTGTGAACGACTTGAGGACCGCGGGTAGGTGGAGAGCCGCGGCCACGGCTCGGGCGCGTCACTGTGGGGGTGACGCCGCAGGATGAAACGGATCCTAGGCGGGCAAACCCCGGCGCAGCACCTCCTCCATCACGTCCGCAAAGCGGTCGACTTCCGCCAGCGTCGTGTAGACGTTCGGCGTGATTCGCAGGCAGTTGAACTCGGGGTGCGCGATCGGCGTGACGATGATGCGGTGCCGGTCGAACATGAAGCCTGCGAGCTTCCCGACGTCGAGCTGGCCGGGCGTAAACGAGGCGAGACCGCACGACTGCGCCGGGTCGTACGGGGTCAGCAGCTTCACGCCGGGCACGCGCTCCAGCCGTTTTGCCCAGCGGTCGCGCAGGAAGCGCAGCCGCGCCGCCTTTCGCTCGGGGCCGATGCCGTCCAGAAAATCGAGCGCCTCGACGATCGCGTTGTGATTGGCCGCGGGGTGCGTGCCGATCTCCTCGAACTTGCGGATGTTCTCGTTCATCTCGGCCGGCGCCGCCATCATCGGCCAGATCTTCGCGATCTTCGCACGCCGCACGTACAGGAACCCGGTGCCGATCGGCGCGGTCAGCCACTTGTGGAGGCTCGTGCCGTAGTAGTCGCAGTCCAGCTCATCGCGGTTGAACGGAAAATGCGCGTACGCATGTGCCCCATCAACGATCACTTCGATCCCGCGCGCCCGACCCAGCTGGCAGATCTGCTTCACCGGGAAGATCTGGCCGGTGAGGTTCGTGATGTGGCAGATGTGGATCACCTTGGTGCGCGGGGTGATAGCGGCTTCGATTCGTCGCGCCAGATCCTCCTGCGATGGCGGCGGCACCGGAAAGGTGATCTGCTTCAGCACGATGCCGTCCCGCCGCTCGCGCTGCTTCCACGTGGTGATCATGCGGGGGTAGTCCTGCGTGGTCGTCAGGACTTCGTCGCCGCGCTGCAGCGGTAAGCCGAGCTGCACGATTTCGAGCGCCTCGCTCGCATTGCGCGTGATCGCCATCTCTTCGGGATCGCACCCGAAGTTCACCGCCAGCCGGCGGCGCACCGCTTCGATCTCGGGTTCGATCCAGGCCCACATCGTGATCGCAGGCGCCTGGTTCGAGACGGCGAGGTAGCGCTGGAATGCGGCGTTCACGGCACGCGGCGACGGCGCGACGCCGCCGTTGTTCAGGTTGATCATCCCACGATCGATGTCGAACGCCGCCTGGATCTCACGCCAGAAGTCCTCGTCCTGCGCGACGTCCTCGGGACTCCGGCCATCGACGTGCCGGGTGGCCGGGAGGATGCGTGCCAGCGCGTCACTTTTGAGGGCGGGAAGTGTGGCCGTTGCAGCGAACAGCGAACCGAGAAAGCGACGGCGAGTGGACATGGGGAGCCTCAGGAGCTGGTGGGTCGACGGAGCACCTGTAGGTAATAAAGCAAAACTCCCCGCCCGGCCAGAGCCGGACGGGGAGTCAGTCTTGCTATTGCGCGATTACAGCCCTGCGAACGTTCCAACCGGTGCAAACAGGTTCGAGACCGTATTCCCGAAGTTCTCGAACGCGTCGAACAGTTGCTCGAGCGCCACCAGGTCCGCGATTGTCAACGGCTCACCTCCGGCATCGACCCACGGCGTCGCCGGGTTGGTCGGATCGCCGCTGAGATGCCCGTCCACGTATACGGTGACGGTGACGGTGACCGAGTTGTCCGAAGTATTGAGCGTTATGTGGCCGACCGCCCGGATCGTCTCGCCGTTCTGGATCAGCCGGAAGTCGGCGTTGATGATGATGTTCGGGTCATTGAACGCCACCGACTCGTTGAGCATCAGCGTGATGGCCGGGTTGTTCAGCGCGAACGTCGCCTGGACATTGGCACCACCAGCGTTGACCGAAAGTGTCTCATCGAACGAGAGCGTCTTGTTATCGCCGCCGCTCAGCCCGTTCGTGATCGTGCCGGAAACGGTCGCACTAGCGGAGGTCACAGCGCTGGTGAACGACGCCGTGTAGTCGACATACGTCGTCGCCCCACCTTTGACCAGAACCTGCACCTGCAGCTTGGTCGGCGTGCTCTGATCGATGATGTCGAGCGTGCCGATCGCGCTTACCGGCTCGACGACCTGGCCGTCCAGGCCGGTTGCGTAGAGGGTGAACCGTACGCCGTTCAGGCCGCCTACGGTTACGCTGTCCCACGCGTACTGATTGAGCGCGGTATCCCACTCGAAGACGCGACCGTACATCGTGTCGGGGATGATCCGGCCCTGGGCGGCGGAGACGCTGAGGTTCGGCACCATCGCCTGCAGCTTCTGCGCCTGCCGCAGGTTCGGGAGGAACATGCGGGCACCCGTCCGGGCCAGCTTGGGCTGCAGCGTCTCGAGCAGGTTCGCCGCCGGGCGGAACGCCGGCGCCGTCGCGACGTCGAGCATGATCGACGCCGTCGAGAAGCTGCGGAAGACGTCGCTATCGAACGCGGAGTCGACCGCGGAGAGATTGGCCGAAACCGCAGCCGGATCGTTGAAGTCGACCGGGGACGGCGCGTCTTTACCGCACGCTGCCGCCGCCAAGCCGAGCACGACTCCGGCACGAAGGAGCAACCGCATACTACCTCCAAGAGAAATTGTGGGGGCGAACCTGAATTCTGCACGCGCAACGGCCGGAGGTGCTGTGACCTCCCGCACGCTTCACCAGGCTAGGCGATTACGCCACCGCCGAGCAATCGATCGTTGGCGTCGTACAGCACGCCCGATTGCCCTGGTGCGATCGCCCGGACCGGCTCAGCGAGCCGAAGCGCGATGCGGTCGTCCGCCTGCGCAGCAATCGTGCCGGGCACGGCACGCGCGCGATAGCGGCATTGCACCCACACAGCGTCACCTGGCGAGAGCGGATCGGCGAGCCAGTTGACCTCTTCGAGTGACACGTCGTGTCCGAACAACTCCGTGCCGGGACCGACGACGACTTCGCGCGTCTCGGGGCGGATCGCGACGACGTAGAGCGGCTCACGGGAGCCGCCGGGGAGCCCGCGACGCTGGCCGATGGTGTAGCGCGCGAAGCCGTCGTGTTCGCCGATCACTTCGCCGCTCGTGGTGACAAGCGGGCCGGGCACCAGCGCCGGCGCATCGGCGGGAAGATGTTGCTCGAGCACCGCCACATAATTGTCGTCCGGGACGAAGCAGATCTCCACCGATTCCTGCTTGTCCGCGGTCACCAATCCCAGTTGCCGGGCGACGGCCCGCGTCTGCTGCTTGGTGAGGTCGCCGACGGGCGTCAGCATGCGGCGCACCACGGCGCGATCGATTCCCCACAGAAAGTACGACTGATCCTTCTGCCGGTCGCGGCCGCGAAACAGCGCGCCCCGATCCGCAATCGCGTAATGCCCGGTCGCAATCGCATCGCAGTCGAGCGCATCCGCGTGATAGAGGAAGTCGCGGAACTTGGTGAAGGAGTTACAGCGCACGCAGGGGATCGGCGTCCGCCCGCGCGCGTACTCGGACACGAAATTGTCGATCACGTCGTGCCCGAACCGGTCCTCGAGATTGAGGACGTAGTGCGGAATGCCGAGCTTGTGCGCGACGAGCTTCGCGTCGGTGATCGAGTCGAGGGAGCAGCAGGGACGATCCGGCACGCTGTCGCCGTAACAGAACAACTTCATCGTCGCGCCGATGACGTCGTGACCCTGCTCGACGAGCAGTGCCGCGGCGACCGAGGAATCGACGCCGCCCGACATCGCGACCAGAACTCTCATCGATGCAGGACGGTGGAGAGTGACCGCACCTTCTCGACGATCCGTGGCAGTGCGGCGGAGACCGACTCCACATCCTCCAGCGTGCTGTCCTTACCGAAGGAGAATCGCAGCGCCGCGACGCCCAGGTCGCGCGGCACGCCCATCGCCGTGAGCACATGCGACGGCTCGACGGCCCCGGTGCTGCAGGCAGATCCGGAAGAGCAGGCGATCCCGGCGAGGTCGAGGTGCATCAGCAGCGCTTCGCTGTCGGTTCCGGGAATCGACACGTTCGAGATGTGCGGTGCGCGCTTCCCCTGCCAGCCGTTGATCACGGCGTCCGGAACGATCGCAACCAGCCGCCGCTCCAGCTCGTCGCGCAGCTCGCCCAGCCGTGCAGCCACGCTTTGCTGCTCCTCGGCGGCCAAACGGGCCGCGACACCCAACCCGATGATGCCGGGCACATTCTCGGTACCGGGCCGAATCCCGAATTGCTGACCGCCGCCGTGGATGATCGCCTCGACCGCCTTGCGGTCGCGCACGATCAGCGCGCCGACGCCCTTGGGAGCGCCAATCTTATGGCCGGAGATGGTGAGGAGAGGGCAATCGACGTCGTGGAGCGATACTGGAACCTTCCCGAATGCCTGGACGGCGTCCGAGTGAAACAGGACGCCGGCCTCGCGACATCGCGTGGCCACGTCGGCCACGGGCTGCACCGTACCGACTTCATTGTTGACCCACATCACGCTCACGATCGCGACGCCGTGCCCTAGTGCCTTGGCGAGCGCCTCGCCGTCGATCTCTCCCGAGGCGGTGACGGGGAGAATGATCTCGTCGCCGCCCAGGTGCTTCACGGCATGCGCCGCGGCGAGTCCCGCCTTGTGCTCCGTGGCGGAGACGGCGACGCGGAAGGGACCGCCGCGGTCCTTGGCCGCGAGTGCAGCGCCGATGATCGCGAGGTTGTCCGCTTCTGTGCCGCCGGAGGTGAACACCACCTGATTGGGCTCGGCACCGAGCGCCCCGGCGACCGCGCGCTTCGCCTCTTCGAGGCCCGCGCGGGCCGCCCGCCCGAACCGATGGGCGGAGGAGGGGTTGCCGAAGGCTTCTTTCCCGAGATAGGGAAGCATGGCCTCCAGCACCTCTGGCCGCACCGGAGTCGTCGCGGCGTTGTCGAGATAGGTGATGCGCTTGGTCATGGAAGGCGCAATCTACCAACTACATGGACTGGACGCCAAGCTGCAGCACATCATCGACCTGCATGGTCTCCAGCGTGTAGAACGGCTCGCCATAGCGCCGCCGGATGAGCGAGCCATAGTGCGCGGCCTGCACACGGATCAGCTCGTACAGGTCCTGTCCGGTGGGATGAATCTCTCCGGCGGCCTTGGCGCCCGTGAACTGCGACGCATAACAGCGAATCGCCTCCATTTTCATTTCGAAGACATCCGTGATATCGACGACGAACGACGGCTTCACGGGGTCCTCTCGATAGGCGAGGGCGTACAGCACCTTGAAGGGGCGGTACGCGTCGCCGCCTTTGCCCGGTGCGTATTTCGCGAGACCGGCCAGATAGCAGGCGTCACGACCCAGCTCTGACGCGATGCGATGGTCGGGATGGCGCCCGATCGAGTAGGGAAGAATGACAACCCGGGGTTTTGCTCGACGTATCATCTCGACGATTTGTTTTCTTGACGCTTCATCGTTTTGCAGGTGTGCATCCGGCAGGTTGGCGTTCAGCCGCAATGCGACGCCGAGTGTCGAGGCCGCGCGCTCCGCCTCCGCGGCGCGCGTGGCGGCATCACCGCGCGTTCCCATTTCGCCCTGCGTGAGATCCAGAACTCCCACGCGATGACCGGCCTTCACGGCCTTGGCGAGCGTGCCGCCGCAGGTGAGCTCGACGTCGTCGCGGTGCGCGGCGATGGCGAGCAGGTCAACGGTTTGACCGTCATTCATAGCGAAGCGCCTCCACCGGATCCAGTTTTGCCGCTCGCGCTGCCGGCGCGATCCCGAACACCAGGCCGACCAGGATCGAGGCAACCGTGGCGATCGCCGCGGGCACGATGGGGACCGACGTGTTGAACGCCAATAGCCACTTCAGCAGCTCGCCGACGCCCACGCCGAGGGCGATGCCGATGATGCCGCCCAGCAGCGTGAGCGTGGCGGCTTCGACGAGGAACTGCCACAGAATTGCGCGGCGTGTGGCGCCGAGCGCTTTGCGCAGGCCGATCTCGCGAGTTCGGCTCGTCACCGACACCATCATGATCGCCATGACTCCGATGCCTCCCACCATCAGCGCGATGCTGGAGAGCACCAGCATCACGAAGAAGAACGCGAACGTCAGGCTGTCGAAGATACTCAGGACCTGATCGGAGGTGAGCAAATCGAAGGTGTTGGGATCGCCGACGCGCAGGCCACGCTGCCGCCGTAAGGTCACCGTGGCGGCATCCATCGCGCGGTTGACGCTGACCTCCGGCTTCGGCTTGACGAGAATGATGAGGCTGTTCCACTCGTCGATGATGAAACTGCGGCGCGCCGCTTCGAACGGTACGACCGCCGCGATTTCGGGTGCGCCCGGTACCTCGAAGATGTTCGTCGGTCGTTGCCAGACGCCGAGAACTTTGAACGGATGGCCACCGATCCGTAACAAGCGGCCGAGCGGATTGACGGCGCCGAACAGCCGGTCGATGGTCCGCTGCTCGACGATCGCGAGCGGCGCCCCGCCGCGCAGTTCCGCCGCGGTGAACGAGCGGCCACTCGTGATCCCGCCGCCGAGGATTTCCATGAACCGGTCATCCGCGCCGAATACGCCCAGAATCCGCGTGTGGTTGCCGCCATATTCGAACCGTTGAAAGACCTGCGTCCAGATCGCCGCATAGTGGATCTCGGGGAGGCGGGCGATGGCTTCGGCGTCCTGGGGGATCAGCTTCGGTCGGACGCGGATCTCGCGCGGCACCGCGTCCGGATTCACGCCGGTCGTGGAGAAGTAGCGGAGCACACGGAACGTCGTCGGCCCCACGACCTCGAGCGTATTGACGATCTGTTCGCGGAACCCGGCGACGATGGAGGCCATCGCCATGACCGTGGCGATGCCGATCACGACCCCGAGCACCGTGAGGGCCGAGCGTAGTTTGTTGGCGCGAAGCTGGTCGATGGCAATGCGCCAGCCTTCGCGGACCGAATGGAGCTTCATCTATTCCTGGCGGAGTGCTTCGATCGGATCGAGGAGGGACGCGCGGTGCGCGGGATACACGCCGAATGCCACGCCTACGACCACGCCCAGCAGCAGCGCCAGGCCGATGGACCACGCCGTGACGCGCGCCGGGAGCGGCGACAGGACCTGCACCAGTCCGGCGAGGCCCGCGCCGACCGCGAGGCCGGCGATTCCGCCGAGCAGCGACAGCGTCAGCGCTTCGGCGAAGAATTGGCGCCGGATATCGCGGCGCGCGGCCCCGAGCGCCTTGCGAATCCCGATTTCGCGCGTGCGCTCGGTGACACTCATGAGCATGATGTTCATGATGACGATGCCGCCTACGACGATGCCGATGACGACCACGGCGGGCACGACGGTGAAAATCACGCGCGTGAGCTTGCCCCAGAACGCGATCAGTCCTTCCCCGGTGTCGATGGTGAAGTCGTTATCCGCTCCCGGGCGCAGGCGGTGTGCGATGCGCATCGCTTCCTCGACGCGCAGCATCGCGGGCGCGACGCCATCGGCCGTCGGCATCTTCACCGAAATCACCATCGTCTGACGCCGCCCGTACATCGATTCGAACGTGGACAGCGGCAGCATCACAAACCCGTCCCACGATTGCCCCAGCACCGTGCCCTTCTTCGCGATCACGCCCTTCACGACCAGCTGGATTCCGCGGACCCGGATGCTCCGGCCAATCGCGGCCTCGACATTCCCGAAGAGCTTGTCGGCGACGTCGTAGCCCAGGACCGCCACGTAGCGGCGCTGCTGGAGATCGACGTCGGTGAGCGGCTGCCCGGCGGCGAACGTGTAATCCTGCACGACCACATATGGTGCGGTGACGCCGAAGATGAAGACGTCGCCGGTCGTGCGGTTGCGCCATTGCACGTCCGCCATCGGGGTCGGCCAGCCCGACTGGAGGGCGATCGCCTCCGCATCGGGGACGGCGTGCGTGATGAAGCCAACGTCCTCCTCGGCGATGATCGGCCGGCGCTGGATCTGTTTCCACGCCTCGTCGTCGATGAATCCCACCTGAATCGGATCGCGGCGGACCTGGAACGCGTTGACGCCGACGATCGCGCCGGCCAGCCGCTCGCGGACGTACGCGTTCATTCCCTGGATCACGGCGACGACCGCGACCAGAAAGGCGACGGAGACGATGATGCCGAGCAGCGTAAAGAAAGATCGGAGTTTGTGGCTCCAGACCGTCTGGAGCGCGAGGCGGAGTGCTTCGTACAGCGGCATGGACTACAAAGTTACTCGTATCGCAACGCCTCTATGGGATCCAACTGCGCCGCGCGGCTCGCGGGATAGAGTCCGAATCCGACGCCCGTGAGCGCCGAGGCGAGCAGCGCCGCCACAATCGACCACAGCGGCACGTTTGCCGGGATGGGCGTGATGGTCGAGATGAGAAACGCGAGCGCTCCCCCGCACAGCATGCCGACCGCACCGCCCACCAGGGTGAGCGTCGACGCCTCGACCAGGAATTGCCACAGGATCGCGCGCTTCGTCGCTCCCAGGGCCTTGCGCACGCCGATCTCGCGCGTCCGCTCGGTCACCGAGATCATCATGATCGCGATGACCCCGACGCCGCCCACGATCAATCCGATCGCCGACAGGACCAGCATCACGAAGAAGAACATTCCGCTCACCTGGTGCCAGGAGTCGAGCAGCTTGTCCTGCGTCACGATCGAGAACGTGTTCTCCTGGCCGGGCTTGAGCCCGCGGATCGAGCGCAGCGTCGCGATGACTTCGTCCATCGACTCCTGTTGCGTGTATCCGGGCGCCGGCGCGACGGCGAGCCGCATCCAGCCCTTGAAGTACGGCACGTGCTTGACGAACGAGCCGTGCGGAACCCCGATGAAGGGCGGCGTGGCACCGCTGAAGAGACTCGGCGGCTGCGCGTACACACCGATCACGGTGAAGGGCGCGCCGGCGATGTGGATCGTCTGGCCGATTGGGTCCCGTCCGCGAAACAGCTGATCCTCGAGCTTGCGATTGATCACCGCCACGGCGCTGTTGGAGACATCCTCGAGCCGCGTGAACGTGCGGCCCGGATAGACGTCGCCGCCGTTCACCTCCACCCATTCCGCCGAGAGCCCGGAGATTTGCACCGACTCGAGCCGCAGACTCCCGAACTCCACGTTTGCCGAGCTCTCCTCCCGGCGCGTGACGAATCGTACCGATGGCAGCAGCCGGATCCGGTCGGCCTCGAGGTCGTTGATTGCGGGGTTGCGGCGCCAGGGGCTGGATTCGTCTGAGCCGTCGGAAACGTTGATGCCGGCCTGGAAGAAGCGCCACACCAGGAAGGTGCGTGGCGCGATCGACTCGAAGACCCCGGCGACACTCTTGTTGATCCCGCTGATCATCGCGGCCATCAGCATCACGACCATCACGCCGATCGCGACGCCGAGAATCGTCAGCGCCGCGCGGGCCTTGCTGGCACGCAGCGACGCGAGCGCGATGCCGACGCCTTCGAACAGGCCCCCCCCGATCACGTTTCGGCCCGCAGTGCGGTGATCGGGTCGAGTCGGGCCGCCCGGGTCGCCGGGTACACGCCGGCGATGATCCCGACGCCGGCGCCCAGAATGACGCCGACGACGATGGACCACGGTGCGACGGCCGCGGGCAGCGGCGAGACGGCGGCGACCACGGCGGCCAGCGCGATGCCGATTCCGACCCCGGCGCTCGCGCCGACCGTAGCCAGGGTGGTGGCCTCTACCAGGAACTGTCGCAGGATGTCGCCGCGCCGCGCACCCAATGATTTGCGAATGCCGATTTCGCGAGTCCGCTCCGCCACCGCCATCAGCATGATGTTCATGATGACGATGCCGCCCACGACGAGCGAAATTCCCGGGAGGAAGGGCAGCGCGAAGCGGAGGATGCCGCTGATCTTGCTCCAGAACTCGAGGACTTCGTCCGCCGTCTCCATGACAAAGTCGTCTGCCTGGCGGGGGCGCAGGTGTCGCCGGCTGCGCATCACCGCTTCTGCCTGCGACATCGCTTCCCGCATTTCCGACTGGGAGTTGGCCTTCATGGCCAGGGCGTCAACCACGCGTGGCGGGTTGACGTAGCGCCGGACCGGCGCGCTGGCGGGCGCCACGACGAACTTGTCGAGCGACAGTCCGAAGAGATTGCCCTGCTTCTCGACGACCCCGATGACGCGGTAGGGGATATCGAAGATCTTCACCTCGCCGCCGAGCGGATCCCGCCCTTCGAACAGCTTATCGGCGAGGTCGTGCCCCAGCACGAGGACGGGCGCGCCGGCCTGGACCTCCTGGCCGGTGAACGCGCGCCCCTGCTCGATCACGAGCGAGCGAATGTCGAAATAGAGCTCGGTCGCGGCTGTGACCTGGACATCCTTGGCCGTGCGGCGTCCAGCCGTGAGCGTGCCGCGCGTGCTTGATTCCCACGCCGCGAGCACAGGGACGGTGACACCCCGCATGACCGCCTGCGCGTCCTCGTAGCTGACGCGCGGGCGGCGCTCCCACGACCGCCACATCGAGTCTGTCACGTTGCCGAGTGCCACGTCGGGAAACTGCCGCAACCGGAAGGTGTTCACGCCGAGGATCGTGCCGGCGAATTTGTCGGTCATGTAGCGGTTCATGCCTTCCACAACCGACACCACGGCGATGAGGAACATCACGCCGATGAAAACGCCGATGATCGAGAAGCTGCTCTTGAGCTTCTGGGCCCGGATGGTCTGGAACGCGAGGCGGACGGCGTCGAGAAAAGACACCGTTACTCGTAACGCAGCGCCTCGACAGGATCCAAGCGCGCCGCCTTACTCGCGGGATAAATCCCGAACAGCAGCCCCGTCACCGCCGCGGCGGTGAGCGCGAGGATGATCGATCCCAGCGGCACATAGGCAGGCACCGGCGTAAAGCTGTGCAGCATGATCGCGATCCCCCAGCCGATGATCATGCCGACGATGCCTCCGACGAGCGTCAACGTCGATGCCTCGACGAGGAATTGCCACATGACTTCCCGCTTCGTCGCCCCCAGTGCTTTTCGTACGCCGATCTCGCGCGTGCGCTCGGTGACGGAAATCATCATGATGGCCACCACGCCGATCCCGCCGACCATCAAGCCCACCATCGAGAGCGCGATCATCAACACCCGCGCCACGAGCGTGAAACTGTTGATGGCCTGGACGTACACTTCCTGCGTGATCGCGTCGAAGTTGTTCTTCTGCCCGGGCCGCAGCCCGCGCATCGTTCGCATCGCCATAGTCACGTCGTCGATCGCGCGATCGAGGGGCACTGAATCCTGCGGCACCACGAACATGTCCATCCATCCCGGCCAGTACTGCAGGTCCTTGATGAAGGTGCCGTGGGGAATCATGACTTCCGGCTGGTCGCCCTCGCCGAACAGGCGGGGCGGAGGTTCGTACACGCCCACGATGTCGTAGGGGAGCCCGCTGATCTTGACGCGCCGATCCATCGGATCGCGTTGCCCGAACAGATTCTCCGCGAGCTTCGTGTTCACCACCACCACGTGGCTGTTGGCCGCGTCCTCGAGGTGCGTGAACGACCGGCCCACGTTGATGTGCCCGCCCTCGATCTTAGGCCAATCGGCATTCCGGCCACGGATCCGGACCGCGGCAATGCGGCGGCCCTCGAACTCGACGTCGGCGGATGTGCCTTCGTCCACGACCACGAACGCGATCGTGGGGAGCTGCGCCAGCCGGTTTGCCTCCTCGACGGTGATCGGCGGCCGGCGGCGCCACGGATTGGGATCTTCCGGGTCCTCGTCGCCCTGGCCTCCCCAATAGCGCCCCACCCAGAACGTCTTCGGTCCCAGAGAGGCGAGCATGTCGGTGATGCCTTTGTTGAACCCGCTGATCAGCGCTCCGATGACCATCACGACCGTGACGCCGATCGCGACGCCGAGAATCGTGAGTGCCGCGCGCATCTTGTGGGCGCGCAGCGACGTGAGGGCGATGCCGACGCCTTCGAACAGCTGGGTCATACGCTACTCCTGCCGCAGCGCGGTGATCGGATCGAGTCGCGCCGCGCGGCTCGCGGGATATACGCCGGCGGCGACCCCGACGCCCGCGCCCATGATGACGCCGAGCACGATCGACATCGGCGCCACGCTGGCGGGGAGTGGAGAGATCTTGTCGATCAGCATCGTGAGCCCGATTCCGGCGACGATGCCGAACCCCGCGCCCACCGTCGCGATCGCGGTCGACTCCGCCAGGAACTGGCGCAACACGTCGCGGCGCCGGGCGCCGAGCGACTTCCGCAGCCCGATCTCGCGCGTGCGCTCCGCGACGGCCATCAGCATGATGTTCATGATCACGATGCCGCCGATGACGAGGGAGATCACCACCACGCCTGGAAGCAGCACGACGAGGATCCGGCTGATCCCGGCCCAGAATTGTTGCACGCCTTCGGATGTTTCGAGGACGAAGTTGTTGTCCTGCCTGGGCCGCAGGTGGCGCCGCCCGCGCATGATCCCTTCCGCTTGCGAGATCGCTTCGCGCATCTCGAGCTCGGAATGGGCCTTCACGAGAAATGCATCCAGGATGCCCGGCGGATTCACCAGGTTCTGCGCCGGCGACAGGGCCGGCACGACCACAAAGCGATCGAGCGGGAAGCCGAGAATGCTGCCCTGCTTCGTCACGACACCGATGACGCGATACGGGACGCCGCCAATCCGAACGCTTTTTCCGAGCGGCGCACGTTCCGCGAACAGCCGCTGGGCGACCGCATCGCCCAGGACGACCACCGGCGCACCGGAGCGGTTTTCCTCCCCGGTGAACGGCCGGCCGAGCGCGAAGCCCAGGTTTTTGATCTCGAAGTAGCGCTCGCTCGCTGCGGTCAGCTCGATGTCCCGCGCTTCCTTATTACGGTAGGCCACCGTGACATTGTCGCTCGACTGCCAGGCGGTGATCACCGGGACCGTCAGTCCCGCACTCACCGCCTCCGCATCGCTGAACCGGATGCGCGGACGCCGTGCCCACGCCCGCCAGACGGAGTCGGCCACGTTGGGTGTGAACATCGGCCGGCGCCGCAGCTGGAAGGTGTTCACGCCGTACAGCGTCTGCGCGAATTTCTCCGTCATGTAGCGGTTCACGCCGTTGACGATGGACCACGCGCCGATCAGGGATGCGACCCCGATGAAGACGCCGAGGAGCGAGAAGCCGCTCTTCAGCTTCTGCGCCCGGATGGTCTGAATCGCGAGACGGAACGCTTCGAAAAACGGCACGTCAGGCCGCCCGGGCCTGGTCGGTCGCCACCACGCCGTCGCGCAGCGTGATCACGCGCGCGGCGTGCGCCGCGATGTCCTGCTCGTGCGTGACCATCACCACGGTCTGGCCCTGATGGTGCAGCTCCGCGAAGACGTCCATGATTTCGGAGCTCGTCGTGGAGTCGAGGTTTCCTGTGGGCTCGTCGGCGAGCAGAATGCTGGGCTCGTTCACGAGCGCGCGCGCGATCGCGACGCGCTGGCGTTGGCCGCCCGACAGCTCGTTGGGCTTGTGGTCCATGCGGTCGCCCAGGCCGACGCGCTCGAGGGCGTGGGCCGCGCGCTCGCGGCGATTGCGCGCCGACATGCCGGCGTAGATCAGCGGCAGCTCGACGTTGTGGAGCGCGTCGGCGCGCGGCAGCAGGTTGAACGTCTGGAAGACGAACCCGATTTCCTTGTTGCGGATGCGGGCCAGCTCATCGTCGGCCAGATCGCTCACCTTCTGTCCGTTCAGCCAATACTCTCCGCTCGTCGGCGTATCGAGGCAGCCGACGAGATTCATCAGCGTGGACTTCCCCGATCCCGACGGGCCCATGACGGCCACGTATTCGTTCTTGTGGATCTGCACGCTGACGCCGCGCAGTGCCCGCACGAGCTCGGAGCCCATGTCGTACTCGCGCGTCAGCTTGTGCGCCAGGATGATGACGTCGGGGAGCGGCGTATCACCCGTGCGAAACAGCTGGACGGTGCTCACGAGCGGCGCCGGCTCGTCGTGTCGCCCGATTCCCGGCTGGGCCGCACCCGCGCGCCTTCCTTCAGATCGCGGATCGCCTGATACGGGCCCGCGACGATCGTGTCGCCCTGATGCACGCCTTCGACGACCTCGAAGTGCTCCTCGCCGGCGATGCCCACCTTTACGGGATGGAACGTCGCCACACCGCTGTGGATGAGAAACACGCCTTCTGTTTCCTTCTTATTTGCACCCTGCGCGCCACGATGGCTCGTGTCTCGCGGTGTCGCGGCCTCGGCCGTTCCGCGCGCCGGCCGCTGCTCGGTCGAGATCGGCGTGTTCTCGCGCACCGTCAGCGCGATGATCGGAATCGCCAGCGCCTGTTTGCGCGTATCCGTCACGATCCGGGCGGTCGCCGACAGGTCGGGACGCACCTCGGCCGGCGGATTTACGAGCGTGATTTCGACTTCGTAGTCCACGGCGCGGTCACTCTGCGAGCCGCCCACGGCCGACGCGGCCGTCAGGATCGCGCTGTTGGAGACCTTGGTGACGCGCCCGACGAACGTCGTGTCCGGAAACGCGTCGATCGTGACCTCGACCGAATCGCCCAGATGCAGCCGCACGACGTCGGTCTCGTCGACCTGCACCTCGGTCTGAATGACCGAGAGATCCGAGATCGTGAGCAGCAAACCGGTCTCGCGCGAGAACGTTCCCGGCACCGCAACCTCGCCCTCCTCGACGGCGAGCCGCGTGACGCGCCCCGGCATGGGGGCGACGAGATGGGTCTTCGCGAGCTGGTCGCGTGCCTCCCGCAGGCCGGCGCGCGACTGCTCCACGAGGTGTTGCGACGCCGTCAGGTTGGCCTCGGCGATATCGGACGCCGTTTGGGCCTGCTCGAGCTGTTCCTGCGAGATGAGGTTCGGGTTCTGCTCGCGCAGCTCCTTGGTCCGCGTCAGCGCGCGCTCCGATTGGTCGCGCGTGGCGCGCGCCTGGACGGCGCCGGCCTCAGCCTGCGACATCGCTGCCTGTGCGCGCTGCATGTTCGCCTGGTAGATCGTGGGATCGATCTGGAGCAGGAACTGCCCTTTTTGGACGAAATCGCCTTCGCGCACCCCGATCCGCGTGATGCGGCCGGTGATGTCGGCGCTGATGTCCACTTTCTTCTTGGGCTGAATCTTCCCGCTGGCGGTGACGGCGGCGACCAGGTCGCGACGTCCGACCTGCTCGAAGCGCACCTCAATCCCTTTTTCCCCCTTGGCACTGGCACTCACCATCACCAGAATGATCAGGAGAACGGCCCCTCCGCCTCCCAACAGCACCTTGTTCCGCTTAGACATGGCGGCTCGATCCTCTCGGTTAACGCAAGCTGCGGCCGACGGCTGCTTCCAATGCCGCCAGGGCCTTGTGATAGTCGTATGTCGCGTTCACGGCGTCGCTCTCGGCACGGAGCGCAGCGACCTGCGCGTCCAACAGCTCGAAGAACGTGCCCGAGCCGACGCGGTAGCGCTCGGTGGCCAGCTGCAGCTGCTCGCGGGCGGCGCTGCGATTCGTGTCCTGCAGCCCGACCGTGCGGAACGCGGTCTGCAGCGTGAGGAATGCCTGGCTGACCTCGGTCTGCACGGCGAGGCCCCGCGCCCGCACTGATTCCTCGAGGTTCCCGTGCTGCGCCCGCGCATTGGACACCATGAGCTCGCGCGCAAAGTTGTTGAAGATCGGCAGCGACACCGTCAGACGTGCCTGGAACGGCTGGCGCGTGAAATCGAATGGGAAGACGGAATTCCGGTTCCGCAGCGCCTGTTCGTTGGACGCACCCCAGACGAAGCCGCTGCAATCGTTCGCCGGCAGTCCCGCGCTGGCGCGGATCGTGTTGTTGTCCTGGCACTCCGTGTACTGACCCGCGAACGCGGCCTGCTGGCTGAAGATGATCGGATCGACGTTCGTGAACTGTTGCGTGAACCCCGACCATCCCGCCGAGAGCGAGACCGCTGGTCCGTAGCTGGACGTCGCGGCCCGCACGTTCCACGCGGCCGCGCCCTCGCGCGCGCGCAGGGCCGCGAGCGCGGGGTTCTGCTGTTCGGCCATCGTCAGCAGATCGGCCATCTGCCACTGGGGCGTCTGCACATTGAACGAGTCGGTGAGTTGCACCTCGGCCACGTTGAGCGGCGGCGTCACACCCATCTGCTCGAACAAACGCAGCTTCTCGACGCTGACGAGCGTCTGCGCCCGCAGCAGCCCGACTTCCGCCTGTCCGCGCGCGACCTGCGCCTGGCGCACGTCGATGAGCGTCGCCTGGCCCACGCCGTAGCGCGCCTGGGCGAGCTTCATGAACTCTTCATTGCGCTGCAGTGTCTTCTGCGCCAGGTCCGCCTGCGCGCGCGCCTGCAACACCGTGAGGTACTGCTGCTTTATCCCGGTGACGAGCAGGTTCTCGGCCCCGGCGACATCGGCATCGGCGGCGCAGTACCTCACGGTGGCGAGTCCCGGTTGGGACAGCGTAGTGCCCGAAAGCTGCCACGACAGACCCACATCATAGAATGAAGAGACCGTCGAGACGCTCTGCGTGAAACTGGAGGACAGGAACGTCTGCGAGCCGGGACCCGTGTAGCTCATCCCCCCCGACGCCGTGATGGATGGGATGAGCAGGCTGGAATAAGCGCCTCGCACGCCCCAGGCCGCCGGTGCTCGATTATTCTGGGCCTGCCGGAACGCGGGGTTCTTCTCGCGTGCGACGGCGATGGCGTCGCTGAGCGACAGCCCCGCGGTTGTGACCGGCTTGCTGGGAGGTGTGGGCTGCTGAGCAACGGCAACGGCGGCGGGGCCCAACAGGAGGCCTGCCACGATCAACATCTGTCTCATGGTCGTCCTTGAAAAGATATGTCGTGAGGTCGAAGCGCCATACGCGTGAGCACCTGAAGCGGTTTCGGCCTGCGACAGAGAACCTAGTCGGGCCGACTGGAGCAGCAAGGTCAGCCGCCGGTCGAGCGCTCGGCGGTGAGGTGGCGGGAGGGAATTTCGACTTTCATGAGACGGCCGCCCTCATCCAGCCAGAGATGGACGGCCTCCTGACCCTCTCCTAACGTGATGTGCCGCAAGCGGGCAGGGTCCCGATTCAGGATGGTCGCGGCAAGGCCGAGATCGCGGATCTGGACGACGTCGCGCCGGAGGCCCCGCGGGAAGATCGCCGTCAGGGTGCTGGGCTCCGCGCCCGCCCGCCAAGCGGCGAACACATAGAGGGCAAAGACCGAGTCGTCGAGCATGACCGCTCGGGGTCCGGTCGGGAATTCGCGCGCGCGCTCGGTGTCGCGGGCGATCAGCCGCACGGTGAACCGTCCCCGGCCCAGCTCGCCGAGGATACGCGACGGCTGGCGCGGATCGGCGACGTCGTACTGCAGCGTCGACGGCATGGTGTCGCCGTTCACTTCGAGGATGGGAGCGAGGACCACGACCGGTCGCGCGCGATCGTAGCGGATCGTCGTCGCCAGTGTCCATCCGGCGGCGCCGCGCGACAACCGTCCGTGGCGCAAGCGGAACGACTCGCGCGCGACCTCGACCGTGTCGACGCGCACGATGAGCACGCCCTCGTCGACGGGCGTTCCGGCTCCCACTTGCAACATTGCAAGGGCGAGCAGACACGCGGTCATGCGGCTACCGCTCCCAAGACTCGCGTCGCGATACGGTCATGAATCATCTTATACAGGCGTGCGCCCTTTTCGGCGGACGCGAGGCTGGGCCGCCCTACGGAGCCGGGGGACAGGGCGGGGACGGGGCCGGCGGCGCGCCGCCAGTACCGCTCGACCTGACGCTCGGTCAGGGGATAGTCCTGCGCCAGCTCCATGTGGACCAGTTCTGGCGCGAGATACAGCATGAGTGAGGTATCGAGCTCTCCACCATGGACGGGGCCCCCGGGATCTTCCAGATAGTCGGTGAAGTCGAGTGCGAAGATGTCCACGGTGAATACGCGAGCCCGCCGGGTACGCAGCGTCGACAGGGCTTCCTGGTGGGGATCGTGCCCGTGCGCGGTAAGAATAATGAATGTATCTACGCCACCCAGCTCCCAGGAGCTCAGCACGTCATTCATCCAGCGGTGCAACGTCTTGCGGCGCACCGCGGCGTTGCCGGGGTAGGGTCGCTTCGTGGCGGTGTTGACGCCGTACGGGACGGTGGGCGCGCGCAGGATGCCGAAGCTGGCAGACAGGTCATCGGCCAGCCGCTCGACGATTAACGTATCACAGCCCAGCGGCAGATGGGGTCCGTGCTGTTCGCAGGTGCCCACGGGCACCAACAATCGTGAGTCGCGCGCGAGGGCGGCGCGGACCGCGTCGGGGGTGAGAACGCTCAGGTGCAGCGGCAAGCTCACGTCGTAATCGCCGGTTGCTTCGCGAGTCTGGCGGCGGCCGAGTGGCTGCGCGGCGACGCTGCCGTGTGGGCCGCGCTCGCGGTCGCGGCGGCGCTCGTCGCGGTCGCGCTGGCTGTCATGCCGCCCGCTCCGAGGCACAAGATGAGCGTGGCGGCCGCGCTGGCCGGCTTGCTGCTCGGTGCGGTGCTCGGCGCCGGTGCGTTGCGAGTGTGGCGCATCGAGTGTTGCTGGCCGGCATTGCGGGAGTCGCGTGTGCCGGCGACATCGCGCGCCCTGCAGCACGCCCTCGGATCCGCGATCGCCGAAGCGCGCCGGCTGGCGGAACGCGCGGCGACGGCCGCAACGCTCCCGAGGCTTGCGATGTTTGACCAGCTGCGCGAGGACGTAGGTGGGAGGCAGGCGATCGAGCGAGGGGTCGCCATCCTGCCGGCAGATCCCAACGCGCCTCCCATCGCCTGGTTGGGCCGCCACCGCTTGATTCCCAGGCCCCTGCCGGACACGACTGAGCTGCAAGCCGTCATGACTCCATTCTACGTGATCCTCGAGGCACGCCGCCAGACGCATGACGGTGTGGCCGTGGGCGACGTTCTCCTCTGGGCGGCGCCGGAAATTGCCGACGGCGATCGATCGATCGCCGCGGAATTCGCGCGCAAACACGATGTCGCGCTGCGGTTTTTCCCGGCCGGGCTCGGACCACGCGATTCGAATGTATTCGAGATTTGCCCGCCGCCGAGCGGCTGCGAGCAGGGCGACACGCTGTTTTCGGTGCAGACAATTCCGCCCTCGCAGGGGGACGCGAAGCTCGACGCCCTCGCGCGCACCGCATGGTTCGCGCGCCTGACCCTCGGTGCGTTACTGGTGCTCCTGCTGGTCACCGCCCCGCAGGGTCCAGGTCGCTGGGCCGTCGCCCTGGTGGCCGCGTGGACGCTGGTGCGAGCGCCGATGGGGCCCGCCGCCTGGTTTTCACCCGCCACATTCTACCGCCCCATAGGCGGAGTTATCGGGACGTCCGCCGGCTCGCTCTTCGTGTCCGGAGTGCTCCTCCTGCTCGCCGCGGGCTGGTTATGGCGCCGGGGGCTGCCGCGGCGTTGGTGGGGAATTCCGGCGGCGACGCTGCTCGTCCTGTGGGCGCCGTACGCGGTGCGCTATTTCGGCCGGGGCATCGCCCCGCCGGCGGCTGGCGTGAGTCTCGGTCTCTGGTTGTCCTGGCAAACCGCCCTCGCTGTCACGGCGATGGCCATCATCCTGCTGGCGGCGGCGTTGGTTCGCGGCTCGACCGAACCCACGCGGGTGAGCTGGGCGCTGCCGGCGGCGTGTGCCTGGGGTGCGCTCGCGGCGATCGGCGGGCTCTGGTTGTGGGACCCCCATGGCGCTTGGCCGGAGTGGTACACGTTTCTGTGGTTGCCCGCGCTGGTCGGCGTGATTCTTCCGGCACCGCGCCGCTGGGCGCTGGTCGGCATGGCGGTGGTGGCGGGGACGGCGGGCGCGCTGCTGGCATGGGGCGCCGCCGTTGAAGGCCGGCTCGCGCTCGCTACCCGCGACGGGCAGCGCCTCGGGCAGGAGGGCGATGCGGTCACCGTCGCGCTGCTTGAGCGGCTGAGCCAGCAGGTCACCGATCCCTCGCACCCGCCGCCGCGCAGCGCGGGCGATCTGTATGCGCTGTGGGCGACATCGCCCTTCGTCGCTGAGGACTATCCCGCGATGCTGGGGTTGTGGAGTCGTGACGGCGCGCTCCTAGCCGAGCTGCGGCTGGCGTCGCTCGAACTTTCCCCCGGGCTGTTATCGACCCTGGCGCGGACAGCCGAAGGGCCGTGCATCGAGAGCTTGGCGCGGAGCCCCGGCATTCACTATGTCCTCCTGGCCCCCTTGGGTAATGGCACCGTCCTGACCGTCGGTGTCGGACCGCGTACGCGGTACTTGCCACCTGACCGGGTCGCGAGGTTTCTGCGCGGAGCACCGGGTATCGAGCCGCCCTATACCATTACGCTTTCGGTTCCCACCCAGACGGAGACATACCGCGTCAGCGACGCCGTGCAGTGGCGCCGCGAGCAGTGGTCCGCGCGCGGTGAGCGGCGGATTGAGTTGCCCGAGGGTGGCAGCCACGTGCACCTGCGCGTGGACCTCCGGGGACCGTGGACACTCCTGGTCCGTGGCGTCTTGGTGGTTGCGCTCGACGTCGCCGTGCTGGCCGGGGTCTGGCTATTCGGGTTAGTGATTGCCGAAGGGTGGCGACCCCGGATTGCGACGGTCATCACCACGTTACGCACGAGCTATCGAGCACAACTCACCGCGGTGCTCAGCGTGTTTCTCGTTCTGCCGGTGCTCGCCTTTGCCGCGTGGAGTTTCGCGCGCCTCGCCGACGAATCGCGCCGCGCGGGTGATCTCCTGATTCGGCAGACCCTCCGAGACGCCGCGGGCGGCGCTGCGGGTGTCGCCCTCGAGAGCCCCGACGCGGTGCGGCAGTCGCTGGCCGAGTTGGGCCGCCGCCTCGATGCCGAGTTGTGGCTGTACCGCGGCGGCGTCTTGATCGGGACTTCCTCGCCCGTGCTGGCGGAGTTGGGACTCGTCGATCCATTCCTCGCGACCACGGCGTTCCGGGCGATCCGCACGGATGAGCTCGAGTTGACGATAGACGCGCGGGCGGCCGGTCGCCGGACGCGGATTGGGTACAAGGTGGTCGGTCCAGGCGCCCCCGGCGAGCAAGCGGTGCTCGCAGTGCCGCAGCTGCTGGATGATGAAAGCGTGCGACAGCAGCAGGAGGATCTCGCGCTCGCCCTCGTCCTCGGCACCGTCATCGGTCTGTTTGCGGCCATGTATCTCGCCGGCTTCGCCGCCCGCCGCCTCGCCAAACCGTTCGCCGCGTTGCGAGAGGCCGCGCTGGCCGTCGGGCGGGGGACGGAGCCCCCCGCATTTCCTCGCGGCACGCCGCGCGAGTTCGAGCCGGTGTTCAGCGCCTTCGAACGCATGGCGACCGACGTCCGTCGCAGCCAGGCGGCGCTCGAAGAAGCGCGACTGCGGACCGCGCGCGTGCTGGCCAACGTCGCCACCGGCGTGATCGCGGTGGATGACGGCCTGCGCGTCACCATGGCGAACCCGCGCGCGTCTGAGCTCGTGCTCGGAGGGGACGAGACGCTGGCTCCGGGCAACGTGCTCCCGCAGGCGACGGCAGCGGGATGGGCGCCGGTGTGGCAGGCGGTCGCGGAGTTCATTGCCGCGAACCGCGACGTGATTCAGGAGCGCGAGTTCGAAGTCGCCGGGCGGCAGATTCGCGTGCAGCTCGCGCTGTTGGGCGTGGCGCCCGACGGTTGCGTGATCGCGCTCGACGATGCGACGGCATTGACGCGCGCCGCCCGGGTGCTCGCCTGGGGCGAAATGGCGCGTCAGGTCGCGCACGAAATCAAGAATCCGCTCACGCCGATTCGCCTCGGCATCCAGCATCTGCAGCGGGTTCGCGGGAAGGGTCAGTCCACGACGTTCGAGGCGACGCTCAAGGAAACGTCAGAGCGCATTCTGGCGGAAATCGACCGGCTGGACGGCATCGCGCGCGCATTTTCGCGGTTCGGCGCGCCATCCGGGGCCGAGCAGCTGCCGCTCGAGCCGGTGGATCTCGCGGCGACCGCCCGCGAGGTGGTGCAGCTCTACGACCTCGGCGCGACGCCGCGGTTCGAAGTGCAAACGAGCAACGGTGCGCCTCCGCCAGCACTGGCGCGGAAGGATGAAGTGAAGGAAGTGCTCGTGAACCTGCTGGAGAACGCCCGGAACGCCGCTGCGACACGCGTGACCGTACAAGTCGCCGCGAGCGGCCGGCAGTTGGTGGTCGCCGACGATGGCCACGGGATTCCGGCCGACGTCCTGCCGCGGGTGTTCGAGCCGACGTTCTCCACGACATCGAGCGGCGCCGGGTTGGGACTGGCGATCGCGCGCCGCCTGGTCGAGAGCTGGGGCGGCGTGATTACGCTCGAAAGCGGCCCCGGCAAAGGGACACGGGTCACTCTGACGCTCCAGACGGCGCCCTGAGGCGGGTCTGGGTGACCTTCCTCACACCAAACAATGGAAAAATCGGACACAATGTGCAAAGTTGTGGCGGCCTTTCCTCCGTCCGAGGTGCTCTGTGCGAACTGGAGTCGTCGCTGTTGGGCTCGCGCTGCTCGTATTCGCTCCCCTGCGGCCCGCGCACGCGCAGTTTTCGTTCGACGCGCGGCGCTATGGCATGGGAGGGGTCTCGCTCAGCCGTGACGGCAACGCCCGTCGCTTCAATCCCGCATATCGCGCCCTGAAAACCAACAGTCAGAGTTCGGGAACGCCGAAGTTCTCGATCCCGATCCCGATCGGGCTGATCAAATTCTTCAAAGATCACCCGATCAATCAGCTGGGCACCGATCCGATGTTCGATCCGAGATCAACGGCGTTCAACCCGTTCGCACTGACGAACCTCATCTTCAATCCACCGATCTTCTATGAAGTGAAGAAGTCTCCCACTCCGACCAATAACGTCGAATTCACGATCGGCAAGAATCAACTGATCATGAACCTCGGCGGATCGCGCGTGCTGATTCCCGAACAGGACTTCGGGCTCGGCAGCACCAGCCGGCTGTTTGACGCGGGCGCCGGCTTCGGGGGCTTTCATTTCGGCGTGATGGGCTTCCTGCAGTACAACGTGGCATTCACGCTCGACAGCGCGCTGCGGCGTGCGCTGACGGACACCGTGACGGGAATCCAGCCGGGAGACACACTCTCGCTGTTGAGCGACGCGGTCGCACAGGCAGGACTCGCTCCGACGGTCGGTTTCTCCGGACGCCTGACACATGGTGCCGATCCAGCGACAGACGATGGCTTCTACCTCGGCGGCGCCGTGCATTACTACCTGGGCGCGACATACGGGCGCCTCACGGGTCCGGCGCAGATCCTGGTCGGCAATCCGATCTTCGGGACCACGCCGGCCGCGGGGGTCAACGACACCTTGCGCACGTCCAACAAGGCCAATGGCAGAGGGGTCGGTGGTGACGTGGGCATCGTGTGGGTCAACGGCCCCTTCGAGGTGGGTCTTGGTGTGAACGACATCGGTGCGGAGCTGACGTGGTCGGATACGAAAGTGCAACACGTTTCGTATCTCACCAGCACGGGTAAGCTCGTCTCGACCCTCGACACCAATCACGTCGAGTCGAAGACAAAGCTGCCCATCACGTACATCGCGAACGCGGCGCTGCGCATGGGCACCGGCACGACCGTCGGCGGCGACGTGGTCAACTCGGGCCGCGGCACGATCATCCATGTCGGGATCGAGCAACGTACCGGTCCGTTCGCCATTCGCGGCGGCGTGTCACGCGATCAGCGCAAGAAGATGCAATTCGGCTTCGGCGGAGGTCTGCGACTTGGTCCGCTTGGTCTGGACGTCGGGTTTTTCACACACAGCAATTCACTGTCGACGCAACGGGCCGTCACGATGGCCACGGCGATTTCGATCTATTGAGGGGCGACCCATGAAAGCTCTTGCTGCCGCTCTCCTGGTGTTCGTCGCGGCGTGTGGCCAGGGGAAAGCGATCTTCAACGTAGACGTCTACAGCTTCATGGCGGGGACCGGGAAGGACACGATTCCGTATGTCATCCCCCCGGCCTCGTCGGCCTCCGCCTCGACGTTCCAGCGGATCTTGCTGCCTCCGGGATTCGGGGGCTCCATTGTCGACTCCGTGAGAATAACGGCCGGCAACGCCAATCTCATCAACACGGCCGGTACGGGGACGATCGGCTTTGCGCTCTACTTCGCCGCCGATTCGGCGGGAACGACCACGGCGACAGCGGCACTGAACATCCCTACGACGAGTGTGACTGGCGCGCAGACCGTTCCCGTGGCGATCTCAGGCGACTTGAGCTCTGTCAGTACGTTGTTCTCGAAGGACACGGTGTGGATGCGAATCACCGCGACCGGCACGAACGCCGGCGTCACGCCGGTAACCGGTCAAGGTGCTCTGACGGCGCTCGTGATCCGCGTCGTGCTGCAGGACAAGATCTTCTAGCCTCGCGCTATATTCCTGACCGTGAGCATCCGACGTTCCACGGTCACGGTCAGTGTTGGCGGCGTGCTGGTGGGCAGTGCCCATCCGATCGTCGTCCAGTCGATGACCAACACCGATACTGCCGCCGCCGCCGCCACGGCCGCGCAGGTGCGCGCGCTGCACGCGGCCGGCAGCGAGCTGGTGCGCGTCACGGTGAACACCGATGAGGCGGCACGCGCGGTTGCCGCGATCGTGGCCGATGTCGATGTCCCGGTCATCGGCGACTTTCACTACAACGGCCACCTGCTGCTCACCAAATATCCGGACTGTGCGCGAGCGCTCGCCAAGTACCGCATCAATCCCGGCAACGTCGGCACCAAGCGCCGCGACGACAACTTCCGCACGATTATTCAGGTCGCCATCGACGCCGGGAAGCCGGTCCGGATCGGTGTGAACTGGGGCAGCCTCGATCAGCAGCTCCTCACCGAAATGATGGATGCGAACGCCGTCCTCGCCGAGCCGCGAGACGCGCGCGACGTGACGATGGATGCGATGGTCGAAAGCGCCATGCGCTCGGCCGAGCTGGCGGAGGAATCCGGGCTCCCGCACGATCACATCATCCTCTCCGCCAAGGTCTCAGGCGTCCAGGATCTCGTCGCCGTCTATCGGATGCTCGCCGAGCGGTCCGACTATCCACTGCACCTCGGCCTCACCGAGGCGGGGATGGGAACGAAGGGCGTCGTGGCGAGCACGGCCGGGCTGTCGATTCTGCTGCAGGATGGGATCGGGGACACGATTCGCGTTTCGCTGACGCCGCGCCCCGGCGGCGATCGGACTGAGGAAGTGCAGGTTGCCCAGCAGGTGCTCCAATCGCTCGGAATCCGGAGCTTCACGCCGCAGGTCACCGCGTGCCCGGGCTGCGGCCGTACAACGTCGACGTTCTTTCAAGAGATGGCGGAGCAAATCCAGACGTACCTGCGCGATCAGCGGCCAGCCTGGCAGGCCCGCTATCCCGGTTCCGAGGAGCTCCGCGTTGCCGTCATGGGGTGCGTCGTCAACGGGCCGGGGGAGTCGAAACACGCCGATATCGGCATTTCCTTGCCGGGCACGGCCGAGGAGCCCCGCGCGCCCGTGTATGTCGACGGCGCGCTGCGGGTGACCCTGAAGGGTGATACGATCGTGGCTGAGTTTCTGCGAATTCTCGACGACTACGTCGAGAAGCGCTTTGGCGGGGGGGCCTCAGCGAATGGGAGCGCCCAGCGGCACGTCGCGATCGGGGTGGATCAGACAGATGTCACCCTCCCCAAGAATCACGCCTAGCGTCAACACCTCCGAAAAAAACGTCGCGATCTGGCGGGGCGGGAAGTTCACGACGCCCAGCACCAGCTTTCCCACGAGGTCCTGCGGCTCGTAGTACTTCGTGATTTGCGCGCTCGAATTCTTCAAGCCGATCGCCGGCCCGAAATCGATTCGTAGCTTGTACGCCGGCTTGCGCGCCTGCGGAAAGACCTCGGCCTGGACGATCCGGCCGACGCGGATATCGATCTTGGCAAAATCGTCGTAGCTAATCTGATCCATCGCGGCTCCCAAATGTCCCTTTTTGAGGTCACGCCAGGCGCGCGGTCGTAGGGCGAAAAGCTTGGCACGTGCATTGCTTTTCCGCTACGCGTAGCCCATTCCACTCTCACAGGACGGCGATATGCGGCGGATCGGCATGGCGGTGCTGGGCCTGACGGTCGTTACGAGTCCCCTGATGGCTCAGCGCTCAGCGCTCCGCGAAGTCCACCGCGGCGGCAACGGGAGCTTCGGGGTCGACTTCGTCGTCGCTGAGCCGCTTGGCGAATTCAGCCGAAATGGTGATGTCGCCGCCGGGCTCTCGATCTTCGGTGTGACGAGTGGAGGCGCGCTCGCGCTTCGCGTCGAGGGCGCCTGGATGGCGTACGATGTGTCGTATCAGGGCTACGGTGTTTCTACCACTTCACAGATCGGCACCCTTGGCGCCGGCCCGCAAGTGACCTTGGGCACGGGCGCATTGCGGGTCTACGGGTTTGCGACGATGGGCGGATCCCTGTTCTGGAGCAACGCCAGCTACAACAGCTGTGGCTGCTCCGCCAGCGATTGGCTCGACGGTCACACGACCTGGATGCGGTCCGCGGGGGCCGGCGTGCTGCTCGGCATTAGGGCCGGTCACACACCCATCGCGATCGACATTGGCGCTCGCGGTGTGCGGCACGATCGCGTGACGTATGTGCCGGCCGGCGGGCTGACGCAGAACTCGGACGGGACCTTCACCGCACGACAAGTCACGACGCCGGTGGATATGCGTGTGTATCAGATCGGGGTGTCGATCGGGATTCGGTAACCTCCCCTGCCGTCCCCGGCCTCACCCCCTGGCCCCCTCTCCGCGTTGCGTAGAGGGGGTCTTCTTATCCAAGATCTGGTGCAGGTAGCGCTCCGGCGCGTTGAGAAAGTCTCTCGTCAACCGCACGTGATCCAATTCTTCATAGGCCACCACCGCAACGGGCGTCTGGTCAAAGCTGTAGATCTGCGCGTCGGGGAAGGCGAGCAGCATCGGCGAATGCGTCGCGATGATGAACTGGGCGTTCTGACTCACCATGTCCCCGATCATCGCGAGCAACGCAAGCTGGCTCTGTGGCGAGAGCGGTGCCTCGGGCTCGTCCAGCAGGTACAAGCCACCGGGTACGAACCGCGACTGAAAGAGCTTCAGAAAACTCTGACCGTGTGAATTCGCATCGAGATCGGCGCCGTAGCGCTGCTCCATCGCCGCGAGCGAACCTGCGAGCGGGCCGTCAGAGTCTCGTCGCGGGGCAGGTCGGCGCTCCCGATGGCCGGCAGCCGGGCGGCGGCCGCGATGCCCTCGAGCAGGGTCGATTTTCCGGATCCGTTCTCGCCGACGAAGAACGTCACCCAGGCGTCCAGCTGGAGCTGATCCAATGACCGCGTGGCGGGGACAGTGAACGGAAAGGCGTCGTCGTCGCCGCGGCGGCGACTGATGGATGCCAAATGCATCGCGCTCACGGGTTCAAAGATACCGGACTCGAATCAGTCGCCTCGAACGAGTGTAGCAGAGCTGCTACAAGTCCCAGAGGGACAAGCCGGCGACGAGCTAGGGTTCCCGTAGCGGATCGATGATTTGCAGGGTACGGGACTTGCGGCGCCTTCGCAACAGTGGACCCCATGTCGGAGTCGAGTCCGAGCCTCGGAGTACGACCGGTCGCCGCGCAGGCATTCGAGCCTGCCGGCCGGCGCCCGTCGCCCGCGCCCGCCAGTGTGAGCGGCCGGGAGGTCCGTCCGGTGCTCTTCCCCGAAATGGATCCGGAGGATGTGCCGCACGCGCCGCAAAAACCGCGTGGTCTCCAGCGTTTCACCCGCCCGGTCGCGTATGTCGCGTGCGCCCTTGCCGGTGCTGTATTGGTGACCGCGATATACGGGCTCATCGGATCTCGCCCGGGTACGCTCGGCAGTCGGGCCGGCGCCGATTCCGCACCGGGCTCGCCAGTGAACGACACCGCGGTGTTGGACCGCCGGGCCGACACGCTGGCGCTCGCGTTGTCCGCGTTCGATATGCGGGTCCGCATGTTCGATACACGGCGCATGGGGTGCCCGGCTTTGGCGCGTGGTCTCCAGCAGGTGGAAGATGGATGGTTGGCGTACAACATGGCACGCAAGGACCTCATGGCGGCTTCGGATCCGGCGCGCGACGCTCGTGACAAGAGCCTGTATGCGGATGTGCGCGCGGTGGAAGTGCGGTTCGAACGTTCGTCCTGTGCCCGGCCGTAGCGTGCGATCCGGCCTCGCCGTTCTTATCCTTGCGTCGTTCGTCGCACCGCTGGCCGCGCAGTCGCCGCCGCCCCTCGACAAGACCGAGCTGATCCGGCTGCTCACGAACCCGCTCTTTGCGCAGACCGAAGTGGCGGATGTCGTGCGCCGCAGCTGTCTCACGTTCCGTCCGACCGAGCGGGACTGGGCCGATCTACGCAGCGCGGGCGCCGGTGGTGAGGTGATCGCCAGCGCCGCCGCATGCGACACGCGTCGCACGACCACGTTAGCGGGCAACACTGCGGTGCGCGAGGAAGCTCCTCAGCCCATCACCGCCGTCGCGCAGCCCGCCGAGATCGTGATGACCGCGGGAACCGCGCCCAGCGTGCGAGTTCGTCTCACCCGCGGACGTACGCCGCTCCGGCGCACCACGCTGGCGCTGCGCGGAACGACGGCGCTCGGCCTGTCGCGCGATGCCTCCGCGGTGACCGACGACAGCGGCATCGCCGTGTTCCGGCTCCCGGCCGTCTCCCGCGTGGGTACGCATCAGTTCGAAATCCGGACCGGCGCCGGCGCGACGTTGCCCGGCCAACCCGGGGTGCTGCTGTCCGTCAGATCGGCGCGGCCCAACCGCCTGCGTGTGACCCCCGACTATGTCGCGTTCCGAGGCACCGACTCGACCGCGACCCTGGTCGTCGCGGTCACGGACTCGCTCGGGAATCCGGTGTCGGGCGAGCCCGTGGATCTGAATGGCGGCATCCGCGTACCGCTCAGCGGAGTCACGGACTCCGTGGGACGTGCCGCGTTCACGCTCTTGTCGACCGCGGTCTCACGCGGCGGCACCGTTCAGGTCCGTGTGCGTGGGCTCGCCCCCGTCGACCTGGAGATCTCGGCACCCGCCGGCCTCTCCGGCGTCAACACGGGCTTTCTCCCGATCGCGTCGCCGTACGGTCCGGTCGGCAATCCGCTGGGCGACTCGTTGATCTTCCGCGCGCGCACGGTTCAGGGGACGCCGGCCGCGGGCCGCACCGTCCGATTCCGTGCCCTCAATGCACGCGTCACGCCAGACATCGCGGTGCTCGACTCGATGGGTCGGGTCCGCCTGGATGTGGTGATGGGTGTCCGCGCCGGCGAAGCGGCGGTATTCGCGACGATCGATTCCGTCGAGCGTGTCGTGACGTTGCGGGCCGAACCGGGCCCGATCGACTCGCTGATCCTCGACCGCAATGGCGAGGTGATCAACGGGCGGGCCATCGTGGTGCAGGTCGGTGTGCCGTTTTCCTTGCGGCTCCGGGCTCGCGATTTGTACGGCAACGAAACGTCGATCGATGGGCTCGGTCAGGCGCTGCGGGCTGGTCGCGCACGGCTCAACGTGCGGCAGCAGGATCTGCAGCTGGTCACGCTCGAGTCCGCCGACTCAGCCGTCGTCGTAACGCTCAAGGCCGTGCGGACGGGGACCTACCAGTTCGTCATCGGGAGCGGCATCACCGCCAACGTCCGGGTCGACGCGATTCCCAAGCCGTAGCGTCAGTCGGCGGCTGCGGGCTCCTCGACCGGGCGCTTCGCCCGCCGCCCGAAGCGATGTTGCACGGCGTCGAGATAGGTGTAGACGACCGGCGTGACGTAGAGCGTGATGATCTGAGAGAAGGCCAACCCTCCGACCACCGCAAGACCCAGCGGCCGCCGCGACTCACCGCCGGCACCCAAACCAATCGCGATCGGCAGCGTTCCCATCAAAGCCGCCATCGTGGTCATCATGATGGGCCGGAACCGCACGCTGCACGCCTCGATGATCGCGTCACGCGACGATTTGCCCTCACGGCGTTCGGCTTCGAGCGCAAAGTCGATCATCATGATCGCGTTCTTCTTGATGAGACCGACGAGCATGATGATGCCGACGTATGCATAGACGCTCAGCTCTGTGCGGAACACGAGCAGCGTAAGCAGCGCGCCGAAGGCTGCGAACGGAAGGCCGGACAGAATCGTGAGCGGGTGGATGAAGCTCTCGTACAGGATCCCCAGGACGATGTAGATCACGACGATCGCGAGCACGAACAGGAGAACGAGTCCCTGTTGGCTGTCCTGGAACGCCTGAGCGGTGCCGGAGAAGCCGGTGCTGACCGTCGACGGCAACGTTTCGCGAGCCGCCTTCTGCACCTCATCGACCGCTTCACCGAGGGACACGTTCGGCGGCAGGTTAAACGACAGCGTCACGGACGGCAGCTGGCCGCTGTGGTTCACGCTCAAGGGACCGACGTCGCTCGACGCGGAGGCGACGGAAGTAAGGGGAATCAGAGTGCCGCGCTGCGACCGGAGATACAGCAGCTGGAGCGCCGACGGATCGCGTTGATACTGTGGCAGCAGCTCCATGATGACCCAGTACTGATTGTTCGGCGTGTAGATCGTCGAAACCTGGCGAGACCCATAGGCATCATAGAGCGCCTGCTCGATCTGCTGCACCGAAACACCGAGGCTCGTGGCGCGGTCGCGGTCGATGCGCACGCTCACCTGCGGATTCTTGATCTGCAGGTCCGTCGTGACGTCCGCGAGCTTGGGGTTGCCGCGCAGCACACCCTCCAGCTTGGCCGAGTTCTCGTACAACTCGTCCAGGTCAGCGCTCTGGAGCGTGAACTGATACTGGGTCTTCGTAGACCGACCGCCGACGCGAATCGAGGGGGGAAGACTCAAGTACGTCCTGATCCCCGGAACGCTGTTCAGCTTCGGCATCAGCTCGCGCACGACCGCATCGGCGGGGAGGCGGTCACTCTGCGGCTTCAGGCGAATGTTCAGCCGGCCCTGGTTCATCGTTCCGCCCCCGACTGACGACATGAAGTGACTGACGTTGGGGTCGTTCCGCAGGATCTCGGCCACCTGAACCTGATGGTCGCGCATCGATTCGTACGAGCTGCCCTCGAGTGTCTCCGTGGTGCCCTGGATTTGTCCCGTGTCCTCCGTGGGAATAAATCCCTTGCGTACGAAGACGTACAGCACTCCAGTGCCCAGCAGAATGACGAGCGAGAAGGCCATCGTCGCCGGGCGATGATTCATCACCCAGCCCAGGGTGCGCTCGTAGTACGCGAGGACGCGCTGATACACCCGTTCGGTCGCCAGATACCAGCGCCCGTGGTGCTCTTCCTTGGGTGGACGTAGGAACCGGCTGCTCAGCATCGGCGTGAGGGTGAGGGAGACGAACCCGGACACGAGAATCGCGACGCCGATCGTGACCGCAAACTCGTGGAACAGCCGGCCGACGATCCCGCCCATCAGCAGGACGGGGATGAACACCGCCGTAAGCGATAGCGTCATCGACACGATCGTAAAGCCGATCTCGCGCGCCCCATCGAGGGCGGCCTGCATCGGCCGTTTTCCCATCTCCATGTGGCGGACGATGTTCTCGAGCATCACGATCGCGTCGTCCACGACGAATCCGACCGACAGGGTCAGCGCCATCAATGAGATGTTGTCGAGACTGTACCCCAGGAGGTACATGACCGTGAACGTGCCGATGATCGAGAACGGCAGCGCGAGGCTCGGGATGACGGTCGCCGAGAGGTTACGAAGGAAGAGGAAGATGACCATCACGACGAGGGCCAGCGTGACGAGCAGCGTGAGCTGGACGTCGTTGACGGACTGCCGGATCGAGACCGACCGGTCGTAGAGCGTGTTCACCTCGAGCGACGGCGGGAGCTGGGGTGCGAGCCGCGCCACCATTGCTTTCGCCGCGTCCGCGACCTGCACCGTGTTGGTGCCGGGCTGGCGCTGGATGGCGAGGGTGACGGCGCGGCGCCCGTCGAACCAGGCGGCGGTGCGGTTGTCCTGCACATCGTCGAGCACGCGCGCGACGTCCTGCAGCCGCACCGGCGCGCCGTTCTGATACGTCACGGCGAGCTGCCGGAACTCAGGCGCGCTCGAGATCGAGCCGTCCGCAAGAATCGTATATGCGCGCTGCGGGCCCCAGAGCGTGCCTGTGGGAAGATTGGGATTCCCGGCCGAAACCGCGGCGGTCACTTCGTCGAGGCCGATCGCGCGCGCCGCGAGCGCTTTGGGGTCCACCTGAATGCGCACGGCGTACTTCTGGGAGCCGAACACCTGGACCTGCGCCACGCCGCTCACGGTCGACAACCGCTGCGCCAGGAACGTCTCGGCGTATTCGTTGAGCGTGGGGAGCGGCATCGTCGTCGACGTAAGCGCGAGAAACAGAATCGGCGAGTCGGCGGGATTCGACTTGTTATACGACGGCGGCTGAATGCCCGGTGGTAGCTGCCGCAACGTTTTCGAGATGGCGGCCTGCACGTCTTGCGCGGCCGCGTCGATATCGCGCGATAGGTCGAACTGCAGCGTGATGTTGGTTCCGCCCATCGTGCTCGAGGACGTCATCGCGTCGAGCCCGGCAATGGTCGAGAACTGTTTCTCGAGCGGCGTTGCGACCGCGGCAGCCATCGTCTGCGGGCTCGCGCCCGGCAATCCTGCTGAGACGCTAATCGTGGGGAAGTCGACGTTGGGGAGGTCGCTCACCGGCAGCAGCCGATACGACATCAGCCCGAACATGAGAATCCCGAACATCACCAGCGTCGTCGCGACGGGACGGCGAATGAACAGTCCCGAAATACTCACCGCACGCCACCCCCACCCGCGGTCTCAGTCGTCGGTCCGCCGCGAATGTCGACCTTCGCATTCGGCGTCAGGCGCAGCTGTCCGTCCGTGACCACGAGGGCGCCGGCGGGAACGCCCGCGATCACGCTGAGGCTGTCGATCGTCCGCTCCACGGTGATCGGCTGGGTTGTCGTCGTGCCGTCGTTGTTGACGACGAACACGTATGTGCCCTGCTGACCCTGCATCACCGCCGCATTCGGCACGACGACGGCGTCGTTCTGCATCCCCAAGACGAGCGTGATGGCGACGAACTCGCCGGGCCAGAGCGCGCCGTCGCGATTGGGGAAGCGGGCCTTGAGCAGCACGCTGCCCGTGGTCGTATCCACCTGATTGTCGACGAAGGAGAGGACGCCCTGAACGGCGGACGCAGAATCGCGCGCCGGCATCGCAGTCACCTTGAGCGCCTGACCGGCCCGCTGTCGCAGCGCCGGGAGATTCGTCGCGGGGACCGGGAAACGCACCAGGATCGGCCGCATCTGCACGATCGACACCAGGGGGTCGCTGCCTGCCCGGACCAGGTTGCCCTCATGAAGCAGCAGGCGACCGGTGCGGCCACCGATCGGGGCGCGGACAGTCGCGTACTCGAGGTTCAGACGGGCGATCGATGCGGTCGCCGAGTCGGAACGGACCGCGGCAGCGGCTGCGTCGGCCGCGGACTGCTTCGCCTCGTAGTCTTCCTGGGTGACGGTATTTGTCACGGCGAGCGTTTTGTAGCGAGCGGCTTCGCGCGCGGCACTCTGGGCTTGAGTCACGTCGCGGAGCAGCGCGCCTTCAGCCTGCTGCAA
>Ga0193711_1000012_pt1 | contig 47787 bp, 46 predicted proteins | sample H3m2metaG_FD_144922 | JGI IMG/M metagenome (GOLD analysis project Ga0193711, IMG submission 144922) | Soil microbial communities from a riparian zone of the East river system, Colorado, United States - H3m2 | ecosystem: Environmental > Terrestrial > Soil > Riparian zone | place: USA: East River...
TTGCAAGAACCGAAACTCGAAGGGCGAAACATGTCGATGGTTCTCGCCCCGAAATAGGAGTTGCAATGCCGAAGATGAAAAGCAAGCGCGCCCTGAGAAAACGGATCCGGTTGACGGGCACGGGCAAGCTGCGGCGCTATCGCGCCTACAGGCGCCACATCCTGACCTCGAAGCATCCCAAGCGGAAGCGCCACCTGCGAAAGGCCACGCTGGTATCGCACGCCGAGCGTCGCCTCAAGCGCCTGTTGCAGGCGTAAGGAGCACTCATGCCTCGCGTCAAAAGCAACGTCGCGCGCCTGAAGCGCAAGAACAAGGTCATGAAGCTCGCCAAGGGCTACTGGGGCGGGCGCAGCAAACTGTGGAAAGCGGCGAAGGAAGCGACCGAGCGCGCCGCGAGATACGCGTACCGCGATCGCCGCTCCAAAAAGGTCGAGTTCCGCCGCCTCTGGATCACGCGCATCAACGCGGCGGCCCGGCTGCACGCGCTGTCGTACAACAAGTTCATGAATGGGCTGCGCAAAGCGGGGGTCGAGGTGAACCGCAAAGTCCTCGCCGATCTCGCGGTGCGCGATCCGGCGGCGTTTGAACAGTTGGCGGAGGTCGCTAAGAAGGCCCTCTAATCATGAGCGACCTCCTTGCAGCCCTAGAGTCGCTGCGGGAGCGTCTCAAAGAGATTCCGCAGGCCGACGAACGCCGGCTCCAGGAGATCAAAACCGAGCTCCTGGGCCGCAAGGCTGGTGCCCTCACCGATATTCTCAAAGGTCTCGCCGCGCTCGACCCCGAGAAACGACGGCAAATCGGGGGAGCAGCGAACACCCTCAAACGAGAGCTTGAGCACGCGATCGCACAGCGTGAGCTCGAGCTCAAGCGCGGCGCCACATCGCTCGCCGCCGTCGATCTCACGATGCCCGGGCGGCCCCAATGGCGCGGCGGCGTCCACATCGTCACCCAGGTCGTGGACGAGATCTGCGACATCTTCAAAGAGCTGGGCTTCACGCGCGTCGTCGGCCCCGAGGCCGAGACCGATCGCTACAACTTCTACGCGCTGAACTTCCCCAAAGACCACCCGGCGCTCGACGCCCAGGACAGCTTCTACCTCGGTGGCGATGTCGTGCTCCGCACCCACACCTCGCCGGTGCAGATCCGCACGCTCGAGAACTATCCGCCGCCGATTCGGATCGTCGTCCCGGGGCGTTGCTACCGCCGCGATCCGTTCGACGCGTCGCACTCGCCCGTGTTCGAGCAGATCGAAGGGCTTGCCGTCGATGAAGGCATCACGTTCGTCGATTTCAAGGCGACCCTCGCGACGTTTGCCCGCCGGATCTTCTCACCCACGACCAAGGTGCGCTTCCGGCCGTCCTACTTCCCGTTCACCGAGCCATCGGCCGAGATGGACGTGCAGTGTCAGATCTGCGGCGGCTCGGGCTGCGCCGCCTGCAAGCAGACCGGCTGGATGGAAATCCTCGGCTCGGGGATGGTCCATCCTGCGGTCCTGGAGAATTGCAAACTCGACAGCGAGAAGTACACCGGCTTCGCGTGGGGCATGGGACCCGAGCGCATCGCGATGCTGCGCTATGGCATCCCCGACATCCGGCTGTTCTTCGATAGCGACGTGCGATTCCTAGAGCAGTTCGTGGGGACGGCTGACCCCGGGGCGCCGCCCCGGGGTGAGCCGAGCTCAAAGTGATCGTTTCTCGCCGCTGGTTAGAAGCCCTCTTGGGCCGCCCGCTCGAAGGCAAGGACGTCGCCGACCGCCTCGCCCGGCAGGTCGCGCCCGTCGACGGCGTGGTACCGATCCATCAGGACCTGCGCGACGTGCTCGTCGCGCGCGTGCTGGAGGTGAAGCAACACCCCAATGCCGATCGGCTCTCGCTCTGCCAGGTGGACGCGGGCGGTGGCGCACCGCTCGAAGTCGTATGCGGCGCGCCGAACGTCCAGGCAGGGAAGTCCTATCCGTTCGCCCCCGTCGGCGCGACGCTCCCCGGCGGGCTGAAGCTCGAGCGCCGCCAAATCCGCGGCATCGAGTCGAACGGCATGCTCTGCTCCGCCAAAGAGCTCGGCCTCGGCGTCGACCAGGCCGGGATTCTGGAGCTGCAAACGGATGCCGCGCCCGGAACGCCGTTCCTGGACGCGATTCCGATCGCTGATGAGCAGATCATCATCGATGTGTCGGCGAATCGGCCGGACTTGCTGTGCCATCGCGGTGTGGCGAGAGAGTTAGCGGTGAGCTTGGGAGCGACGGTGAAGCTGCCGGAAATTGTCGGATCGGCGGATCGGCGGATGGTAGGTCGATCCGCCCATCCGCCAATCCGCCCATCCGCCGTTGTGGACGGAGTCACGGTGCAGCTCGAAGATCCCGAGGGCGCACCGAGGTATATGATCGCGGTGATCCGCGGGGTGAAGGTCGGACCGAGTCCCGCCTGGCTCGCCGCGCGCCTCCAGAGCATTGGCCAACGCTCCGTCAACAACATCGTAGACGCGACCAACTACATCCTGTTCGAGATCAATCAGCCGCTGCATGCCTTCGACTTCGCCAAACTGCGCGGGCCGGCGGTGGTGGTGCGCCGCGCCAAGCCGGGCGAGCAAATCGTCACGCTCGACGGCGTCACGCGCAAACTGACACCAGAAATGACGGTGATCTGTGACGCCGAACGGCCGACCATCGTTGCGGGTGTGATGGGCAGCGCCGAGTCGGAGGTCACGGAGAACACGACCGACATCGTGCTCGAGGCAGCCTACTTCCAGCCGACCCGCGTTCGCCGCACCCGGCGCGCCCTCGGCTTGTCGAGCGAATCGAGTTATCGCTTTGAACGTGGCATCGATATGCTGAGCATGCCGGACGCCCTGGGGCGCGCCAGCGATCTGATCCGCGCGGTCGCCGGCGGTGAGATGCGCGAGCCTCCCGTCGACCTCTGGCCGGAGCCGCAGAAGCCGCGATCGGTGTTCCTGCGCGAGGCCCGTGTCAGTCAGCTGCTCGGGGTGCCCGTCCCTCGGAAAGAGGTCGAGCGGCTGCTTTCGGCCGTAGGGTTCGTCGCCGCGCCCAAAGACGATCGACTCGCAGTCCAGGTTCCGGGGTGGCGTCCCGATGTCACGCGCGAGGTCGACCTCATCGAAGAGGTCGCCCGCCTGCGCGGCTACGACTCTTTCCCGGACGAGCTGCGGCCCTATCGCCCCGGCACCGTCCCCGACGCGCCCGCCGAGCTGACGTTGCGGCGCATTCGCGCCCAGCTCGTCGCGAGCGGGACCGGTCTCCTCGAGGCCCGCACGCTCCCCCTCGGCCCCGCCGACGGGCCCGATGCAGTGGCCGTGCTGAATCCGCTATCGGCCGAAGAAGCCCACCTCCGAAGTCGCCTGCTTCCGGGGCTGATCCGGCGCGTCGAGTACAACTGGGCCATGGGAAACCGGGATATCCGTCTGTTCGAGGTCGGCACCGTGTTCCGGCCGTCCGGCCGTCCGGCCGACCGGCCGACCGAGGATCTCCACCTCGCGATCGTGCTGACCGGGGCGCGGCATCCGGCGCATTGGACCGATGGTACCAACGCTGCGAAACTACCTGATATGGACATATGGGACCTAAAGCAGCACTTTGAGTTAGCTGTAGGCCTGGTGGCCCGGTCAGACGACGTGCAACCGGCCGCCAATGGCTCCAGCTGGGGGCCGCTCGAGGCGGATGCACCAAAGTGGGCGGCGCCGCTGTTTGGACTCGAAGTCCGGATCGTCGTCGCGACGCCCAGTCCGGTACGATATCAGGCGCTGCCGACCCAGCCGCCCGTCGTGCGCGACATCTCGTTGGTGCTGCCGGGCAGCCTGACGGCAGGTGCGGTAGAAGGGGTGTTGCGCCGTGAGGGCGGAGCGCTGCTCGAGCGGCTGGATGTCCTGGACGAGTACCGTGGACCCGGTTTACCGGCCGGGACGCGTGGCGTCACGTGGCGTTGCACGTTCCGCGCGTCTGATCGGACTTTGACTGAACGCGAAGCCGTTGAAGTACTTGAGAGGATGTTGAGAGCAGCGGAGGCCGAACTTGACGTACACCGGCGACAGGCCTGATGTCCGGGATGCGATCGATCAGCTCGAAGCCATAGTCCGCGACGTCGCGGAGGAGCTGGCGGGCTGGCGTTCGCGCGCCCAAAAAGCCGAGTCGGAGCTGAAGACCCGCGGCGGCCCGGTCAAGAACACCGAGACGGAGTCAGAGAACAAGGCGCTGCGGCAGCGGGTCGAGGGGGCGCGCACCCGCGTCAACGATCTCGTGCAACGACTTTCGTTTTTGGAAGAGCAAGCACGAGATAATGGAGGGCATAAGTGACGGCGAAGAAGCACGCCGTCCGGGTGATGATCGGCGGGGAGGAATACACCGTCCGCTCCGATCTGCCCCCCGAGTACACGCGTGACGTTGCCGCCTATCTGGACCAGGCGTTGAAGAAAGTGTTGAGTCAGGGACCGTTGGTGGAGACGCATAAAGCCGCGATTCTGGCGGCAATGGATATCACGAACGAGCTGTTCCAGGCCAAGCAGACTGAACGCGAGGTGGCGGCACGTCTTGCCGCCGTTGCCGATGACCTCGCCAAAATGCTGCCGCCGGCCAAGCGGAAGGCGCTGACCGCCGGCTGACAACCCTCGCGTCCTCTCCAGTGAGGCCGCGTGTTGGAGATAGATCCATGGCAGAGTGGCCTTATCTCATCGCGGCCGTTCTCAGCGGTGTGCTGGTGGCGGCTTTGATCTTCTATGTGTGGGGCAAGCGCGTCGAGCGGCGCGCCGCCGACACCAGCCAACGTCTCGTGCTCGCGGCCAAAGAAGAGCTGATGTCGGTCCGCGAAAACCTCCACAAAAGCCTCGACGAGAAGCTCGCCGGCGTCGACCACCGCGAGCGGGAGCTGCGCAAGACCGAGCAGCAGCTCCAGGATCGCGCGCACGGCCTAGACAAGCGCTCGCAGGAGATCGGCACGCGTCTCGAACAGGTCGCGGGCTTGACCGCACAAGACGCCAAGCTCGAGATCGTCAGCCGCATCGAGAACGAGGCGCGTGACGAAGCCGCGGCGCTGGTGCGCAATATCACGGAGCAGGCCAAGAAGAACGCCGACCGCGAAGCGAAGAAGATCATCGCACTCGCGATCCAGCGCATCGCCGCCGAGCAGACCGCCGAATCGAGCGTGTCGGCCGTGCTGCTGCCGTCGGACGAAATGAAAGGCCGGATCATCGGCCGCGAGGGCCGCAACATTCGCGCGTTCGAGGCCGCCACCGGCGTCGACGTCATCATCGACGACACGCCCGATACGGTCGTCGTGTCCTGCTTCGAGCCGGTGCGCCGCGAGATCGGACGCCTGGCGCTCGAGCGGCTCATCGCCGACGGCCGCATCCATCCTGGCCGCATCGAAGAGATCGTGAAAAAGGCAAAAGCGGACGTCGACGCCGGCATCGTCGAGGCGGGAGAGCAGGCCGTGTACGACACCGGCGTTCGCGGCATGCACGCCGAGCTGGTGAAGCTGGTGGGGCGGATGAAGTACCGCACCTCGTACGGCCAGAACATCCTCGAGCATTCCAAGGAAGTCGCCTACCTCGCCGGTATAATGGCCGCCGAGCTGAAGCTCGACGTCAGTCTCGCCAAGCGGGGGGCGCTGCTCCACGACGTCGGCAAGGTCCTGACCCACGAGCACGACGGCACGCACGTCCAGCTCGGCGTCGAAATGGCGACCAAGTACGGCGAGAATGCGACCGTCATCAACTGTATCGCCGCCCACCACGACGATGTGCCGCACGAATCGCCGGTGAGCGTCATCGTGCAGGCCGCGGACGCGATCTCGGGCTCGCGGCCGGGCGCGCGGCGCGAGGCGTTCGAGACCTACGTGAAACGGCTCGGCGATCTCGAGAAGCTCGCGTCGGAGTTCAAGGGCGTCGAAAAGGTGTTCGCGATCCAGGCGGGGCGCGAAGTGCGCGTCGTCGTGACCCCGGACCACGTCGATGACGCCGCGGCGGCCCGGATGACCGACGAAATCGCGCGCAAGATCGAGCGCGAGCTCCAGTACCCGGGACAGATCAAGGTGGTCGTGATTCGGGAGACGCGGGCGGTGGGCGTTGCCCGCTAGCCTGATCGACGGGAATGCCATCGGTGCCACGATGCGCAGTGAGCTGGGGAGCGAGATCACCAAGCTCAGGAAGACGGGAGTCACGCCGGGGCTCGCCGTCGTGCTGGTCGGGGATAACCCGGCGTCGCAGGTCTACGTCAGGATGAAGGGCAAGGCGTGCGACGATGCCGGACTGTACCACGAGACGATCAAGCTCCCTAAGGAGACCAGCGAAGCCGACCTGATGGCCTTGCTCGAGCGGCTCAATGTCAACTCCAAGATCCACGGAATTCTCGTGCAGCTGCCGCTCCCCAAGCAGATCGATACGAATCGGGCCCTGCATCGCATCGACCCGCGCAAGGACGTCGACGGCTTTCATCCCGAAAACATCGGCAAGGTTGTAGTCGGCGACCCCACCGGCTTTCGTCCGGCGACGCCATATGGTGTGCAGCAGCTCTTGATCCGTACTGGCGTCGAGACGAAAGGTGCGCACGCTGTCGTGGTCGGGCGATCCAACATCGTCGGCCGGCCCATGGCGGCGCTCTTGCTCCAGGACGCTCCCGGCGGGAATGCGACGGTCACCGTCTGCCACTCCCGCACCCGCCACATCGAGCAACAGACGCTCCAGGGCGACATCCTGATCGTGGCGATCGGCAAGCCGGAATTCGTAACCGGCGACATGGTGAAGCCGGGGGCCGTCGTGATCGACGTCGGCGTCAATCGCGTCGACGACCCCTCGCGCAAACAGGGCTACCGCCTCGTCGGCGACGTGAAATTCCAGGAAGCGAAGCAGATCGCCTCCGCCATCACGCCCGTTCCCGGCGGCGTGGGCCCGATGACCATCACGATGCTGTTGTACAACACCGTCCAGGCGGCGCGGCAATGGGCCAACCCTTAGACATTTTTGCCGCCGCTTCTGCGGAAGGCGCCTGGACAGTCAGTGAGGTGACGAAGCGGGCGAAAAACGTCATCGAGGCCGGGTTGCCCCCGCTGTGGGTGCGCGGCGAAATCGCCAACTTCCGGCCGTGGCGGACCGGCCATTGGTATTTTTCCCTGCGCGACAAGACTGCCCAGATCGACTGCGTTATGTTCGCGAAGGAAAACTTCCGCTTGACGCCGCCCACCGACGGGATGCAGGTCTTCGTGTTCGCCCGACCATCCATGTACGAGGCGAAGGGTGGTTTCCAACTCATCGTCAGCGAGCTGCTGTCGACCGATCAGGGCGGGCTGTGGAAGCTGGCGTTCGAAAAGGCCAAGGCCGCGCTCACCAAGGACGGCCTGCTCGACCCCGCGCGCAAGCGCCGCCTGCCATCGTTTCCGCGGCGCATCGCCGTCGTCACGAGTCCCGATGGTGCTGCCCTCCGCGACATCCAGGCCGTCGTCGGCCGCCGCTGGCCGTTGGCGGAGCTGATCGTGGTGCCGGCGCAGGTGCAGGGAACCAAGGCCGAGGGTTCGGTCTGCTCCGCGCTCAATCGCATCAGCAGGCTTCCCGTTGATGTGTTGATCGTGGCGCGAGGCGGGGGTTCAATAGAAGATCTGTGGGCGTTCAACAGCGAGCGCGTCGCCCGCGCCGTCGCGGCAATGCCAATGCCCGTCATCTCGGCGATCGGCCACGAGACCGACGTGACGTTGTGCGATCTGGTCGCCGATCTCCGTGCCCCGACGCCGTCCGCCGCGGCGGAGGCTGCGACGCCGGACCGCCTCGAGGTGCTGGCGCAGTGCGGAATCATCGGGCAACGCCTGGCTCGTGCGCTGCGCACCGCGTCGCGCCACGTCGTCGAACGCCTGGACCGCACCGGGGACCGGCTGGTCCGTTGCATGGACCAGCGGCTCGAGAAGTCCCGCGCACTGCTCATGGCGCACAGCGCACGCCTCGACGCATTGAGTCCGCTGCGCGTGCTGGGTCGCGGCTACGCCGTGGCCCGCGACGCGTCCGGAAACGTGCTGAAGCGAGTCGCCCAACTACCGTCCGGGAAGGAATTCCGCCTGCGCGTGACCGACGGAGAGGTGAATGGCCGAGTTCAGTAAACAACTGGAGCGCCTCGAAGCGATCGTGCGCCGCCTCGAATCCGAAGACCTCGACCTGGACGAAGCACTGAAGCTGTTCGAGGAAGGCGTCGAGCGCCTGCGGGTCGCCCGCGAGCAGCTGTCCCAGGCGGAGCTCAAGGTCAAAAAAGTCCTCGAGATTGAAAGCCCTAGCTAAATACCTCGCGGAGGCCCGCTCCCGCGTCGACAAGGTGTTGGCGTCGACGAACACGGACGACGAGGTCGTCCGCTACAGTCTGCTCGGCGAAGGGAAGCGCCTGCGCCCGACCCTGGTCTTCGCGGCGCACGAAGCGCTCGATGGATCTTCGTCTCCCGGCGTCGCCGAGTTGGCGGCTGCCGTGGAGGTCGTGCATGCCTATTCGCTGGTTCACGACGATCTCCCCTGCATGGACAACGACGATCTGCGGCGCGGGCGGCCGACGGCGCATCGCGCGTTCGACGTGCCGCGGGCGACGCGCGCCGGCTACGACATGGTGGCGCTCGCGGCGCGCGTTCTTGCGCATGGACTCTCCATGCTCGCGCTGCCGGACGCGCGCCGCCGCGAGATCGCGCTGGAGCTGTTTCGCGCGGCCGGCGCCGGCGGGATGATCGGTGGCCAGGCGCTCGACCTCGAGGCCGAAGCGAAAGCGTTGCCGATGGAAGCGCTGGAGAACGTCCATCGCCGCAAGACCGGCGCGTTGATCGCCGCCTCGTGCGTCATCGGCGGATTATCCGCCGACAGCACGCCAAGACACGTCGGCGGGCTCCGCGCCTACGGGGAAGCGATCGGCCTCGCCTTTCAAATTGCCGACGACGTGCTCGACGCCACCGCCACCTCCGATCAGCTCGGCAAGACGGCCGGAAAGGACGCGGCGCACGCCAAAGCGACGTTTGTGACGCTGTTGGGCGTCGGCGCGGCCCGCGCTGAAGCGGAAAGACTGGCGGCGCAGGCGGTAGACCATCTGCGGGATGCCGGGTTAGTTTCCCCCATACTGGTTGAGCTCGCCCACTACATCGTGACGAGGCCTAATTGATTCTCGAATCGATCCACGGTCCCGCGGACGTCAAGGCGCTGGCGCCGGAGCAGCTGCAGCCGCTGGCCGATGAAGTGCGGCAGCGCCTCATCGACGTCGTGTCCCAGACGGGTGGCCACATCGGCGCGGGCCTCGGCGTGGTCGAGCTGACGGTCGCGCTCTGCGCCGCCTTCGAGTCGCCGCGCGACAAGATCGTCTGGGACGTCGGCCACCAGGGCTATCCGTGGAAGATTCTGACCGGCCGCAACGACCGGCTGCACACGCTGCGCCAGCGCGGCGGGCTGTCGGGCTTCCTGCGCCGCGATGAGAGCGAGCACGACCAGTTCGGCGCCGGTCACGCGGGCACCGCGCTGTCGGCCGCCTACGGGATGGCCACCGCGCGCGATCTCAAGCACGAGGAGTTCGAGGTCGTCGCCGTGGTCGGCGATGGGGCGATGACGTGCGGCCTGCCGTACGAAGCGCTCAACAACGCCGGCGATTCCGGCCGCAACATCATCGTCGTGCTGAACGACAACGGCATGTCGATCGCGCCCAACGTCGGCGCCCTCAACAAATACCTCGGCTCGATCGTCGCGAGCCCGATCACCGTGCGGATCCGCGAACGGGTCAAGCATCTGATCGAGCGCGCGTCACATATCGTCGGCGGCAAGAAGCTCGTCGACTTCGCGAAGAACGTGGAAGAGAGCATCAAGAACCTCTGGTCGCCGGGGATGCTGTTCGAAGAGCTGGGCTTCCGCTACTTCGGACCGATCGACGGGCATAACATCGGCCAGATGTTGCACACGTTCGATATCGTGAAGACGCTCAAAGGCCCGCGCGTCGTGCACGTGATCACCGAAAAGGGCAAAGGCTTCCCGCTGCCGGAGCCCGATCTCGAGAAGTATCACGCCCGCGCGCCGTACGACCCGGTCACCGGCAAGCTCAAACCGGTCAACCCGGGACTGCCGCAGTGGACCAAGGTGTTCGGTGATGCGCTCACCCAGCTCGCCGCCGAAGAATCGAACTTCGTGACCATCACGGCTGCCATGCCGTCGGGAACCGGCACCAACATCTTCCAGAAGAAATGGCCCGAGCGGTTCTTCGACGTCGGCATCGCGGAAGCCCACGCGACGACCTTCGCCGCCGGGCTCGCGACGCAGGGCGTCCAGCCCGTCGTCGCGATCTATTCGACGTTCCTGCAGCGCGCCTACGACAGCATCATCCACGACGTCGCGATCCAGAAGCTCCCGGTGATTTTCGCACTCGACCGCGCCGGCATGGTGGGCGAAGACGGGCAGACCCACATGGGGCTGTACGACATCGCCTATATGCTCGCGGTGCCGCACATGACGGTGACGGCGCCGAAGGATGCCGGGGAGATGATCGGGCTGCTCCGATGCGCCCTGCACCACACCGAGGGACCGTTCTCGCTGCGCTATCCGCGCGACAAGGCACCCGGTGAAGCGCCGCCCGCGGCGGAAGTGCCTGCCATCCCGTATGGCACGTGGGAGCTGCTGAGAAAAGGAAAGGACTGCGCGATCATCGCCGTCGGTGTGATGTGCAAACCGGCGCTCGACGCCGCCGATGCCCTCGCCGCCGATGGAATCGCCGCCTCGGTCGTCAATGCGCGCTTCCTCAAGCCGATGGATCGCGAGATGCTCGACGCCCTGGCGCAGAGTCACAAGCTGCTCGTCACCGTCGAGGACGGGACCGTCGTCAACGGCTTCGGCGCCGCGCTCGCCGCACTGGTGCAGACGACCGCGCCCGACTCCCGCGTCGTGGCGCTCGGTGTGCCCGACCGGACGTACGAACACGCGCCGCGTGCCCAGCAGCTCGCGGACGTCGGCCTGACCGGCGACGGGATCGCCGCCCGCATCCGCGCGCTCGCCGCCGAAGAGTCGCTCACCACGCGATGAACGTCGGGGTCGTCGGGAACCCCAATTATCCGGACCTCGGCGCTTTCCTCGCGACGCTGCAGCACAAGGCGTCGAGCCTGGGGATGACGCTGTATACCGAGGAGCGTATCCAGGCGCTCTGGCCGGCCGGGGACGGTGGCCCCCCCCCTCCTCCGCTCCTGAGCCAGGCTCCATCCACCGCGGTGGATTGCCTCATCACCCTCGGCGGCGACGGCACACTGCTGCGCGGCGCTCGGCTTCTCAACGGCGCCAATACGCCGATACTCGGGCTCAATCTGGGTCGCGTCGGCTTCCTGACGACCGCCGGGCCCGAAACCCTCGATTGGGCGCTCGATTCTGTCGTACGCGGTGCCTATACCACGGAGCAGCGGCTCGCGCTGCACTCGACCATCACCGGCAAGGGATCCAAGACGCCGGGCCGCGTCGAGCCCCTGGTGCTCAACGATGTCGTGGTGCACAAAGGCGGTGTCGCGCGCGTCGTCCGGCTGAAAGTGTCGGTCGATGGCGACGAAGTCGCGCAGTATTCGGCGGACGGGATCATTGTGAGCACGCCCACGGGCTCGACGGCATACTCGATGTCGGCGGGCGGGCCGATCGTGGTGCCGACAGTGGATGCGATCGTCGTCACGGCCATCTGCCCGCACACCCTCGCGGTGCGGCCGCTCGTCTTGCCGGCGACTGCCGTCGTCACGATCCAGCCGATTCCGCCCTGGAGCGACGAAGTCCTCGTGTCCTTCGATGGCCAGGTGGGCACGCCGATTCAGGCAGGCGAGCGCCTGGAGGTACGTCGGGCGGACCGGCCCATCCTCCTGATCCGGCTCGGCCCGGAGAGCTTCTTCAAGCGGCTCCGGAAAAAGCTGCACTGGGGAGATCTGAGTGATCGGACCCGTAAGTAGAGTTCCCCCTCTCCGGAACGGAGAGGGGGCCAGGGGGTGAGGACATGCTGACCGAATTACGAGTTCGCGATCTCGCCGTCATCGCCGACGTCACCCTTCCATTCCAGCCTGGCCTCAACGTTCTCACCGGTGAGACGGGCGCCGGAAAATCGATGGTGGTCGACGCGCTGGCGCTCCTCCTGGGCGAGCGAGCCTCGGGTGACGTCGTCCGTCCCGGCGCCGACAAGACGGTCGTCGAAGGCGCGTTTGAGTTCGTTGCCGCCGTTCACCGCCATCTCTTGCCGCCCTTCGCCGCCCTTGGTGTCGAATTGGAAGAGGGAAGGCTGGTGCTGAAGCGCGAAGTGCTGCGGGAAGGGAAGTCGCGCGCCTGGGTGAACGGCTCGCCGACCACCATCGGCGTGCTCGCCGAGATCGGCGCGTTGCTCGTCGACCTGCATGGCCAGCACGAGACCCAGTCGTTGCTCCGTCCCGACGCGCAGCGGGACATGCTCGATGCCTACGCCGATGCCGACGTCGAGCGGGTGGCAGTGCGCGACGCGCACGCGCGTCTGAAAGAGCTCGAGACCCGTGAAGCGGAGCTGACGACGCGGCAGGAGGATGTCCGGCGCAAGGCCGACTATCTGCGGCATGTCCTCCAGGACATTGAGCGCGCCAAGCCCAAGCTGGGTGAGGACGAGGCGCTGGACGTGGAGGCGAAGCGGCTGGCGCACGCCGAGGAGCTGGGCCGGCTCGCGCGCGAGCTGGAAGAGACGGTGGATGCGGCTGGGCTGACTAAGGCCCAGAAGATCCTCGCGGGGCTCCTGCGGGTGGATTCGTCCCTCGGCAAATGGCAGGAGCTGCTCGATGCTGTTTCGGCAAATGCCGACGAGTTAGCCCAGGCTGCGCGGGACTACGCCAGTGCGATGGAAACCGATCCGGGTAGGCTCGCGACCGTGGAGCAGCGGCGTGACCTGCTGTTTCGATTGCAGCAGAAGCACGGGCCGACGATCGCCGACGTGCTGGCCGCGCGCGACACGGCCGCGCGTGAGCTCGAGCTGCTCGACACCGCGGATCTCGATTTGCGCAACATTGCGGCGGATCGAGAGCAGGCCGCCGCGGAGTTCACACGCGCGACGGCAGCGCTGACGGCAAAGCGGCTCGCGGGCGCGAAGAAGCTCGCTCGAGCCGTCAACAAGGTCTTACCCTCGCTCGGCATGGAGGGCGGGAGGTTTTCGGCCGAGCTGTTACCACGCGCCACGCACCACGCACATGGTGCCGAGGATGTGACCTTCCAGGTCAAGCTGAACGAGGGATTAGACGCGCGCCCGTTGGCCCGAGTGGCTTCAGGCGGCGAGCTGTCGCGTCTCATGCTCACCTTGAAGGTGGTGCTGGCATCCCACGACGTCGTCCCGACGCTCGTGTTCGACGAAGTCGATCAGGGCATCGGCGGGGAAGTGGGGGGCCGGGTAGGCGAAGCGTTGATGGACGTGTCGCGGGAAGGCCGGCAGGCGCTCGTCATCACGCACCTGCCGCAGATCGCCGTCTACGCCGACCAGCATCTCGTCGTCGCCAAGGGCACGAAGGGCGGCGTGGCGACGAGCGACGTCGCGGTGGCCAAAGATGAGTCGAGAGTAAAAGAGATTGCGCGGATGCTCGGCGACGCCGATATGGCGACGGCGCGGCGTCACGCCGTAGAGCTGCTCAAAACAGCCGGAGAGAAGTCCGCATCACAATCCGGAACACAGTCGCCACCGGTACAGGCCCACCCGAGCCGGTGACGGTTTGCTCGACGGAGAAGCTTCCCTCCACATTCGGTGTCGCGTAGGTCATCGCGACGCCCAGGCGCATCCAGCGCAGCGCCGTCCCCGCATCGAGCACCGCGGCTGACACGGGCGCGCCGAGCCGGGTCGCGATATCGATCGAGTCCTGTGCCGAGCGATATGTGTAGCGATCGCGCTTCTGCGTCCAGTATCCGGCCGTGAATCCCACGCCGAAGTTCTTCTTAAAGCGCAGCATCGGCGCGACGTCGATTGCGGCGTAGTCGCCGGGATCCCAGTTGAGCGTCGCGAGCGCCGCGTGTGGGATCAGCAGGACCGACTGTGGACCGACGCGTCGCGCCCGCGTTCCCGGCTGCTGCCGCCCGCCGCGCACCAGCAGATTGAGCCACAACCGATCGAACAGCGTCAGCTCCTGCGCCACCTGCAGCTCGATATCAGTCTGGTGGTCGCCGGTCGAGACGTCGAAGAGGTTGTTGGGAGAGTCCTGGTGTCCCGTCGGCAAGCGCACGACCACCGCGCCAGTCAACGCATAGTTGTCCGATTCCAGCATGCGGTACTTCGCGTTGACTTCGACGTCTCCTGGGAAAAAACGCAGCCGGCGCGTCGTCCCGGTGATCGGGTCGAGCGCGTAGGTCGAATCCGTCAACAGCGAATCGAGCCGCTCGGCGGCGTCCGGATTTCCCGGGCTGCCGAGGCTGTCGAGGTGGACGCCGGCGCGGGTGTTGACGCGTACGACGGGCACATAGACGCCGACGGCGATGCGATTCGTGATCCCGAACTCGAGGGCCAGCGGCGTCACGCGGCGCTCGGCGCGCACGAACACGGGCGTGAAGTCGTAGCGGCACACCACCACGCCGCCGACGGGCCGGCAGACAATCGGAGCATGGGTTTCGCCGAGCAGCGACGTGCCGATCGGCTGTTCATGGCCGTTGGCCGTGAACTCGCGGTCCCAGGTCGTGATCACCGGTTCGAACGTGACGCGGAGCTGGCCGGCGCGCGGGGTGTCGGTGCGCGGACCGGCTTGCGCCCGAGCCCCAGTGGACAGCAGCACCAGGGCGCAAAGCGCGAGCAATCGGTGGGGACGTTTACAGAAAGGCGGCAATGGAGATGGATACCCCATTGCCGCCATTTGCCGCCCTTCGCTGCCGTTCAGGGAATCGGCGGAATCGACGTCGTATAGGCCGCGTTGATCGCAAGCCGCAGCTTCTGCGCGATCAGGCGGTGCGTGGAGGCACTCGGATGCACCGCGTCGCAGGAGAACGCCGTACCGAAGGGCAACCCGAGCGTCGCATTGCATGGTTGCAGGAGCGCCGGGAAAGGACGAACCGCCGTCGGAATGGCGCGCAGCGAATCGAGCGTCGTGTTCGGATCGAGATACGCCCACCCCCGGGCGGTCGCCTGGCCGGAGATGTACGTGTTGTACGCGGTGACGGCGCCAAGCAGCTTCACGAGCTCTTTCGGCACCACGACGGCCGCCACGGTGTCGGCGCAGTCGAGATTGCGCGCCGCGCCGAGCTGAACGGCTCCGAGCAGCGCCGCACCGTATGGGAACGGCACCAGCGTCGAGTCTCCGCGCGCCCCCGGGATGCCTGTCGCAATCGGCGCGCAATTATTGCTCACGGTGAACAGCGTCGGGAATGAGTCAGGCGGCGCGAGGTGATTCTTGATCGCCCAATACGTGGCCCCCGCGCTGAAGAAGGGGAGTGCCGTGACCTTGCCGACGCCGATCAGAATCACGCCCTGCGGGCCGACGGCGTCGACGGTGTCGAGCATCGCGCCGTAGCGCGTCTGGAAATCCCCAATCGATGTGATCTTCGTGCTGTCCCCCGCGTTGGGGGAGCTCGTGGCGGCACCGAGCACGTCGTTATTCCCGATCCAAATCGACAGGAAGGTCGGGTGCGCGCGCTCCATCATCTGCGTCTGCGTCAGCCCGCCGAGGATGAACTGGGTCAGGCTGTTGGCATTCGACGCGGTGTCGAGGTTGGCGAGGATGTCTCGCACCTCGGCGCCCGGCACCGCCGTGTTGCTGATGTACGGCGGCGCGGGATTGGGGATTTTACGGAGCGCGCATGTGGTTGCGGTGCTCGGGAAGGGTTGCCCGGGGACGGCGTAGCGCGCGCCCGTGAAGACGTTTGTATACGGGGGCGGACAGCCCGGCCTGTTCAGGAGCGGCGGGAAGAACGGCGAGTGCATCGCCTGCGCGAGCAGCACCGCGTACGATTGCAGCTGCGTGCTGTCGTTGATCCCGCCCGACTGAAAGCCCGCGGTGATCGAATTCCCCATCGACACGTAGCGATCGAACAACGGATCGACCGGTGTGCTGCCGAACGGTCGGTTCAGCTGGTCGTTGTTGCACGCCGCAGCAACCAGGGCGAAACCGAGGACCGCGGCGGCAAATCGAGTGGTCCGAATCATGAGTCGCAGTTCCTCAGAACGTGAGAGCTATGCCGGCCGCGAACAGATGGGCCGAGAATTGGTAGAGACCGGTGTTGCCCGCGGCGAGATTGACCGTGCCGCGCCGATCGCTCTGTTTGATGAACTGATAGGCCAGATCGGCGTGCCAGTGCGGGTTGAGCGTAATCCCCGCGCCGATCGTGAATTCGTTGCGCGGGCCCTCGGGGAGCAGCGGCGTCACGAATTGCGCCGGCGAAGCGCCCCCGTGGTGCAGGTACCCGCCGCGCACCTGCAGCTTCGAGTTGTACTGATACTCGGTGCCGAAGCGGAAGCCGTGCGTGTCCTTGTTCTGCGGATGCAGCGCGAGGTCGGGCGTCCCGGCATTCGCGAAGTTGATGTCGACCTCGTTGAACCAACCCCACACGACGTACTGGTAATCGGCCATGACCGACCACGCGTCGTTGACCTTGTACGCAAAGCCCAGCGTCGCCTGTGGCGGCATGTTGATCGCCGTCGCAACCGCGCCGCTGGCCAGCGGGCCGCCGCTCGCGAACTGCGGGGCGAGCACGGCGTCGACCGGCGTTCCGGCCGGCAGCGGACCCAAGGCGACCGGGAGAACCAGACCTGTCGGGACCTGGGTGAACGTCGCGTCGCCGTCGTAGTCGATCTGCTTGCGCGTGAGCCAGTGTCCGCCGATGCTCAGGCGGTCGGTCGCCTGCCAGATCGCGCCGAAGTTGATCGACAAGCCGTGGCCGCTCGCCTCGAGCAAGGCGTCGGCGAAATCGGTGCCCGTGGGCACGCCGAGCATGGCGAACGTCGTGCCTACCGGGGCGCCCAAGGCAGGCGGAACCGGCTGCGTCGATAGGTCCGCGCGCTGGCGCAGCTTCAGGTGGCTCGTGATGTAGGCGACGCCGACCCCGAGCTTCAGCTTCGGGCTGAGCTGCACGCCGATCGTCGGCTGGATATAGATCGACCGGATGTTCGTGTTGTAGCCGAGAAAACGGCCCGGAGAGCTGACACTATCCCACTTGGTTTCCAGGCCGTACGGGGCGTACACGCCGATGCCCGCTGTGACCTTGGGGCTGAGGGCGCGGGTGATGTAGAGGTTGGGGACGGGGATCAGGGGGTTTTTGAGGTCGCTCTTGGAACCGAGGAAGTCGTCAGTAAAGCTTCCTTGCGCCCCGATCAGCGTGACGCCGGCGCTGATGTGGGTCCCCGCCAGCCCGCCCAGTCCCGCTGGACTGAAGTAGATCGCGGAACCGTCGGCGCAGGGTCGGGCAGCGGTGACGCCGGCTCGGCCCATGGCGCACGTGTTGTGCTCGTAGACGCCAAAACCCTGCCCATGGAGGGGGGAGGCGGCGACAAGCGAAGCAGCACCGGCGAGCAGCAACAGCGCAAACCGCCGCATACGTGTCTCCAAGGGCGAATTGAAATAGATGGTGAACCTGGCCGCGATACGGTAGCATTGCGTGGAATCATTGTCAAACTCATGCCACGACCCGCGATAGACCTGTTTCAGAAAACATTTGGGACAACACCTAGGGCCGCGGCGTCGGCACCGGGTCGCGTCAACCTCATTGGTGAGCACACCGACTACAACGGTGGGCCGGTGCTGCCGATTGCGATCGCCGCGCGCACCAGCGCGGCGGTCGGGCCGGGCGCCCCGGGCGAATCGGGTGTGCTCGAAGCGGTGTCGACGCGCTACCCGCAAGTCATCCGCGTCAAATGGCAGGAAGAGCTCCCGACGGGATGGGTCGCGTACGTCGCCGGCGTGCTGCGCGAGCTGTGGTCGCTCGAGGTCGTTCCGCCGAACGGTTCCGCGCGCATCGCGGTCGCGTCCGATCTGCCCGTTGGTGCGGGACTGGCATCATCAGGAGCGCTGGCAGTCGCCGTCGCCAAGGCCCTGGCCCCGAACCTCAATGCCCGTCAGATCGCCGGCGTCGCGTTCCGCGCCGAGCACGATCACGTCGGGGTGCGGTGCGGCGTGATGGATCAAACGATTTCGGCGCTCGGCAAGCGCGATCACGCCCTACTGTTCGAATGCGCGTCCCTCGAGGCGACGCAGATCCCCTTCGGCGCGCGCCTCGTGCTCGTGGACACCGGCAAGCGTCACGATTTGTCGCGCGGCGGGCTCAACGAGCGGCGCGCCGAATGCGAGGCCGCGGTGAAGCGGCTCAAAATCGAGTTGCCGGAGCTCCAGTGGCTGGCGAGCTGGCCGGCGGAGTGGCTGCCGCGCCTCAAGCGGGCGTTGCGCGAGCCGCTGCGCTCGCGCGCGGTCCACGTCGTGAGCGAGACCGCACGGACCCGGTTCGCGGCGCAGCTGCTGCAGCAGGGGAGGCTCAAACAGTTCGGGAAGCTGCTGTACGAGTCGCACGAATCGTGTCGACGGCTGTACGAGTGCAGCTCGCCGGAGCTCGATACGGTGGTGAGCGCGGCGAAGCGGGCCGGCGCGTTGGGCGCGCGGCTCACCGGAGCAGGGTGGGGCGGCGCGGCGATCGTGCTCGTGAACAAGACGGACAAAAAGACGATTCCCGCGATCCAGCGCGCGTTTGAGCGGGCCTACGGCAGGGAGGCGCCGATCAGCGAGGTGAAAGCATCGGTCGGAGCGCACGTCGAACGGCTATAATTCAGCCCGGCTCGGGTGGCGAAATTGGTAAACGCAAGGGACTTAAAATCCCTCGGGGGCGACCCCTTGCAGGTTCGATTCCTGCCCCGAGCATAGCCAACTCTTGATGTAAACCCCGTCAATACACACCTTAGGGTCCTCCCTCACGGGGATATCCGGTGCGGTCACGACCCTTGGTCGCCGGATTAACGGCGGGATTGTTGGGCAGTCTGGTATGGCTCGGCTGCGCCCTCACCGATGTCTTCGATCCGCCCGGTCCGGCGGCGAACATCGTTTTCGTCTTTTCCGATAGCATTCTGTCCGTCGGCGACACCGTCCCCCTCGTCGTAGTCGTGCGCACCGCCGCGGGCGATCTCGCCAATCCCCACCTCCGCGTTACTTCTCTCGATCCCGGGCTTCTTCAGGTGAACGCCCGAGGAGATACGCTCATGGCTCTCAGCCAGGGGCGCGCATTGCTCGATGTGCAGCTCGTCAGCTCCGTGATCAGCGGCGCGGCACCCGATACGGTGCACGCCATCCGCGTGCGCCCGTAGTGCCCGAAAGCGTGAGGTGCTTCGGCTGCGGCACGCAGGTGCCGGCAACGTCGCGGTTCTGCGGCAATTGCGGACGCCTGGTGGTCGACCCCAATACCAGCACCGTCGTGGATCAGACAGCGGCGGAAGACACGCTGCTCGACCGCCTCCGTCGCGTGCTCGCCGGCGACTTCGAAGTCGAGTCCGAGCTCGCCCGCGGCGGCATGGGCATCGTGTTTCGCGCGTCCGATGTGCAAGCGAAGCGTCCCGTGGCGCTCAAGGTATTGTCGCCCGAGCTCGGCTTGACCGCACGCGCTGCCGAACGGTTCAAACGAGAAGGCCGCATGGTTGCCGAGCTCGAACATCCGAACATCGTACCGGTGTATCGAGTGGGCCAGATCGGCGGGATCTTGTTCATAGCCATGAAGTTCGTGGAGGGCCGGTCTTTGGACGAGATCCTGGACGCGCAGGGCCCACTGCCGGTGCCGCCAATCGTGCTCGTTCTGCAGGCCGCCGCCCGGGCCCTCTCCTTCGCTCACGAGCGGAGCATCGTCCATCGCGACGTGAAGGCAGCGAATATCCTGCTCGATCGCGACGGCCGTGTCATGGTCACCGACTTCGGCGTCGCGCTGCGTGCGTCCGACATCACGCTCACGGCGGACGGTGCCGTGATCGGTACCCCGGGCTACATGAGTCCGGAACAATGCGCCGGGCAGCGGGCGACTCCCCAGGGCGACCACTACTCGCTCGGTATGGTCGCATTCCAGATGTTGACCGGCAGATTGCCATTTCACGCCGAGACGCTGGCGGGCATCATGCATCACCACTTCTTCACCCCGCTGCCCGACATCGGCGTGGTCCGCGACGATATTCCCGCTGAGCTCGCGCGCATCATCGCGCGACTCACCGCGAAAAAGCCGGCTGACCGCTATCCCACGACCCGCGATCTCCTGACCGAGCTCGAGTCGCTGCCGCTGGAAACCGCGGCGCGGCGCGAGGGCGAAGAGCTGCTGCGGCGGCTTGCAAGGGGCGACGCGGTTGCGGCCGTCACGACTCGATCGCTTCCCGCACTTCCCGATTCGCCGACGTTGCAGTTCGCTGCGGCCGGTCGTCGCTCGATGTCTCGGAGGGCGCGGGCGGGGGCGGCTGCCGCGATCGCGGTTACCGTCTTGGCTTTCGCCGGTTGGGTCGTGTTTCGCCCCGCCGCCGGCGCGGGGAACACGTCGCTCGGCGGCGGGATCGCGCGGCAGGACTCCCTGCGGCCGCCGGTGTCGGCACCCGCGCCCGCTCCCGCGCGCCCGCGTCCGGCCACCGGTCTCTTACGACTCCTGACCACACCGAGCGACGCGGAGATTCTCGTCGATGGCCGAGCGCGCGGCAGGGGCGCCGTACTCGACCTGCCGCTGGTACCTGGCCGTCGCCGCCTCCAAATCCGCGCGCGCGGGTACGTCACCTTCGACACGACTATCACGATCGTAGTCGACAGTACGATCTCACTCGGCCGCATCATTCTGCGCGTGTCCGAGCAAGGGTCGTGACACGGCGCGCGGCCGCCCTCGGGCTCGCGCTCCTGCTGGTCTGTCACAACGCCGCGGTGGCGCAGTCCGGCACCGCTGAGCTGTTACAGCAGGCACGTCAGTTGTACGAGCGCCTCGAGATCGAGCGCGCCCTCCCGTTGCTGCGTCAAGTGGTGTCTCCAGCGTGGCCGCTGGAAGTGACGAACGCGCAACGGGTCGAAGCCTATACGTATCTCGGTGCTGCGCTGGCCCTCAGGGGAAAGCAAGACTCCGCCGTCCTGTATTTCCGTGCGGCGCTCGAGCGCGACGCCTTCGCCGATCTCGATCCGGCGCAGTTCACGCCCGCGCAAGAGGCCGCGTTTGCGGTGGCGCGGCGGCTGACCTTCTCCGTGGGCGCCCGGCCGATTCCGGAAACGCGCATCGATCCTCGCACGGACCGATTGACGGTCACCGTGGTGACGACCCACACGGCCACACTGCGCGTGACCGTGCGCGCACTCGGCGGCACGGAGTACGTGGTGCTGTATGATGGATCGAACGATGGCGCGCGCGAGATCGGCTGGAACGGGTTGGGGCCGGACGGCCGGCTGGCGCCTCCGGGGCGCTACGATTTGTCGTTGGTCGGACGCAGCCAGATCCGTGCGCAGGCAGATTCGCTGCGCATGTATCTGGATGTGCAACATGACGTCGAGCCGTTCGAAGACACGCTGCCGGCGATGGCGGACGCTGAGTTGCTCCCGGAACGGCACCCGGAGGCCACGGCCGGCAACGATCTGCTCAAGGGCTTGGGGGTCGCGGCCGGAGCGCTCGCAGTCGGCAGCCTGCTGGCGAACGATCGGCTCGGCACGGGCCACGACGGCCGGATCATGGCGGGGGTGGCCACGGTGGGCGGGATCGCCGCGTTCTTCTATCGTCGCGAACACCGTGAAATTCCGGGGACTGTCGCGCTCAACACTGCGCGCCGCGCCGCGCGGGACGCCGCCAACGCGGCAATCCGCTCGCGCAACGCCGACCGCATCGCTCGCACGATACTCCTGATTACACCGGCCAGCGCACCCGCGGTACGGCCATGAGCCGGGCGGGTCCCATGGCGCTCGCCGGATTGCTGCTGCCGGCGATTGTCTCGGCACAAGGGATCGAGTTGAGCGGCCTCGTCTCGGTGGCCCATGGCGATCACCGTGTCGACGCCGGCCTCGGCGTGGAGCGCGCGACTGGACTGCTCGTGGGCGGTGCGGTGCGCCTGCGACGCCGGGGCATCGCGCTGGAGCTGTCAGGCGGAGCCGGGCACCTCACGGCGGTGCAGGGAAGCGGTGGCATCGATCGCGATGTCTCGCAACTCGCCGCACTCGCGCAGTTCACGCCCCTTCCCTGGCTGGTGCTCGAGAGCGGTGTCACGCTGCGCAGTTTTGGCACCGTGCTGGCACGGCAGCGTTGGACGCTGGTGCGTGCCGGTGCCGAGGCCCGGGTCCCGCTGAGCGGCGAGACCTTCTGGGCTGTGGGTCACGCGCACCTCCTGCCGATGGTCTCCGTCAACGGTCTGCCCAATGCCGCGACGTCGTTCGATGCCGGGACGGGACTCGCGTATCGGCGCGGTCGATTCGTCTTCGACCTCACGTACACGTTGGAGCGCTGTGACTTTCCGTCGCAGGGAAGTACGCGCCGCAGCGAGCAGCTGGGCACGATCGCACTCCGCGGCGGTGTGGAGCTGCGACGGCGGTGAACCCCTTGCAGGTTCGATTCCTGCCCCGAGCACTCGTGCTTCTCGCACTGCTCGCGACCGCCACTCCGGCCGCGGCGCAGCGGCCGCGCGGCCATCTCTTTATCGTGGGCGGCGGCAGCCAATCCGATTCGCTCGTCGCGCGCTTCGTCCAGCTGGCAGGTGGACGCGGCCACGCGCGAATCGCCGTCGTCCCGATGGCTTCGGGCGATGCGCAGGCCAGCGGTGACGAAAAGGCGGCGCAGCTGCGCGACTTCGGCGCCGACGCGTTCGTCCTGCTGGTCACGCGCGCGCAGGCTGAGAGCGCGTCGACTGCCCGGCGGCTCGATAATGTCACGGGCATCTGGTTCACCGGGGGCGACCAGACGCGCCTCGCGCCGGTGCTGCACGGCACGCCGACACTGGCGGCCATGCACGCGCGCTATCGCGCCGGCGCCGTCGTCGGCGGCACGTCCGCGGGAGCCGCGGTGATCTCGGATTCGATGCTGACGGGAAACCAGCACCCGCCTGGCGACACGCTCGGGTACTACGGCGACGAATACCCGACCATCGCGCGCGGCGTCATCGAGATCGTCCCCGGGTTGGGTTTTCTCTCCGGCGTGATCGTCGATCAACACTTCGTGCGCCGCGAACGCAACAATCGTCTCTTCGCCGTCGTGCTGGAACGGCCGAGCTTGCTTGGCGCGGGCATCGACGAGTCGACCGCACTCGAAGTCGGCCCTGACGGCAGCTGGACGGTGCGCGGCGACGGCGCCGTGGTTGTGTACGACGCGCGAGCCGCGCGCATCACCGCACCGGGACGCGCGCTGGGCGCAAGCGGCGTTCGCCTGCACTTGCTCCCCGCCGGCACGACATTCGACCCCAAGACCGGACGCGTTTCACTCCCCAACTGACTCTTGCACACTTCCGTTTCGTGGGGCAACATGAGCGTAGGCCCCTTTTACGGGAGGTAGTCCATGAGAGCAGTCACTTGTTGGGGAATCGTTGTTCTTCTTGCCTTCGCTGCGCCGGTTGTTTCGGCGCAGGGCACGGCGAGCGTCACCGGTCGAGTTGTGGACTCCGCAACGGCGCAGCCCGTGGCAGGTGCGCGGATCAGCGTCGTCGGACGGACGTCCGGTACGCTGACCGATCGCGACGGCCGCTACTTGCTGCAAGGACTGGCCGCGGGCACCGTCACGATTCGCGCGCAGCGGATCGGGTTCGCCCCCGGCGAGCGCGGTGTCTCGCTTACCGAAGGCGGCACAACGACACAGGACTTCGCCCTTGTAACGGCAGCCACCGTGCTCTCGGAAGTGGTGGTGACTGGCTATGGAACGAGCAGACGCGAGGATCTGAGTGGTGCGGTGGCATCAGTGCAAGGCGGGGACCTGGCGAACACCCCCATCGCGGGCCTTGACGGCGCCCTCCAGGGACGCGCCGCCGGCGTGCAGGTAATCCAAAATGCCGGGAATCCCGGTGCCGGCATCACGGTGCGCATTCGCGGCTCGGCGTCGATCTCGGCCTCTAACCAGCCGCTCTACGTGATCGACGGCGTCCCATTGCTGCGCGACGAGTTCTCACAGCTCGGACTCGGAGGGCAAGACATCACCGCCGTCACCGGCGTCAATCCGGATGAAATCGAGACCATGGACATCCTGAAGGACGCGGCTTCGGCGGCGATCTATGGATCCCGCGCGTCGAATGGCGTCGTGATGATCACAACGAAGCGCGGACATGCCAGTCCGGCGAAGGTCAGCTTCAATGCGTATTCCGGCACGCAGGCAGTGCCGACCGGCAGTCGCTGGGCCCTGCTGACCGGCAAAGAGTACATCCAATACATGAACGAAGCCGCCCTCAACGACGATTCCGCCCGGGTTGCCGAGGGGCGTTCGCCGTACGGTCCGCTCTACTTCGGCGACCCCGACGATCCGAATCTGGTCAACACCGACTGGCAGGACGTCATGTTTCGTACGGCGCCGGTCCGCAACCTCAATCTGAGTGTCCAAGGCGGTAGCGATCGCGTTCAATACTTCGTGTCCGGGTCGCAGTTCAATCAGCAAGGTGTCGTTATCGGCTCGGGGTACGACCGCCAGGCCGCGCGCGTCAACGTTGATGCAAACGCCTCGGCGCGGCTGCGTCTCAGGACCTCGCTCAGCCTGAGCCGCGAGTCACATCAGCGTGTCGAGAACGACGACACGATCGACGGCGTGGTGACGAACGCGATCGCCGGCACGCCGACGATCCCGGTACGTCGTCCTGACGGCAAATTCACCAGCCCATCCGATGGACTCGCCTACTCCAATCCGCTCGCTATCGCGACGTACGATCGGGCGGAGTCGCGCAGCTTCCGGGCGTTCGGCAATCTCGAGGCGGCGTATGAGGCGAGCAGCTTCCTGACGATCCACGGCCGCGTGGGGATGGACATCCTGAACCTGCGCGATCTGCGCTGGCTGTCTCCCTTTGTCGAAGACACCTACTCGGCCAACGTTGACGGTGAGTCGGTCATCGGCAACACCACCGCGAACCGCTACGTCATCGAGGGCTTCGCCGACGTGAAGCCGCAGCTCGGTCCGGACTGGGTGGTGGGTCTGACCGGCGGCGCCAGCGTCGAGTGGAACGGCAGTGAGCTGGACTATCTTGACGGCATCGGGTTCGCCGTCGACCAGTTCCAGTACCCCGGCAACGCGGCCACCGTGACCGTGTACGACGGTGGATGGACGGGACACAACCTCGTGTCCGTGTTCAGCCGCGCCAATGCGACCTGGAAGGACAAGTATCTGCTCTCCGCCAGCCTGCGCGCCGACGGCTCGTCGCGTTTCGGTGCGAATAATCGCTACGGCGTGTTCCCGGCGGTGTCGTTGGGCTGGCAGCTGAGTCGCGAACCCTTCATGTCGGGTCTTGCTCGTCACGGTGACATTAAGCTCCGCGCCAGCTACGGCGTGACCGGCAACCAGGACATTGCGGACAACTTTGCGCCGTTGGCGCGCTTCGCGAAGGCGAACTACGGCGCCACTCCCGGCATCAGGCAGCGAAACTTCGGCAATCCCGATTTGCGCTGGGAACAGACGCACGAAGTGAACCTGGGATTCGACATGGTGCTGCTCAGCCAGCGGCTCACGATCCTCGGCGACTGGTACCGGAAGGAGACACGAGACCTCCTGCTCGACCGCCCGATCAGCGCGACCAGCGGCCAGACTACGGTGCTGCAAAACATCGGCAGCATGGAGAACCGCGGCTTCGAGCTCACGCTCGACGGCGTGATCCTCAAGCGGTCGTCGCAGGGGCTGCGCTGGAACGCGAACCTCAACATCGCGTGGAACCGCAATAAGGTCTTGAAGCTGTATCAGAATCAGCCGATCCCCGTCGGCGGCTACGACGTCGGCCGCATCGACGTCGGGCATGCGCTCGGGGAGTTCTACGTGCTGCACTTCACCGGTGTCGATCCGCAGACCGGGGACGCGATCTTCGAGGACGTCAACAACGACGGCACGATCAACGACGACGATCGCGTCTATGTGGGAAGCCCCCATCCCAAGTACTGGGGTGGCTTCACCAACCAGCTCGGCTGGGGACGGTTCGATCTCAGCGCGTTCTTTCAGTTCACGCGGGGGCAGTCGATCTTCAATGCCATCAGCGTGTTCGCCAATGATGGCGGGTATTACGGCGACAACAAGTTCAAGCGGGCGCTGAACCGCTGGCAGCAGCCGGGTGATATTACCGACGAGCCCCGCGCAAGCTACGACGGCAGATCCGGCGCCGACCTGATCTCGAGCCGCTATTTCGAGGACGGCTCGTATGTGCGCCTGCAAGACGTCACGCTCCGCTACAGTCTGCCCGCGCGCATCTCCAGTCTGGTGGGAATCAACGACGCGACCGTATACGTCTCCGGCCGCAACCTCTACACGTGGACGAAGTACTCGGGTTACTCGCCGGACGTGAACAGCGCCGGGTCGAGTACCAATACGGAGCTGTCCACCGAGTTCTACGCCTATCCATCCGCCCGGTCGTTCATGATCGGTCTCTCGGGGGCATTCTGATGCGCGCCGCGAATCGGTGGTATACGGTGCGGTCCCTGCTGCTCGTGTTGCTCGCAGCAGGCTGCAAGGGTGTCCTCGACGTTCATCCGGTCAACGAGTTCGATGAGAGCCAGGCCATCACGACGCCCGGCGGCGCTCGTGCCGCCGTGGCGGGGATGTACGACGGGCTACAGAACTTTTCGTATTACGGTGGCGAAATGTTGTTTTTCGGCGACTTGGGAGGTGACGACGTCGAGCATACGGGCACGTTCACGACGTACCGTCAGATCGACCAAAACGACATTACGTCCGACAACGGCTCTATCGAAGGCCTGTGGGATGCCATCTACAGGGCCATCGGTCGTGCCAACATCATCATCCAAAAGGTGCCCGATGTTGCAGGGTTGTCGGCGTCGGAGCGGGACGACCTCCTCGGCCAGGCGTACTTCGTTCGCGCGCTGTCGTATCACAACCTCGTAAAGTTCTGGGGTGACACGGCGGCGAGTGGATTGGGCGTGCCGATCGTATTGATTCCGCCGCACGACATTTCCGAGGCTGGGTTGGTGACGCGAGCCACGACGGGCGCGGTGTATGCGCAGATCTTGAGCGATCTCAGCGATGCTGAGAACCTCATGGGCTCGTCGACAAATGAACATCGCGCCACGGTCATGGCCGTCCGGGCGGTGCGCGCCCGCGTCTATCTCTACCAGAAGAACTATGCCGGTGCCGAGACCGAAGCTGAGGCCGTGGCAGCCGGTGGCTTTTCGCTGGCCGCGCAGTACGGCGATCTCTTCACGCCGGACGGCGACGATACGCCGGAAGACATTTTCCGGCTCAGTTTCGACGAGGTCGACTACAGCTGGGAGGGTTACTACTACCTGCCCTATGAAGTGCAGGGGCGTGGCGAGATTGCCCCTTCGGTGAACCTCATCGAGGCGTACGCACCCGGATTTGACGGATCGCCGGCATCATTCGTTACGACGGACGAGCGCGGGAACCGGAACATCACGTTCTCTGACCCGAGCGACGGCGCGACGAAGTACGGTTCGAAATGGCTGACCGGAATCGGGGCCGAGGACATTCACGTGATCCGCTTCGCCGAGGTCTTGCTGATTCAGGCCGAAGCCGAAGCGCGGCAGAACAAACTCGCAGAAGCTGAAGCAACGCTCACACCCATTCGGGCGCGGGCAGGCCTGTCGGCGGCAGGTGTGGATGCGATGACCCAGGCCAACGCGATTCTCGCGATTCTTCAGGAGCGTCGGTTGGAACTCACGATGGAAGGGGACCGCTGGCCCGACCTGGTGCGGACCGGTCGCGCCGTCTCGGTTCTGACTATCGCGCCGAACCAGGTACTATTTCCAATTCCGTTGAACGAGCTCGACGTCGCGCCGGGACTGGTGCAAAACCCGGGTTATTGACGAAGTCGAACGTTTCCAGGACCAACAGGGGCACGCCGAAACGCGTGCCCCTGTTTCATTGTGTCCGCGATCACCTGTCCAGAACTCGTCAAGCGGAAGTCCCATGCAACCTTTCCCGCCATCGCAGCGTCTTACCCTCTGAATGATTCGAACATGTCTCTAGCTGGAGGATGAGATGCGCGGCCTGACCCTGTTGATCGCGACGATCCTGACGTTCGGATACGGCTTCGCCGCCCAAGCCGCCATGACCATCGAGCGCGCGCAGACCTATGCCCGCGTGGCTCGGACGGTCGAAACCGTGAACCCGGTAACAGATGCCAACCGTGTCTGGTACGGGGGGATGCTGGACCCGATTACGGTCGAGGCTCCCGCCCCTCCGGCCCTGAAATGCTCGGTTGCCTAGACCCCCGCGCCGCCCGCCCCGCCCGCCCCGCCCGCCCAGTTCCGGCGGGCGGTCGCGTATTCGGGCGAAACTTGTAAGATTGAAGGGACGTACCAACACATAACCATGGACATGTCACTCGATCAGTCGGCTACACCTACTCGGCGGTTCTGGCGCACGTGGCGTCGCGAGATCATCCGCGGCGGCGTGCTCTTTGGTCTCGTGGTCGGGACCGGTCTCTTCATCCGCAGCGTCCGCATTCGCGTCCCGTCCCCGCTGGGCGCCCTCGGGTCGTTCGGCGATTTCAACTGGGGCGACGGGGAAGGCGGCGATCTCTTCGGGCGCGGCCGCCAGGTTGGCGATGCGTGGGAATACCGGGCGCTCATCAAGCCGACGCAGCACGTCTGGATCCGCAACACGAACGGTCCGATCGAAGTCGTCGCGGGAACGGGCGACAGCCTCGTGATCAATGTCGAGAAGAGCTGGCGCAACTCCGACCCACAGAGCGTGCAGCTGATTCCTGTGCTCACCGAGCGCGGCCTCACCGTCTGCGCCCTGTGGGAAGCGCGCGATCAGCGCTGCAACGAGGGCGGCGACTATCGCATGAACGGCGTGAAGAAGAACGACGTTGCGGTGCGCTTCACCGTGCAGCTGCCGCGCAACGTTCCGATCGATGTGTCGACCGTGAACGGCGGTCTGGAAATCGACGGCGTGAGCGCGCCGGTCGAAGCCGCGACGGTCAACGGCCGCATCGAGGTGAATACGTCGACCGGTCCGGTGCAGGCGACGACGGTCAACGGCAGCATCGAAGCGAACATGCAGGCACTCACCAGCGGCGATGTCCGGCTCACCACCGTGAACGGTTCGGTGAGCGCGGGGCTGCCGCTGCAAATCAACGCGAACGTCGACGCCGAAACGGTGAACGGCCGCGTCGATACCGACTTCCCGGTGAAGATCACCGGCAAGATCAGCACGCGGCACTTGCGCGGCACGATCGGGAACGGCGGTCCGACGTTGAAGCTCATCACCGTGAACGGGTCGATCACCCTACACGAAGCAGACGCCAACCCCAACCCCAACCCGAACCCCAATCCCGAGTCCCATCGGGGGCACCGGCTGCACCCGCGGACGCCGCCCCCGGCGGAGCGTCCCTAGATCGTCGTCGCGGGCGCGCTCCGCCCGATACTGTAGGGCCACCGGCCGGGATTCAACGTCGCCAGTCCGTAAAACATGAGACACGCGCCCGTGAGCGCGATGTTCTTCCAGAAGTGCGCCGCTTGATTCGCCGCCATCATCGGATCGGCAATTCCCCAAAACTTGTGCACTGTGAACGCCGCGGGGATGAGAAATGCCGCGATGAGCAGCGATCCCCACTGCGCTTTTACACCCAGCAGGATGCTCAGGCCGCCCGCGAGGATCATGAGACCGGATAGGGCGGTGAGCAGCGTCGGGGCGGGTACGCCGGACGCTCCCGCGTATTGCGCGTACATGCTGAGTTTGGTGAGGTGATTGAAGCCGGAGTAGATAAAGAAGAAAGAGAACACCACCCGTCCGATTAGCAGCACTATACCGCCCATGCGTTCATCCTCCCAGGTAGCGCGCGACTTCCGCGGGAAACGTGCGTACGTCGATCGGTTTCGTGATGTAACCGTCGAATCCGGCGGCGCTGGCGCGCGTGCGGTCTTCCGGCAGCGCGTGCGCCGTCAATGCGACGACCTTCCAAGAGCGTTCTGGCAGCTTCTTGAGTTCCTCGAGCAGCGCGTATCCATCCCGACCCGGCAGCTGAATATCGAGCAACACGAGGTCGGGGGTTGGCTGATGCGTCCGTACGACGTCGGTCAACCGGTCGCCGTTGGGCAGTCCGACGACGCGATGTCCCTTGATCGTGAGCAAGGTCGTCAAGAGTTTCAGGTTGTCCGGCTGGTCTTCGACGATGACGATGATAGCCACGCTCACCGTGCCTGCGGCAGAGTGAACCAGAACGTACTGCCTTTTCCCATCTCGCTTTCGACGCCGATGGCGCCGCCGTGCAGCTCGATCAGCCGCCGCGACAGCGCCAGCCCCAATCCCGTCCCTTCGTACTTGCGGCTGGCCGACGCGTCGAGCTGCGAGAATTCCTGGAACAGTTTGGACTGATCGTCGGCCGCGATACCGATCCCCGTGTCGGTGACGGCGATCCGCACCTCCGACCCGCCGTTCACCGGCCCGGCCGCGACGGTGATGCGGCCGCCGTCGGGTGTGAACTTGATCGCATTCGAGAGCAGGTTGAGCAGCACCTGGCGCACCCGACCCCGGTCTGCCTGGACGTGGAGGCCCGGTGGCGTGGGGCTGACGACCATCGCGTGCCGATGCTTTTGCACCTGCGCCTGGACGCTGCCGGTCGTTTCGGTCAACAATGCCGCGAGATCGACGACCTCCGGCTTCAGCTCCATCCGCCCCGCGGCGATGCGCTGCAGGTCGAGCAGCTCGTTAATCAGCTCGAGCAAATGCCGGCCGTTGCGCGCCACCGTCTCGAGGAAATCGCGCTGCTGCTCGGAGAGCGAGGAGCCCAGCTCCTCGGTGAGCAACAGGTCCGTGAATCCGATGATGCTGTTGAGCGGCGTCCGCAGCTCGTGCGAAATGTTCGACAAAAACAGGTCCTTGGACTTCATCGCCGTATCGAGATCGGCGTTCAGCTGCTCGAGCCGCTTGGCGGTCTGGCGCACTTCGACGGCCAGGCGCCGGGTGTTGTGATGGGCCGCGCCGCGCTCGCACGCGATCGCGAGGTTGGGCGCCGCCTGGTCGAGTGCGGCGCGCTCGTCCGCGTCGAACGTTTTCCCCGGGATCACGCCTAACACGCCCACGAGCTTCGTGCCGGCGCGCAGCGGGACGAGCACGAGTCCCTGTGGCATGGGCGCGTTCAAGCGGAGCTGATGCCGCACCGGCTGGACCGCCTCGCCGTGATAGTGGATGGCTTGTGCCGCGTCGCCGACGAGGTCGCGCATCGTCGCCCGGGAGACGGGCCGAGACTCCACATCGCGCGACACGGTTGGTGCCCATTCGTTCACATCAACGGCGGGTTGATACAGGACGATCCCCGTCGCCCGCGTCGCGCCCGCGATGACGCCCAGCGCCTGCGTGAGTCCGGCAGTGGCGTCGTCCGACGCTGTGTTGAGCGCGGCGAGGAGCTGCGACAGGTAGGCCTGCAGCTCCTCGCGCCACGCCAGCGCCTTGGCCATGCGGTTCACGCCGCGCGCGATGGTGCCCAACTCACCGGGCTCCTCCTCGGGCAACGGCTCGGCGAATTGGCCCTCGGCGACGCGTTGCAGCGCCTGGGAGATGCGGGCAAACGGGACGGCCAGGCGGCGGCGGTTGTACCAGAAGCCCAGTCCCAGCACGACCAGCATCGCGGCGAACAGCACGCTGGCGGCGAGTGCGGCCTGGACGGTATCGTCGCCGGCGTCGGCGGCCAGCTCGGCGGCAGCGGTGGCTTCCGCGGCGATGGCGGGGGATGACTCGATGCGCTGAATCCGGTCGAGTCGCTGCGCCAGCTCGACCATGGCCGCCTGCGTGGCGCGAGCGCTGCGCCAAGTCGCGACCTGTGTGACGAGGCCGACGAGTGCGACCGCGATGAAAGTCGCGGCGAAGAGGCGCGTGATGCTCGGCGTCGTCGCCCGCATGGGGCTCCATAATATGCGGGTGACGTGTACCTTCCAAGCCGTGCGGCCCCACACCCTCGGCCTGATCGGGCTCGGCGCGATTGGCGGCTCGATTGCCCGCCAGGTGAAACAGCCGGGCAACGGCGAGGGAATCGTCGTCGTGGGATGGTCTCCCGAACCCGCCGAGCGGGCGCTGGCCGCGCAACAGGGCGCGCTCGATGATGCCCCCGCCCGCGCCACCGATGTGGCGCGCGTTGCGGATCTCCTCATCCTCGCCGCCCCGCCCGCAGCCAACCTCGCCCAGCTCGATGCCATCGTTCCGCACCTCAAGCCGGATGCCGTAGTTACGGACGTCGGGTCGGTGAAGCGGTCGATCGTCGCGCGCGCCGAAAAGATCGGACTGCACGAGCGTTTCGCGGGGAGTCATCCCCTCGCCGGGACGCATCGACACGGATTCGAGGCCTCTCGTCCCGATCTGTTTCGCGGGGCGGTCGTCTACGTGACGCCGTGCCGGGACGGGGAGAAGGCGGTGCGCGAGGTCGTGGACTTCTGGCAGACGGTGCTCGAGGCGGAGCCGGTGGTGCTCGACGCGGACCAGCACGACGCGCAGCTCGCCGCCACGAGTCACTTGCCGCAAATCGTCGCATCGCTGCTCGGCGATTTCCTCGCGCAGCACGCGCCGCCTGGAGCGTCGTTCGGGCCCGGCGCCGCCGATACGACCCGCCTGGCCGCCAGCGAGCCGGGGCTGTGGACGGAAATCCTGCTCATGAACCGCGACCAGATCCTGCCGGCGTTGCGCGGCCTGGAGGAATCCTTCGGAGCCGTGGAGCGCGCGCTCGAGGTCGGTGATGCGGCGGCGCTCACGGCCTGGCTCACGCGCGCGGCGAACTGGCGGCGACGCATCGGTGCCTCCTAAGGCCCCCCCCCGCCTTGGCGGCGTCGTTCGGCCGCCGGGCGACAAGAGCATCTCGCATCGCGTGCTCATGTTGGCGGCGCTCGCTCGCGGCAAAAGCGAGCTCAGTGGACTGCTGACGGGTGACGACGTGAAAAGCTCAGCGCGCGTTCTGCGCCAGCTCGGCGCCGACATTTCTACGATCCGAGATTCGATGGTGAAGGTTTCCGGCGCACGGCTCACGGCGCCCGGCGCACGCCTCAACTGCGGGAATTCAGGAACCAGCGCACGACTCATGCTTGGGATCCTTGCGGGCCAGAGGTTCGCCGCGACGCTGACCGGCGACGCGTCGCTGCGCCGGCGCCCGATGCGGCGGGTGACCGAGCCTCTCAAGCAGATGGGTGCGGATATAAATGAAAGAGGCGACGGGCTTCCCCTCACGATCCGGGGGGGCAATCTGCGTGGCCTCACCTACGCGAGCCCCGTCGCGAGCGCGCAGGTCAAGAGCGCGATCCTGTTCGCGGGACTGACCGGGCGGGTTCCAGTAACGATCACAGAACCGTACCGGTCCCGGGATCACACGGAGCGACTCTTCGTCCATTTGGGTCTCGGTATTCACGAACGGAACGGCGCGATTGTTTACGAACCGTCTGGTCATTCCAACATTCCATCATTCCAACTTTCCGTACCGGGCGATCCGTCGAGCGCGGCGTTCCTCGTTGCCGCCGCGGTGCTCGCCGAGGGCGGGGAGCTGCTGGTGGAGAATGTCGGTGTGAATCCGACGCGGACGGGCATTCTCGTCGTTCTCGAACGAATGGGCGCCCACGTGGAACGGATCAATCTGCGCGACGCGGGTGGCGAGCCCGTCGCTGACCTCGTCGTGCGACCCGCGGACTTGAAAGGGACCGAAGTGATCGCCGCGGAGATCCCAACTCTCGTGGATGAGGTGCCGGTGCTCGCGGTCCTCGCCAGCCGCGCAGCGGGCGAGACGGTCTTTCGCGAAGTGGGGGAGCTGCGAGTTAAAGAGAGCAACCGGCTCGAGCTGATCGCCGCCAACCTCCGAGCGGTTGGCGCAAAGGCGGAAGTGCAGGGGAACGATTTGCATGTGGAGGGGAACCAACGCGCCCCACGCGGTAAAGTCGAAACCGCCAAAGACCATCGCCTCGCGATGGCGTTCGCAGTACTGGGCACGGTCGGAGGCGCGGATGTGCGACTCTCCGAGAAGAAATCGGTAACCATCAGCTATCCCAGTTTCTTTCGGGATCTGAAGCGATGCTTCGCGTAATCGCGATCGACGGTCCGGCGGCGTCAGGGAAGAGCTCGACGGCCGGTCTGGTTGCCGAGCGGCTCGGCTGGGCGCATCTCGACTCGGGGGCGCTGTATCGGGCACTCACGCTCGCAGCGCTCGATAATCTCGGGGAGTCCTCACCCCCTGACCCCCTCTCCGTTCCGGAGAGGGGGGACCGGCAGGGCGGGCGTCCGGCGGAGAAGTGGCCCGCGCGGCGCATCGTCGCCCTGGCCGGGAGTTTGCCGGTGCGGCTCGTCCTGGTCAGCGACGAGTTCAGGCCCGAAGTGGCGGGTGTGGACGTGGAAGAGGCGATCCGCACCGAGCGGGTGACGCGGCATGTATCAGCGCTCGCCGCCATCCCGGAAGTTCGGACCTGGGTAAACACCCAACAGAGGCTGGCGGTGGAGGGTCGTGGAGGTTCTGGAGGTGTGGTAGTGGACGGTCGTGACATTGGTACCGTTGTCTTTCCCGAAGCGCCGCTGAAGATCTTTTTGACGGCGACGCCGGACGAACGAGCCCGGCGACGGCTGTCTCAGCGGGGCGAGGCGGTGGATGGCGAGCTGGTACGCCGCGAGAGCCAGGCGCTGGCGGCCCGGGATACCGCCGATTCCAACCGGCCGATCGCCCCCCTCAAACCCGCGTCCGATGCGGTGTTGCTCGACACGACTGCTCTGACGCTGGAGCAGCAGGTGGCGCGGGTCGTTGAACTGGCGCGGGGCTTGTTCCCTGGGTAGGTTTCCGCCCGTCCCAAAGGGGTGAAGACAACCTCAAACTCACAACCAAACCGGTGCACCGAATGCTCGTAGAAGCACGTGACGTAGAAGATATCGAAGAAGACATTCCCACTCGTAAACCTCCCCGCCCGCAACTCCGCGTCCGTTCCGGTCTCGACGAAGAATATTCGTCCGACGAGATCGAGAAAATGACCCTGCTGTACGAGGGGACGCTGTCGAATATCCAAGAAGGCGAGATCGTCAAATCGAAAGTGCTGCGCGTGACCGACACGGCCGTCATCCTCGACGTCGGCTTCAAGTCGGAAGGCGCGGTGGCGATCGACGAATTCAAGGATCCCAAGAGTCTCAAGGAAGGTGACGAGGTCGAAGTCTTCCTCGAGCACCTCGAGGACCAGGAAGGCGCGGTCGTCCTTTCGAAGAAAAAGGCCGACTTCATGCGCGTCTGGGAGCGGATCCGCGAAGCGCACGAAAAGGACGAGGGCGTCAGCGGGACGCTCGTGAAAAAGATCAAAGGCGGCGTCGTCGTGGACCTGATGGGCGTGGACGCGTTCCTGCCCGGCAGCCAGATCGCGCTGCGCCGCGTGCCGAATATCGACGAGCTGCTCGGCCAGAGCTTCGAGTTCAAGATCATCAAGCTCAACAAACGCCGCCGCAACATCGTCGTCTCGCGCCGGGTGCTGCTGGAAGCCGAGCGCAAAACGAAACGCGACGTGCTGATGAAGGAGCTGTCGGTCAATCAGGTGCGGAAGGGCGTCGTCAAGAACATCACCGACTTCGGTGCGTTCATCGACCTGGGCGGCGTGGACGGCCTGCTGCACATCACGGACATGAGCTACGGCAGGGTGTCGCATCCGTCCGAGATGGTGCAGATCGGCCAGGAGCTCGAGGTCAAAGTCCTCGACATCGACTGGGAGCGCGAGCGCATCTCGCTCGGTCTGAAACAGCTGCAGCAGTATCCGTGGCAGAACGTCGCCGCGAAGTATCCGGTCGGGACGCGCGTGCAAGGCAAGGTCGTCTCGATTACGAACTACGGCGCCTTCGTCGAGCTCGAGCCGGGGATCGAAGGTCTCGTGCACATCTCCGAGATGAGCTGGACGCGCAACGTGCGGCATCCGTCCAAGCTCGTGTCGATCGGCGAGTCGATCGAGGCCGTGGTATTGAAGGTCGACGAGACCGAAGAGAAAGTCTCGCTCGGCATGAAGCAGACCGAGCAGGATCCGTGGATGGCGCTGCCGCAGAAATATCCCGTCGGCACGCGGCTCCGCGGCAAGGTCCGCAACCTCACGTCGTTCGGCGCGTTCGTCGAAATCGAGCCCGGCATCGACGGGCTGATTCACATCTCCGACATGTCGTGGACCAAGCGCGTGCAGCATCCGTCCGAAGTCGTGAAGAAGGGCGACGAGGTGGACGTGCTGATTCTGAACGTCGACGCCGAGAACAAGCGGATCTCGCTTGGATTGAAACAGGCGCAGGAAGATCCGTGGCTGCGCATCGGCGAGACCTACCCGGTCGGCACCGAGCTGCGGGGTCGCGTCATGCGGCTGATGGACAAGGGCGTGGTCGTGGACCTCGGCAACGACATCGAAGGCTTCGTGCCGATGTCGCAGCTCGGGATTCCTGACATTCAACAGCCGGGCGATGCGGTCAAGGAAGGGCAGGCGGTTGAGCTGAAGGTGCTCGAGGTGGATCCGATTCATCATCGGATCGTGCTCGCGGCGACCGGATTCCCCAAGGACGACATCATTCCGCCGCCACCCCCACCGATCCCGCCGCCAGACGACGAGACGCCGCCGCTGGACGCCTAAAAGGCGAGACGCCGAGCGGGTTGCAGAAATTGAGGGGTCAGGAAGTCTTCCTGACCCCTCTTTCACGCCTATCTTTTCGCTCCATGTCCATGCGTGAGAAACTCGAGCTTCTCCAGCAGAAGCGATCGGAGTCGGAGCAGGGCGGCGGCGCGGACCGGATCGAAACACAACACAAAAAAGGGAAGATGACGGCGCGCGAGCGGCTCGACGTGCTGCTCGATCCCGGCTCCTTCGTCGAGCTCGACCGCTTCGTGACGCACCGTGCCACCGATTTCGGTCTCGCCGAGCAGAAGGTGCTGGGCGACGGCGTCGTGACGGGGTGGGGCCGAGTGGAAGGGCGCCTCGTTTACGTCTTCTCGCAGGACTTCACCGTATTCGGCGGTGCGCTGTCGGAAGCGCACGCAGAGAAGATCTGCAAGGTGATGGATCTCGCCGTGCAGAACGGCGCCCCGATCGTCGGCCTGAACGATTCGGGCGGCGCGCGCATCCAGGAGGGCGTCGCGTCACTGGGCGGCTACGCCGACATCTTCCTGCGCAACACGCTGGCCTCGGGGGTCGTGCCGCAGATCAGCGCGATCCTCGGTCCCTGCGCCGGCGGGGCGGTCTACAGTCCCGCGATCACCGACTTCATCTTCATGGTGCGCGGCATCTCCTACATGTTCGTCACGGGTCCCAACGTCGTGAAGACGGTGACGCACGAGGAGGTCGACTTCGAGCAGCTGGGCGGCGCCGACGTGCACGGCGCCACCTCGGGCATCGCGCATTTCGTGCACGATTCCGAGCTCGAGTCGATCACCGCGATCCGCACGTTGCTGTCCTTTCTGCCGGGCAACAATCTGGACAGCCCGCCGGCCCGCACCCCGGACGATCCGGCGGACCGCCGCGAGGAGGCGCTGCTCGAGGTGGTGCCGGACGACCCGGCGAAGCCGTACGACATGCATGACGTGTTGCGTCACGTCGTGGACAACGGGTCGTTTTTCGAGGTGCAGCGGGACTACGGCAGCAATCTGATCGTCGGGTTCGCGCGACTCGCCGGCCGGCCGGTCGGCGTGGTCGCCAATCAGCCGTCCGCGCTCGCCGGCGTCCTGGATATCGCCGCCTCGGTCAAAGGTGCGCGATTCATCCGCTTCTGCGACGCGTTCAACATCCCGCTCGTGACGTTCGAGGACGTGCCCGGATTTCTTCCGGGTGTGGCGCAGGAACATGGCGGCATCATCAAGCACGGCGCCAAGCTGCTGTTCGCGTACTGCGAGGCCACGGTCCCGAAGCTCACCGTCATCACGCGCAAGGCGTACGGCGGTGCGTACGACGTCATGAGCTCCAAGCACATTCGCGGCGACTACAACGTCGCCTGGCCGACCGCGGAGATCGCGGTGATGGGCCCCAAGGGAGCGGTCGAGATCCTGTATAAAGGAGAAGCGAGCGAAGAGCGCGCGAACGAGTACCGCGAAAAGTTCGCACATCCCTACCAGGCGGCGGCGCGCGGGTACCTCGACGACATCATCGATCCGCGCGATACGCGGCCGCGCTTGATCGAAGCGCTGCTCACCCTGGACACGAAGCGCGCCAAAAACCCGCCCAAGAAGCATGGGAATATTCCTCTATAAGGCGGCGGTAGCGTTGCTGCTCGTACAAAGCCCGCACCCGGACTCGGTGCGGGCGGGACTCTGGGCGCGGGTCGCGGCGGATTCCACGGACGGGACGGCCTGGCTCGACCTCGGGCGGTCATATCTCCAGCGGGCGGCCGACTACCACGCGCATCGGAAGCCGGTGACGGTCGATACCGTGTGGGCGCACGCGACACTCGATACGGCGCAGCAGGCCTTCGAGCGGGCCGCGCGCTGGAGCCCGGGGACGCGCACCGCGGATTCGGCGCGCGTCTTCCGCGTGTACGCCTTCGGCGAATGGGCCTACGTCGACTGGGAAGCCGCGGGCACCGCCGCGGCGACGCTGACCTGGCACACGTTGCCCGAGGGGTTGCGGCTGCCGCCCGTCCTCGAAGAGCTGGGCGAAAACCTGCTGCGCGCCTGTCCCCACCAGGGCATGCTGTTTACGGAGGGTGAGACCGACACGCCGGCCGCCTGGTACCTGCGGTTTGCGCGCGGACTCAGGCCGGATCTCACGATCGTGCCGTACGAACGGTGGCGCGGCGACAGCGTGCTGCGCAATCGCGTGCTCCGGGAGTTGAAGACGCGAAATCCGTCGTTGCGCGCGCTGAGCCAAACGCGCGCGGTCTGCGCCAGCATGGGATTCGAGCGGCCGCCGGACGAGCGCGCGGTCAAATGGAACAAGCGGCCGCTCGTGTGGGTGACCGGCAGGGAAACGAAGGCCGACCGCGTGCCGGCCCAGGATTTCGTCTTCGCGGCGCTGAAGCTCGCCGTCGATGAACATGAAACCTGGACGGGGCCGGTGACCGCGCTGTACCGGCGCGCCGTGACGAATGCCGGTGGGTTGTGTAAGGCATTCGCGACCTTTGGATTTGGAGACGAGATCGGGTGCCGCTGAGACTCACAGATAGCGCTGTGGATCTAAGCCCAAAGATCGATTCCGAGCCATCACCCCCGCGCTCTAGATAATGGGAACCTGCTTTAAGTGGAGAACCTTATGCGCGGCCGTCGTGGTAGTCTCCCGTCCTTGTTCACGGGAACCGTTCTTGCTGTACTGGTTGCTTGTCAAGCGCTCGAAACGACCAGGCCCTCACTTGAATCAATAGCACCAGGCGAGAACATCGTCACGATCGACGATCATTTGGCAGAGATTGCGGTCGCGTCACCAGAGTTCGGCGGCATGTTTTGGGGCGATGACGGACGCCTAAATGTCTGGCTTGTTGGGCAAACTGCGATTGGCCCCTTGCTCCAACGGGCCCTCGGGGATTTCCTAACGAAAGGGACACTGCCCGCGGGAAAGGACGTTGGTACCGTCGTTAGCAGCGCTCGAGTCCATGCCGCAAGGTATAATTTTCTGACGTTATTCAATTGGCACTCGATTTTGACTCCTATCATGCAAGATCGCGGCGTGACTCAGACGGACATCGACGATATACGAAACGCCTTGGTTATTGGGGTGGCGAACGAAGGAGTGATAGCTCGAGTCCGAGCTGCGATCTCCAAACTTGGTATTCCAGAGGATGCATTTCTGGTTGAGGTCGTCCCGCCCACTCAACAGGTTGCGGATCTTCGGGGCCTTGTTCGGCCAGTTCCATCAAGTGTGCAGATTGCGTTCTCTAGCTTCCTGTGTACTCTTGGCTGGAACGCCTACCGACGAGACCCAAGCGGTATTTATGACGGCGAACGATACTTCTTCACGTGCTCTCACTGCACTGATGTCTTCGGGCAGAATGATACGACGCAGTACGGGCAACCCACGCTCGCGTCGCCAATCGGTGTCGAAGTGATAGATCCTCCCATGATCACTAGTGCCACGGATTCGAGTTGTCCTGTGGGAGACAGATGTCGATACAGCGATGCAGCCGTGGCGCGGTACGATTCCGCGGTTGCATGGAACCTAGGCAGAATTCCGACGGTGACTGGAACTGCCCCATTCACGATCACCGGGTATAGAGATATTGGAAATGGCGCGGGGGAGTACGACCTTCTGGTCGGAAGGACCGCCTTCAAGACGGGAAGAACAACCGGCACGACGTCCGGAACGATTACCACAAGTTGCGTACGCACAAGGGAGTTTGAGGGCGGTGTGGCGACGGACCGCGTCATGTTATGCCAGATGCAAGCTAGTGGGATGGCGGTGGGAGGAGGGGATAGCGGATCCCCAGTCTATCTGACTGACGTCCCTGGAGGCCTGCATCTTGTTGGTATCCTGTGGGGAACCGCTGACACTCTTAACCCACCCCCGAGTCCAGTCCGTACCACGTTTAGCCGTTGGTACTTGGCGAGTCTCGAAGTCAAGAATGCCGCTGGTGGCGATTCATTTGTCGACGTCTACCCGGGATCATGCAATCAATGCGGCTATTAACGCGTTCTAGGAAGGATCCATGAATGACCTGAGAAACGTGTCGAGATTTCTCTTAACTGTTGCAAGTATTTCACTTGTGATCGCCTGTACGCCCACGGCTCCGGTGTTGGACGCTACCTATACGCTCGCGACGCTGAACGAGCAGCCGCTGCCGGTCCGCATAACCGTCTCTGCGACAGTGGACTCGCGCAGCAGGATCGATCTACTCACCGAGACTCTCGCACTCAGGCCAGACGGCACGTTCATGGTCGATCAACTCGTGCGTCGAGCGATCGGTGCGGATACGACCACGACGACCGAGCACCGGACTGGCAGGTACCAGTACGGTGAATCCCTTGTTCTGGAGTTTTCGGATGGTGAGCGTTCAACATATGGGTTCAGCGATGGTGGAAAGCTCTTGACGAGCGCGCCGAGCAGTACTGATCAAATCCGCGGCGTGCTCCTCCCTCCGAGCAGGCAGTACAGTCGAATCGAACCACATTAGCGTTGCAGTCCCCGCAGTTACGGCCTGGCCCCCTGACGCGGAGGTGCCAGGCCATTTGCTGTTGTACGCAGAAAGACGCGAGCCTTACCGATTGGATGATCTTGCTTCAGAATTGTGACCCGTGACCATAACCCGAGTGTTGGTCGCGAACCGCGGCGAAATCGCGGTTCGCGTCATTCGCGCGTGCCACGAAGAAGGTCTTGCAGCGGTCGCCGTGTACTCCGAACCGGATCGCCTCGCCCCGCACGTCCGCGATGCCGACGCCGCCGTGCTGCTCGGTCCCGCGCCCTCGTCGGAGTCCTATCTCAACATCGGTAAGCTGATCGCGGCGGCGAAGGACAGCGGCTGCCAGGCGGTGCATCCGGGCTACGGGTTCCTGTCGGAGCGTGCCGCGTTCGCCGATGCGTGCAAGGATGCCGGGCTCACTTTCGTGGGTCCGCCCGCCTCGGCGATCCGCGCGATGGGAGACAAGACCGAGGCACGGCGCCGCATGCAGGCCGCCGGCGTTCCCGTGGTCCCCGGTACGACGTCGCCGCTGCGCGATCCGATCGAGGCGCGCAAGGAGGCCAAGCGTCTCGGCTATCCTGTCATGCTGAAGGCGGCCGCCGGCGGCGGCGGCAAGGGGATGCGGCTCGTCGCCAATGACGCAGAAGTCGAGGGTGCGTTCCAGGCCGCCCGGCGGGAGGCGCAGAATGCGTTCGGTGACGGCACCCTGTACGTCGAGAAGTACCTCGAGCGGCCGCGGCACATCGAGATCCAGATTCTGGCCGACCACCGGGGCCGCGTCGCCGCGCTCGGCGAGCGGGAGTGCAGCATCCAGCGACGCCATCAGAAGCTCATCGAGGAGTCGCCATCGGTCGCGGTGTCGCCGGCGCTGCGCCGCCGCCTGTCGGAGGCCGCCACCGCGGCAGCCGGTGCGGTCGGCTATGTCAGCGCGGGCACGATCGAATTTCTGCTCATGCCTTCTGGTGAGTTCTACTTCCTCGAGATGAACACGCGTATTCAAGTCGAGCACCCCGTCACCGAGCTCGTGTATGGTGTGGATCTCGTCCGCGAGCAGCTGCGGATCGCGGACGGGCAAGCGATGCGGGTGCATGGGGCGTCGGGTCCCGGTGGCCAGCTGCACCCGCGAGGTCATGCGATCGAATGCCGCATCACCGCGGAGGATCCGTTCAACGGTTTTCTCCCGCAGACGGGCGTGTTGCAGTATCTGCGCGTTCCCAGCGGGCCCGGCATTCGCTGGGATGCCGGGATCGAGGCGGGGAACGAGGTGACGCTGTTCTACGATCCGCTGCTCGCCAAGCTCAGCGCGTGGGGTGAGACGCGCGAGATGGCCATTCAGCGCATGCGGCGCGCGTTGAGTGAGCTGGTGATCGTCGGCTTGCCGACGAGCCAGCCGTTCCACCTGCGCGTCATGGATGATGCCGAGTTCGTAAAAGGCGAGCTCGACATCAAGTATCTCGAGCGGGCCGGCGCGCGCGTGTTGGCGGCGCCGGTACGCCCTGGCGTGGAGCGGGCACTGGCCGTCGCTGCGGCGATCGTTGCAGATGAGAAGCGATCTGTCCCCGAGCATGACGTGCCGACGGTCCAACGTGCCGACGTGCAATCGCCGTGGGTTACCGAAAGCCGCCGCATGAGCCTGCGAGATGGCCTCGAGTGAGCGATATCGTGACCATTACGGGGATCGCCGTGGGCGGAGATGGGGTCGGCAGGTTGAGCGATGGCCGCGTCGTATTCGTGCCGCGCACGGCGCCCGGGGATCGTATTCGGCTGCGTCCCGATTCGCTCCAGCGCCATCGCAACTTCGCGCGCGCGGATGTCGGCGAGATCGTCACAGCCGGGCCAGGCAGAGTCACCCCGCCGTGCCCGCATTACGTGAGCGATCACTGCGGCGGCTGCCAGCTGCAGCACGTGGCGTACGACGAGCAGCTCAAAGCCAAACGCGCGATCGTCGGCGATACGCTGCGGCGGATTGGAAAGCTGAAGATCGAAGACCCAGAGATCGTCGAAGCTCTCGAGGAGTGGCGGTATCGCTCGAAGATTTCGATGGACGTGAAGAGCGTCGGACAGTCGGACGGTCTGACGGTCGGACTGCATCCCTACGACCGACCCAACTTCGTATACCCACTCGCCGACTGTCAGATCACCGATTTCAAGCTCATGGCGTTGTGGCGAGAGCTCCGACAAAAGCTGGCGATGTTGCCACAGCCGCTGACGCGACTGACGCTGCGGCTCGATCGCGACGGCCGACGCCACGTCATCGCTGAATCGGCCGGGGATCCGTGGCTCGATGCGGACGAGTTACGCCGCGCCCTGCTCGGCAGCGTGGATGGCGAGATCGTCTGTTGGTGGCAGCCAGTAGATGGCGCCGCCCGCGTCGTGGCGGGACCGGCGACGGGATTTCCGGCGACCGCGTTCGAGCAGGTGAATCCGGGGATGGGGATGATCACCCGTCGCTGGGCCGTCGAACAGTTGGGCGACGTGCGAAGTCAAACGGTATGGGACCTCTACGGCGGCATCGGCGATACGGCCGCACTGCTGGTGGAGCGCGGCGCGACGGTTGTGAGCGTCGACGCCGACGAAAAGGCGGTGAGCTGGGGACGGAGTCGACTGCCCGCGGTGCGGTTCATCGCGGCCCGCGCCGAGGACGTGTTGCCGAGCCTGCCGGTGCCGCATGCGGTCGTGGTCAATCCACCTCGCGGCGGCCTGCACTGGGACGTCTCGCTGCGGCTCCAGTCGGAGCCGGTGCCGAAGCTCGTCTACATCTCCTGCGATCCGGCGACGCTCGCCCGCGATCTCCAGCGGCTCAACGTCAATTACATCGTGAAAGACGTGCGCGCGTTTGACCTGTTCCCCCAGACGGCGCATGTGGAGACGGTGGCTGTGTTGGAAGCTGCATGAGGTACCACGTCACTCTCCGTTCCCGCACCTACGTCATCGACGTCGACGGCGGATCAGTCAGCGTCGATGGGGAGAAATTCGAGACGCACGCGGCGGCCATCCCGGGCACCCCCCTCCTTCATCTCCTGCTTGGCAAAGAGTCATGGACGGTCGCCTGCCAGCAGCTCGACGGCCGTCGCTGGGCGCTCGGCGCCGCCGGCGAACGGGTGGAAGTCGAGGTCCAGGACGACCGCTCGAAGCAGATCGAGGCCCTCACCGGAGAGGGGCGGAAGCCGGTGGCGAGCGGGGTCCTGAAGGCCCCGATGCCGGGGCTCGTCGTGCGCGTCGAGGTGAGCGAAGGCCAGGTTGTCGAAGTTGGCGAAGGTTTGGTGGTGGTGGAGGCCATGAAGATGGAGAATGAGCTGCGTGCGCCGAGCCGCGGGGTGGTCGAACACATCCACGTCAGCGCCGGTCAACGCGTCGAAAAAGGTGCACCACTCGTCACGATCAAAGTGCCGGAACCTTCGAGTTGACACACCGTTACAGCCCCGGTTATATATCGCGTCTCGCAAATTTCGGGATACCGAAGGGCATGAAGACGTACACATTGAAGACCGCAGACATCGAGCGTCGGTGGTGGCTGGTTGACGCGGCCGAGCAGCCGCTCGGCCGGCTCGCCAGTCGCATCGCGCAAATCCTGCGCGGCAAGCATAAACCGACGTTCACGCCTTACGTCAACGGCGGGGACTTCGTGATCGTCATCAACGCCGAAAAGGTCCACCTGACGGGCCGCAAGGTGGAGCAGAAGCGCTACTTCCATCACACCGGGTACATGGGTCACGAACGGTTCACGCCGGTGAAGAAGGTGCTCGGGAAGCATCCCGAGCGGGTCATCGAAAAGGCGGTGTGGGGGATGTTGCCGAAGACGACCTTGTCGCGCCAGCACGTGAAGCAGATGCTGAAGGTATACGCGGGTCCCCAGCATCCTCACGCGGCGCAGCAGCCGACGCCGCTCGTTGCCGTGGAGGTCAAGTGAGCTCAGGTATCACCCCGGAGCTGCGTTGGCATGCGATCGGACGCCGCAAACTCGGCATCGCGCGCGTGTACCTGACGCCGGGCTCAGGCAAATGGACGGTCAACGGGCGCACGCTGGGGGATTATTTTCCGCGGCCCTCGCTCGTGTCGCACATTCAGCAGCCGTTCACTGCTACCGACACGCTCGGCGCCTTCGACGTGAAGGCACGGGTCAACGGCGGCGGGATGACCGGCCAGGCTGGTGCGCTGCGTCTCGGCATCGCGCGGGCGCTCGTTATGGCCGACGATCGCCATCGCAAGAAACTCAGAGAGCAGGGCCTCCTGACGCGCGATCCGCGCGCCGTAGAACGAAAGAAGCCCGGTCGTGCTGGAGCTCGGAAGAGATTCCAGTTCAGCAAGCGGTAAACGCTCAAATACTCACGCCACTTGATCTCGCTCTGGGTCCCTTCGGGGTTGAGCGAGAGATGAGAGCGGCGGCGGAAACAACCCGGGAAAGGGAGTAAATGCCTCAGCCTCAGTTGCAGGAATTGTTGGAAGCAGGTGTGCATTTCGGCCACCAGACTCGCCGCTGGAATCCCAAGATGCGGCGGTTCATCTTCGCCGAACGCTCCGGCATCTACATCATCGATCTTCAGAAGACGCTGCGTCAGCTCGAGGTCGCACAAGAGCTGCTGCGCAACGTCGTGTTGAAGGGTGAAGGCGTGTTGTTCGTCTGCACGAAGAAGCAGCTCAAGGGCATTCTGGAAGCGGAAGCGAAACGCTGCAGCTCGTTCTATGTAACGGAGCGCTGGCTCGGCGGCACGCTGACGAACTTCCAGACGATCAAGAAGCAGATCAAGCGGCTCAAGGATCTGGAGCAGGGTGCGGCAGACGGCGACTTCACGAATTACACCAAGAAGGAACAGCTGCTGTTCGACCGCGAGCGCGTCAAGCTCGACAAGAACCTCGCGGGTATCAAAAACCTCGGCCGGCTGCCGGGCGCACTGTTCATCGTGGACGCGAAGAAGGAGCGCATCGCCGTCGCCGAGGCGAACAAGCTCGGGATTCCGGTGGTGGCGATCGTCGATACGAACGCCGACCCCGACCTGATCACGGTGCCGATTCCCGGGAACGACGACGCGATTCGCGCGGTCTCGCTGATCACGAACTCGATCTCGGATGTGATCGCCGAAGCACGGCGCCAGATGCCGCTGCGGGATGCAGCCACGGGCGAAGAGGGTGAAGGTACGACCTATTCGACCGAGACGGGTGAAGCGGACGTGGACGGCGACCGCAAGAAGCGGCCGGCGCGGCGCAAGCGGCGCCCGAAGCCGGAAGCGATCGCGGCGCGGATGAAAACGGAAGAAGCGCCTCCCCCGGCGGAACCCGTCACTGGGGAGACGGCGTAACAATTCAAGCTGGATGAACAACCGACCGCCGCCCCCGGGCTTCACGGCGCGAGGGCGGCGTTTTTATGAGGGAGTGAAAGGACGCATGACGACTGTGAAAGAGATTCCCGCAAAACTGGTTGCCGAGCTGCGCGCCAAGACCGGCGCCGGCATGATGGATTGCAAGAAGGCGCTCGAAGAGGCGGGCGGCGACATAGCGAAAGCCGAGGAGCTGCTGCGCGTCAAGTTCGCATCGCGCGCCGAGAAGCGCGCCGACCGCGCCGCGGGGCAGGGTGTCATCGAGATCTACCTCCACTTCAACGGCCGGGTCGCGTCGATGGTGGAGCTGAACTCCGAGACGGACTTCGTCGCCAACACGGCGGAGTTCAAGCAGCTCGCCAAGGACCTGGCGCTGCACATCGCGTCGGCCAGGCCGATCGCCGTCCGCATCGAGGACGTGCCGGCGGACGTCGTGGAGCGCGAGCGGCGCGTCGCCAGGGCGCAGGTGGCGGAGGAGAAGAAACCCGACGCGGTGAAGGACAAGATCGTCGAGGGCAAGCTCAAGAAGTTCTACCAGGAGAACGTGCTGCTGGAGCAGCCGTACGTGAAGGACGACAAGGTCACGATCGGCGACCTGGTAAAAGGGCTGTCGGGCAAGACGGGCGAGAAGGTGGAGGTCCGGCGGTTCGCCCGGTTCGAGCTCGGAGGCAACTAGGTGGCCACGAAGCTCGCCTACAAGCGTGCACTTCTCAAACTGTCCGGAGAGGCGTTCGCGGGTGGGCGGGCTTCCGGCATCGACTTCGGCGTCATCGAGCGGCTGTCGGATGAGCTCAAGTCCGTCACCGCGACCGGCGTGCAGCTCGGCTTGGTCATCGGCGGCGGCAACATCCTGCGTGGCACGACCGCGAGCGAGCAGGGGATGGACCGCGTGTCCGCCGATTACATGGGGATGCTCGCCACCGTCATCAATGCCCTCGCCCTGCAGGACATTCTCGAGAAAAAAGGCGTCGATACGCGGGTCATGACGGCGATCCGGATGGAAGAGCTCGCCGAGCCGTACATCCGGCGCCGCGCCGTGCGGCATCTCGACAAGGGACGCATGGTGATCTTTGCCGGCGGGACGGGCAACCCCTATTTCTCCACCGACACCGCGGCCGTGCTCCGAGCGCTCGAGATGGAGGCGCAGGTGATCCTCAAGGCCACGAACGTCGACGGCGTCTACACGGCGGATCCGAAGAAGGACCCCAACGCCAAGTTTCTGCCGACGCTGACGTTTCAGGAAGCGCTGGTGAAGGGCTACGCGGTGATGGATGCCAATGCCTTCGGGTTGTGCAAGGAGAACAAGCTCCCCATCGTGGTGTTCAACATCAACCAGCCCGGCGCGACGGCCAGGGTCTTGGCCGGAGAACGCGTCGGCACGATCGTCCAATGACCCCTGCTCCCGCTGGTTCTCTCGGTGACCACG
>Ga0193711_1000013_pt1 | contig 45216 bp, 35 predicted proteins | sample H3m2metaG_FD_144922 | JGI IMG/M metagenome (GOLD analysis project Ga0193711, IMG submission 144922) | Soil microbial communities from a riparian zone of the East river system, Colorado, United States - H3m2 | ecosystem: Environmental > Terrestrial > Soil > Riparian zone | place: USA: East River...
CTCGCGCGTGAAGGGCATTCCGCAGATCGGCCTGGAAATCAACAAGACGACGGTGATCTCGTCGGATGAAGCGCTGCTGCTCGAGCGGGTCCCGGACACGCTCGCGATCATCGGCGCCGGCGCCGTCGGGATGGAATTCGCCGACATTTTCCAGGCATTCGGCGTGAAAGTCACGCTCATCGAAGCGCTGCCGCGTATCCTCCCGATCGAGGACGCGGAATCGTCCGATGTGCTCGCCAAGACCTACCGCAAGCGCGGGATCGACGTCATCGCCGGGGCCAAGGTCACAAAAGCCACCGTCGGCAAAGACAAAGTGACGCTCGATATCGAGACCGGGGGAGGGGGCGAGAAGAAGCAGGTGACGGCCGGGGCGGTCCTGATGGCCGCCGGGCGCGCCGTGAACACCGAAAACATCGGCCTCAAGGAATGCGGCATCCAGCTGACTGATCGCGGCTTCATCAAGGTGGACAAGAATCTCCAGACGACCGCCCCGGGCTACTATGCGATCGGCGACGTGGCGGGACCGCCCATGCTGGCGCACAAGGGATTCCGGGAAGGCGCCGTGGTCGCCGAGATCATCGCCGGCCAGAAGCCCCACCCCATCAAGTACGACAACGTGCCGAGCGTGACCTATTGCCATCCCGAGGTGGCGAGTATCGGTCTGACGGAAGATCAGTGTAAGGAAAAGAAGCTCGATTACGTGGCCGGCAAGTTTCCGTTCTCCGCGAACGGCCGGGCCCGCGGCACGGGTGAGACGGAAGGCTTCGTGAAGATCCTGCGCGACAAGAAGTACGGCGAGATCCTCGGCGCGCACATCGTCGGGGCACACGCGTCCGAAATGATTCACGAGCTGGCGGTGGCACGGGAGAACGAATACACCGTCGAGGAAGTCGATCTCGCGATTCACGCCCATCCCACGATGTCGGAAGCGGTCGGCGAAGCGGCGCTCGATTCACTGGGCAGGGTCCTGCACATTTGAGCAACGAGTCGGTCAAGGACCCGCTCGCCCTCGGGCTCGGCTCCCTCGCATCGGGCGTGGGATTCGGCGGCGCCTGTATGACCGTGTCGCAGATTGTCGTGGCGCTGAATCAGGACCGTTACGACGTGAATGGCTACATTCTGGCCGCCGGACTGCTCGCGTCGCTTGGAGTGGGCGGGATGTGTGGATGGTACCGCAGCTACCAGCTGGAGAACATCTGGCAGCGAGGCGTAATTGCGGTGCTTGGCGGAGTCGGGGCGATTCTGGTCGGTTTTCTCGCGGCGCCCATCGATAAGTTCTTTGGCGTTGTGGGAATGAGCGTATGGCTCCTGCTGAACCTGATGCTGGGCATCCTGGCGACGCGGTGGGCTATCCAAGGCAGGGGCGACGAGGGAAGCGGGACAGGGACCGCGTGAACGCGCTGCGCGTCATTCAAGCACGGACCGTCCCGTACCAGGAAGCGCTGGAGTGGCAGCGCCAGCTCGCCGAGGATCGTATTGCGGGCCGCCTGTCACACGATGTGTTGCTGCTGCTCGAACATCCTCCCGTCGTGACGCTGGGACGGAATTCTCACGCCGCGCATCTGCTCCAGCCTGCCGGGATCGAGGTCTTTGAAGTGGAGCGCGGCGGCGACATCACGTTTCACGGCCCCGGCCAGCTGGTCGGCTATCCGATTCTCGATCTCCGCACGTACAAGCAAGACCTGCACTGGTACCTGCGCACGCTGGAGCAGGCATTGATCGCCGCGCTCGGCATTCTCGGCATTCCCGCCGACCGCAACCCGGGGTTCACGGGCGTCTGGACTCGCGGCAGGAAGATCGCGAGCATCGGCATTCACGTGAAGCAATGGGTTACCTGGCACGGGTTCGCTTTGAACGTCACGACCGATCTGGCGCACTTCGATCGGATCGTGCCGTGCGGCATTCAGGGTGTGGAGATGACGTCGGTAGACCGGGAACGGGGACTGGGGACGTGGGACGGGTTGTGGCACGAGAGTGTCGATGCGGTGGTGAAAGGATTCGAGCAAGTCTTCGGTGTGGATACACACCCTGAAGGGTATGCTTTAGCCTGGGAAACGAGTGGCAAACCCTCTCCCTAGAGTCCCACCCGGCCAAATCCAAACCACCAAATGGCCGGTCCTGCACTACGGCGACGTGCCCGACGTGGACACGTCGAAATGGACGTTTCGAGTCTCCGGCATGGTGGAGCGTCCGTTCTCGCTGACCTGGGACGAGTTTCTGGCTCTCCCGCGCAAGACGGTGCAGTGCGACATCCATTGCGTCACCACGTGGAGCAGACTCGAAAACAGGTTCGAGGGTGTGCCGGTCCAGGACCTGCTCCAACGGGCAGGCGTGAAGAAGGAAGCGAAGTACTGTCTCGTCGTCGCCGAGCAGGGATTCACGACCAATCTGCCGCTATCCGACCTCGAGCGGCCCGAGAATCTCATTGCGTTGAATTGGGCGGGCGAACCGCTGACTCCTGAACACGGTTGGCCCGCGCGGTTGCTCGTGCCCCATCTGTACTTTTGGAAGAGCGCGAAGTGGGTGCGCGGCTTCGAGCTGTTAGACGAAGATCTACCGGGATTCTGGGAGCAGAACGGCTATCACATGCGCGGCGATCCGTGGAAGGAAGAGCGGTACGGCGGCCGCGGGCTGACGCAACACGAGATCAACAAGTTCCGCAACGCGAGTAAGAAGCACCTCTAGGCGAGCAGGGCCTCGACTTCGTGGGCCGCTTCCTGCTGGTAGCGGCTCTCTTCATTGAGTTCCCGCGCCAGCACACCAAGGCTTTCACCCACGCCTATTCCCTGCGCCGCCTGCCAGCGGCTGAGGGCCGCGCTCGCCTCCTGCAGACGCTGTGTGAGCAGATCTCTGCCCCGCTTGCAGCGTTCGAATGCGTCGCGCCAGCGCGGAGAGTGGTCGGGCAGCGTGTTCTGCTGCGCCGCGAATGCGTCGAGGTGCAGCTCCAAACCATGCAGCTGGCGCGCAGCCTCGCACGCGGCCGACACCAATGGACCGGCCTGAGCGGCCAGGGGAACCGCCGCCGCCCGCCGGAGCAGATCGAGTAGCAGGATGCGAGCCTGGCCGTCCGGCAGCTGAGCCAACACCCGGCCAGCCGCGCGGCTCCACTCCGGCGTACGGCGTGCCAGCGCCGCGGCGGCGGCGAGGCCCGCTGCTACGATGGGGGTGGTGATGAATAGCAGAGGAGTCGCAGCCAGGAATCCGGCGACAGTTCCGCCGATCACGACCGCGCCGAGCAGCGGCAGGATGTCGGAGGGGACCGGCGCGCGCCACGCAACCGCCGCGGTCATCGCGCCTCCGCAATCTGCGCGAGCGTTGCCCGCGCACTTTGCGTCCAACCGTCGTTCTCGTGGTAGTACTTGAGGAAATCCGTCAGGTTTTTCGCAGCGAGGTCGGCTTCGCCCAAAGCGAACTCAGCCATCCCGGCGTGGTAGAGCGCCATGTAGTGATTGGGCCAATAGGAAATGACGAGCTCCATGATCGGCCCGGCGGACCGGTTGTCTCCTGCATCCGCAACAGGATGCGCGATGTCGAACACGATGCCTGCCGCGCGGTAGCGATCAGCCTCCGCCAGTCGATCGATGATGGCACGGGCGGACTCGATTTTTCCCGCCAGGGCGTAGCAGGCTGCGCTCAAGCCCTGCCCTTCGAGCGTCACGGGCGCGGGATGACGGCTCTGCACGATCTCCACTTCAACGGCATTACAGAACGGCTTCATCGCCGCAAACCATTGTGAAGCCGATCCGTCGAATGTCGCGGTCATTGCTGTAGGCTGGCTCGCGGGCTGGAAACGGCGCGTCTGGTGGCGCAGCACGACGACCCCGCAGACGGCGAGGTAACCGAAACCGACGAGGTACAGGGTTCGCTGCATGGGCATTGAATATGAAGGACGTCTTGGCGGGGGGTCTGTGCACAAGCTCACATGCGGCCGGCACCTCCCAGGAGGTCGTAAAACCGCCGGAACACCTCGATTCCGTCCCACAGCTGCTTCAAATCGAGCTTTTCGTTCGGCGCATGCAGGCGGTCATCCGGAAGCCCGATGCCGGTGAGAATCACCGGCGCCCCGGCCGACGCCAGCGCCGGCACTACAGGGATCGACCCGCCGGCGCGCGCCGGAACGCTGGCACGCCCCGTGACCTCCTTGAAGGCCTCACCCAGCAGCTTGAACGCGGGGCGGTCGACGTTGATCTGCGCCGGATCGGCGCCGTGGAGAAACCGCACGGTCGCCGTCACATGCTTCGGCGCAAACCGCTTCACTGCGGCGGCGAGCTGGCGCTCGACCGTCGCCAGCTTCTGGTTGGGCACGAGCCGCATGCTGACCTTCGCGGTCGCCTCGGCGGGAATGACGGTCTTGGCGCCTTCGCCAGTAAAGCCGCCCAGGATGCCGTGGATCTCGAACGTCGGCAGCGCCCAGAGGCGTTCGAGCACCGAGTACTTCTTCAAACCGACAAGGGCTTTCCCTTGCACGCGCTTCTCCAGGAAGTCCTTCTCCGTGAAGGGGAGCTTTTTCCAGGCGGCAAGCTCTGCCTTGGACGGCCGCTTCACCGGCGTGTAGAAGCCGGGGATGTTGATCTTCCCATCCTCGCCCTTCAGACGCGTGAGTAGCCGGCACAGCTCCTCGTGAGCGTTCGGGGCCGCACCGCCATATTCGCCGGAGTGGAGATCGGTCCTGGACGTCCGCACCGTGATCTCCGCGTAGCACAGACCGCGCAGCGTCGTATACACGGCGGGCCACCCCGGCGCGACATACGACATATCCGCGACGATCACCACGTCGGCGCGGACGCGCTGCGGCTCGCGTTTCAACAGGTCGAACAGGACCTTGGAACCGTGCTCCTCTTCACCTTCGATCAAGAAGCGGAAGTTGATTGGCGGCCGCGGCGACGCGGCGATCGCCTTGAGCAAGCAGAAGACCTGACCTTTGTCGTCCGCCGCGCCTCGCCCGTAGATCTTGCCGTCGCGGATCGTTGGCTCGAACGGTGGGTTGGTCCACTCGGCGAGCGGATCGGGCGGCTGCACGTCGTAGTGGCCGTAGATGATGAGGGTCGGCGCTCCCGGCACATCGGGGCCTTTGCCCGACACGACCGGATGCGTGTCGCTGCCGAGAAACTGGACGTCGCGACAGCCGAGGCGCCGCAGCTCGGCGGCGACCCATTCAGCGGCCGCGCGACAATCCTGATTGTGTGCCGGCAATGTCGAGACGGAGGGAATGCGCAGGAACTCACTCAGCTCGCGAAGCAATCGCTCTTGATCCATGGCGGCAGAAATGTAGACAGATGGGTCGCAGCTAGCCAGCGAGTGCGCCCCGGGTAGATTTGTGCGCCATGCGGACGACCGCGTCTTACGATTTGTTTCCGGACGCCCGAAGCGAACGGGCGCTCGCGCGCGCGCGCTGGCTGGCGCGCGAGGGCCGGACAGGCGATGCAGAGTCCGCGTACGACGAGCTCCTGGCCGCCAAACCGGAGTTGAAGGCCTGCTGGGCCGAATACTTCGAGTTGCTGCGCAACAATGGCCGCGGCGCCGAGGCCTTGCAGCTTGCCGACCGTGCCCGTGCGGCGTTCGGCGAGTCCGGGTTCTCGCTGACGCTGCGTGCTGCGGCCCTCACTGAGCTGGGACGCTATCCCGAGGCGCTGGCCGAGCTGGATCGCGCCGTGGAAGTCGATCCCGACCTGGCACTGGTGTGGCACGAGCTCGGCTACGCCGCGTACAAGCTCGGCGACCGCAATCGGGCGCTGTTGGCGCTCGATCGCGCGTTTGCGCTGGAGCCCCATACCGACACGCTCAAGCTCCGGGGCCAGGTCCTGCGCGAAGCGGGCCGATATCAGGCGGCCGAAGTCGCGTTCGAAGGCGCCGCCCAGGCGGCGGAGCACGCCGAGCAACGCGTCGATGCCGAGCGCGAGATCGCGACGACGCACCGCTATAGCTTCTACGCGCCCCGGCGCCCTGATGACCTGACTCCGGCCGAGCGCTGGTTTGCGGATACGGGCAGCATCGTCCTGGCTTCGACCCCGGGGCCGGTGGCGCCGAGCGACGAGACGATTGTGGCGACGTTCGCGGAGGTAGCCGCGAACTGCGACTGGCACTTCGGACAGGTCATCCTGATCGGCCCCGAATTCCCAGCCTGTAATGAGCTCGCCTACCGGATGGGAGCGCCGCTCGTTACGCCCTCGGGATTCGATCCCGCGGTCTGTCCGCTCATCGTCGGCTTGCGGCCACTCGTCGCCGACAAGACGTGGACGGGCATCGTCGGCCGGCTGGCCAGCGAGTCGATCGGCCTCGTGCTGACGCTCGAGCATCCGGCCGAGGCACACGCACCGCTGTCCGCCGACGTGATCGGCGTGCTGACGGATGCCGCCAAGCGTCGCGAGCGCGCGCCCAATCCCGTCCAGGCGGTCACCGAAGCGCAGAATCCCGGCGCGCGGCTCGCCGGCCGTCGCCTCCGCCCCTCCTGAAATCCGAGATCTATGTCCGCGACTGATCAGCCGCCGCGCCCCAGTCGCGCGCCGATGTCCGGCCGCGCGATCGTCCAAAACCAGTTCGACCGCGCGGCCGACCTGATCAATCTCGAAGCGTACATGCGGAAAATCCTGTCGGCGCCGTTCCGCGAGGTACAGGTCGAGGTGCCCGTGCGAATGGACGACGGCCGAATCGAGGTCTTCACCGGCTACCGCATTCAGCACAACGGCGCGCGCGGGCCGTGCAAAGGGGGGATCCGCTATCACCCGGAAGCCGATCACGACGAGGTGTTAGGGCTCGCCACCATCATGACCTGGAAGACCGCGCTGATGGATATTCCCTTCGGCGGCGCCAAGGGCGGCGTGACGGTGGATCCCAAAAAGCTCTCCAAGCTCGAGCTCGAGCGGCTGACCCGCCGCTTCACCCAGCGGATCGCCATTGTCCTCGGCCCCTACCGCGATATCCCGGCCCCCGACGTCAACACCAACGCACAAGTGATGGCCTGGATTCTCGACGAGTACTCGAGCCGGCAGGGCTACAGCCCGGCGGTCGTCACCGGAAAGCCGGTCGCGCTGGGAGGATCACTCGGCCGCGAGGAGGCAACCGGACGCGGCGTGATGTACGTGATGCAGGAGTACTCGCGCGACTTCGGGGTCCCGGTCAAGGGCGGACGCGTCGTCATCCAGGGCTTCGGCAACGTCGGCAGCCACCTGTCACGGCTGCTCGACAGTGAAGCGGGCGGGACTGTGGTCGCCGTGAGCGACGTCTCCGGCGGGATCTATAACGACAAGGGACTCGATATTCCGGGATTGTTGGCTCACAGCGCAGAGGGGAAACCGGTTTCCGAATGGAAGGGCGGCAAACGCATCACGAATGACGAGCTCTGGACGATCCCCTGCGAATGGCTGGTTCCCGCCGCCCTGGGCGGCGTGATCACCAAGGAAGCAAATGCCACAACCATCGACTGCAAGGTCGTGGTCGAAGGCGCGAACGAGCCGACCACGCCGACGGCCGATCGGATTCTCGAGGAGCGCGGCATCGCGGTCATTCCGGACTTTCTCGCCAATGCCGGCGGCGTCACAGTCAGCTATTACGAGTGGGCCCAGAACCTTCAGCAGTACCGCTGGACCCACGAGCAGGTGAATCGCGAGCTCAAAGCCACGCTCACGAAGGCGTACGTGTCTGTGCGGGATCTGGCGAAGGAAAAGAAAGTGACGTTTAGGACAGCGGCGTACGGGATCGCGTTGCAGCGAGTCGCTGACGCCGAGAGGCTAAGGGGGAACTAGTCCTCCTCCACCTTCATTCCGGGGCGTGAGTACAGCGCTTGGTAGGGATCGCCGGGCTGCGTGAAGACTCGGATCTGGATCGCTCGAATCGTCTCCGCGATATCCGCGTTGTTCTGCAGGTAAATCTCGTCGAACAGATTCAGATTCATCCGGTACAGCCGCTGGGCAATGATCACAGCATTGTTGAGCGGCGCCTGGGCGAACCACCGCCAGTCGTACGTCTCGAGTGACTGGCCGACCGCCCCGCGGAACTGATCGCGCGCCCATCCGAACAGGGGGGTGCGCACCTGCTCCAGCCGCTCCCCGCTCAACGGCTCCGCGTACGCCGAATCGAGACGGCGCGCCAGCTCGGCGTAAAACACGTCCAGCGTGCGCTCGTCGCGCCACCGGGCGGCGGCCCGCTGCGCGTCCAGCGTGTCGTGCCGCGAGCGGAAAAACGCTTCCGCGCCGCGATACCCGACGAAGCTGGCAAAGCTCTCGTTGAAGGGGGTCTGGCTCTTCACATACAACGTGTTGTGGGCCAGCTCGTGAATCACGGTGGCGACGAGCTCCATCGTGTCTCGACTCATCGCCGTCGAGAACAGTGGATCGCTCAGGTAGCCCAGCGTGGAGAACGCGCCCGACGGCCGCAGGAACACGTCGAGCCCCTCCGCATCGAGCTGTTGGGCCTCCTTGCGAGCCCGCGACGCGTTGAAGAACCCCTTGTACGGAACGACGCCGACGATTGGATAGCGCCAGGTAATCTCGCGCAATTTGTCGCGGCGGCTCGCCGACAGCACGAGCAGCAGGGTGTCCCGTCCCACGTCCGCGTAGGTCGTGTAGGTCTTCCCCACCGCCAGGCCGAGCGAATCGGCGGCGTACGCACGAGCGGCGCGCACGAGCGCGAATCGCTGGCGCAGCGCCGCGGGCGTCGTCGTGTCGGCGATCAGCTTGTCGATCGACCGGCGGCGCAGCAGCAGGCGCGCCTCCTCGATTCCGGCGCGCGCGATGTAGCGCGCGTCGGCGCTGACCAGAAGCAGGAGCACGACGGCGGCGAGGGCCCCCCCCGCGGCGATCACCAGGATGCGTTTGAGGAGGCGGCCCCAGCGCGGCCGCGCGCGCTCGGTCAGGGCGTCCATCGCAGCCCCACGCGATGCGTTCCGCCGCCGAGCGCGTCATATGCCTGAAACGCGTAGTCCATCGCGAGCCGCCCGAGCACGATGCCGCCGCCGAAGGTCACGCGCGACGCATCGGTGACTGCCGGGCGCGTCGCGTATCCCACACGCCCGATCAATCCGACACCGCCGGTCACGATGCCGCCCTCGATTCCCTGGATGAGCACCGCGCTGCGGTCGCGCGTCCACTGCCCCTCCAGGGTCGTGAGCAGCCGGAAGGTGCCCTGCGGGTCGGTATAGTTGAGCGTCAGGCCGGCGCGCGTCCGCCGTGGCAGCAACGCGCTGTTGCCGAGATCGCCGCCCAGGTTTTGGACGCTGACGCCAATCGCCATGATGTCGAAGACCGCGATCGCCATGCCCACGTCACCAGCCCACGCATCGCTCACGTTCGACCCGATCTGCTGGCGATCGTACTTGGCCGTGACACCGAGCGCCACGAACCCGCGGCGGTAGACGAGCGACGTCGTCGCGAGCGCTTCGTACGGATGGAATGACGCCCCCGTGGGCATGCCGCGCCGCCCGCCGGTCACCGGGTCGGGAACGATCTCGGCCTCCGACCCGAAGTCGAGCGTCTGCGCGCCGAAGCCCAACGTCCAGCGCTGCACGCGCAGCGCCAGCGCGGCCGCCGACACCGCGCTGCCCGCCAGGTAGGGCTCGTAGGACCCCTCGATGCTGAGATGTCGAATGGTGGCGATGCCGGCAGGGTTCGCGAACAGGGCGCCGGCGTCGCCGACGAGGGCCGCGCCCGCGCCACCCAACGCAGCCGAGCGAGTGGAGGCCGGAAGGTTGGTGAGGATTGAACCTTCTGTCTGACCGGCCAGACGGCCTGACGGCCCGACGGCCATGAGCGCCCAGGCGATCGTGAGCAGCACGCGCGGCCGTCCGACCGTCAGACCGTCAGACCGCCTCACTGTAGTCGTATCACATTCAACCGCGGCATCGTCGCCGGGTTGATCGGGGCGCCGTTCGGTGCCGTGAACTGGAGTGTGAAGCCCGGATCACCGGGCGGCTGGGTGGCCCGGTGATAGATCCCGGACCCCGCGCGCAGCGTGCCACTCACGTTCACGTCGCGTCCGGCGCTGATTGTCGGCACGAGGGGATAGGGCTTCGGAAACACGTTCTGCGACTGCAACGACGAGTATACGGCGTGCAAGTTCCAGGAGACGTACCGCAGCTCCGGCGGAACGCCGGCGCCATCGGTGAGATAGTTCGCCAGCGCCCAGCGGCTGACGACCGTCGGGAACGGATCGCCCGTGACCGTCGCGATGTTTTGCGCGCCGGTCTGCGCCGTGCCGACCAACAACCTGGTCAGTGCGTTCCAGTCGGCTCTCGTGCTACCGGCCGCATACTGGTCAAGGGTGTAGCGGACGAACAGCCACGCTGCGCCCCGCTCGGCTAGCGAACCGATGCCCGCCGTCGGCAGCAAGAAGTGCTTGTCCGTGGAGTCCATGTAATCGTACGCGTCGAGGAGGTCGCCCGCGTAAAAGCGGCACTCCGTCGTCGGAGTGGGACTGAGGGTACAATCGTTGATTTGCGCGTCGGGCGAGACCGCGTAGCTCCGCCCGCCCAGCTCCTCGGCGTAATGCGAGAACCCTTCGTTCAACCAAAGAAGCTCGCCCGTGCCACCGCGCATCAGGACGTGCTGATTGAAGCTGATCATATGCTGGAACTCGTGGACAAACGTCACCGGCACGAACCTCTCGACCTGCAGCGCGGAGTGGGGGCAACTGAGGGTGCCGCCGGGATCGGCGACGATCGAATAGAAAACCTCTCCCTTGTTGGAGCGTGAATCGTTCCGGAATGCCGGATCGAGATCGGCGCCGAAAAAGAATCCCGCCACGAAGGCGCCGCCGCTGCCGTTGCACTCGCTGGCAGTCACCAGCTTGTTGACCGTGTTGGTCATCAAGACGAGTACGACGGTGTTTGAATCGATGTCCGATTCATGCCCGAACGCGGCGGTATCGATCGGGTAGAGCCGCTGATCGAATGTGGTGGCGATACCGGCGAGCGCGGTCGAATCGAGTCCGCCGGCGGGAGCCAGCGTATCGACGAAAATGGCGACCTTGCCGTTGAGGGCACGTACCCGCGCGCCCACGCGGTCGAAACGCGTGCAGTCCGTCTTGGCGCACACCTGAAAGGTCCGGAGCGTATTCATCCCCGGCGGGCTTGCGGTCGTCGATGCCTGGGGCGTCCTCCCCCCGCCAGGTTCGGGAGCAAAACCCCACGAGCGCCGTTCATCGCCCAAGCGCAGGTAGGTGTGGAAGCGCTCCGCGGGACTCAGTTCGGCCGCTGGTTGGACTGGGGCCGACGGCGCGGGGAGGATCGTATCCCCGTTGAGCCGGAAGCCCGCCGTCTGACCGGGAATCCCTGACGTGAGCTGCGGAACGATCAGATACTCGGCCGCAAGCGCGGCCGTTGCCGGAAAGACCGAGCATCCAGAAACGGGACCCGGATCGATCGAGACGTATTGACCGACCGACAAGGTCACGGGCGCGTCCGCCGCGGTACAGGGCCGGATCGGCGGCGCTGTGCCGCTGCTACATGCCCCGACTACCCCCGCTATCGCCAGCAACGAAAGTGACCCCGGTCTCCGCGTGCTCAACCGTACCAGGTGTTTCCCGAACATGCGCCTCCTCCGTTACTTCACCGGTGCGCCGTAGCACCCATTGGAAGCAGATCGGCCCGGCCAGCTGGTGCACGCCAATCATCGCCACGAGCAGCGCTTCCAGCGAGACATTCCATTCCGGAAACGCCCGTCGCAACACCGCGGCGAGCGTGAATGCCAATCCACCCTGCGAAACGAACCCCAGCCACCCATACCTGGCCCAGACGTCGCCAACCGCGGGGTGACCGCCCGCCCAGCGCAAACCGCCCCACAGACCGACGGCCCGCAATCCCACGAGGAGCAACACCCATGGCCACATGTCCCCCAGCACCTCGAATTGCAGCCCGCTCCCGGCGAGCGCAAAAAATACGACATAGACCGGTCTCGCGCATCGCTTGAGCTCGTCTCTGACGCGTTCGCCCTCACGAGGCGCGGTGTTGCGGAGCGCGGAGCCGGCGGCGAGCGCCACCAGCACCGGCTCCAGGCCGCTCAGCCGGACCACCTGGGAGATGATGAAGGCGATCACGACGAGCAGCCAGGCAACGCGATCGTGGATGACCCGGAGGTACTGCGCAACGGCCAGCCCCAGGACGACCCCCGCGACGAGCGAGCCGACGAGGACCAGCAGGGTCTGTGTCGCAACGCCCGGCGTCACGACGCCCCTGCTGCCAAGCGGCAGCGCCAGAGTGAGAACGAGCGTCACCAACAACACTGCCGCGAGGTCCTGCACGACGGTCACATCCAGCGTCGTGCGGGACACTTGTCCTCCGGGGCGGGCCGCGACGTCGGTCATTACAGCCCAGGTCAGCGTCGGCGCGCTGATGGCCGCAACCGTACCGAGCACAAGTGCAACCACCAGGGCATCCCGGAATGGCTGATGCGCGGTCAGGGGAAACCACGGACTGACGGTGAGAACAACGGCCACCACCGCCAGGAAGGGAACGCCCATGACCGCCGCTGCGATTCGGAGGACCGTGTTCCGACGCTCGCCGCGCAGCGCATCGAGCGTCAGTTCGCTGCCCACGGCGAAGGCGATGAGCGCGAGCGCGCCCGTCGATATCGGACCCAGGGCTTGCAGCTCATCGGTGTGTATCAGATCGAGCCACGCGGGGCCCGCGACGTAGCCGCCGATGAGATAGCCGACGATGCGGGGAAGTCGGAGTCTCTGCGCGATCGTACCCGCCACAAAGGCCACGAGCGTCACCGACCCGAGGGCGAGCGTCGCGTGCGCCTCGAGTGGAATCCCGCTCGACCGCGTGAGCCGCTGCAACAACGCCATGATCGTGAACGTGACGACGAGCATCAGCCATTGCATGACCGCGCAAAATACGGCAGATTCAGCCGCGTAACCATGCCGTTCGTTCACCTCCACACGCATAGCGAGTACTCTCTCCTCGACGGCGCCAATCGGATCCCCGACCTGATCGATCGGGTCCAGGCGCTGGGCATGGATTCGCTCGCCATCACCGACCACGGCAACCTCCATGGCGCCTGGTCGTTCTATGCCGAAGCCAAGGCGCGAAAAATCCGGCCGATATTGGGCTTCGAGGCTTATCTCGCGTTCGGCAGCCGGCACGCGCGGGAAAAGCCGGCCGGCGATGCGCCCCTGGGGGCCCCGTACTCACACCTGGTGCTGCTCGCCAAGAACCGAATCGGCTATCAGAACCTGATTCGGCTTTCGTCAATAGGATTCCTCGAGGGCTATTACCGCCGGCCGCGCATCGATAAGGAAGTACTGGAGCGGCATAGCGAAGGGCTCATCGGGCTCGCCGCATGTCTCTCCGGCGAAATCGCGCTGTATCTGCGCCAGGGGAACTACGAGGCCGCCAAGGCGAGCGCCGAGTGGTTCGCCCGGACGTTCGGACCGAATGGCTTCTGGCTGGAAGTGCAGAATCACGGCATCCCCGAAGAAAACACCGTCGCCGAGGGGATGTTTCGCCTCGCCGCCGACCTCGGACTTCCCGTGGCGGCCACCAACGACGCGCACTACCTGAAGAAGGACGACGCCGAGGCTCACGACGTGCTGCTCGCGATCGGCACCGGCAAAGACCTCGACGATCCCAAACGGTTTCGGTTCTTCGGGCAGGAGAGCTACGTCAAATCCGAGAAGGAGATGTCGACGCTGTTCAGCCGCGCCGACGTGCTCGCGGAGACCGCGCGCGTCGCGGAGCTGTGCGAGTTCGACTTCGAGAAGCGCTATTTCCTGCCCCAGTATCCGCGCCCCGCGGAGTTCGCGTCGGACCAGGACCTGCTGGTCCATCTCGCGCGGCAGGGTGCCATCGAGCGCTATGGCAATCCGCTGTCGGATGAGGTCGAGAGACGGCTGGATTACGAGCTCGACGTCATCACGCGCACTGGATACGCCGGCTATTTCCTGATCGTCTATGACCTCGTCAAGGCCGCGCGCGACCGCGGCATTCCAGTGGGTCCGGGGCGCGGCTCAGCCGCGGGTTCGCTGATCGCCTACGCGTTGCGCATCACCACGGTCGATCCGCTCAAGTTCGACTTGCTGTTCGAGCGCTTCCTGAATCCCGAGCGCATCTCGATGCCGGATATCGATCTCGATTTCTGCTTCGAGCGCCGCGGCGAGGTGCTCGAGTACGCGCGGGAGCGCTATGGGCGGGAGTCCGTCGGCCAGATTATCACGTTCGGGACGCTGAAGGCGCGCGCGGCGTTCCGGGATGTCGCCCGCACGCTCCGCGTCGAGATGGGGGATGTCGAGCGCCTCACCAAGCTGATTCCGTCCGGGCCGGCATTCAGCCTCACGCTGGCCGAGGCGGGCGAAAAGGTTCCGGAGGTGAAGCAGGCCGCGGCGCACGATGAGCGCATCCGGAAAGTGCTCGACCTCGGTTCTCGTATCGAGGGCCTGGCACGGCACGCCTCGGTGCACGCGGCGGGCGTCGTGATCGCCCCCGGACCGCTGACCGATTACGTCCCGGTGTGCACCGCCCCCGACTCCAAGACGGACGCCGGCGCCATCATCACGCAATACGACATGGTCGGTCTCGAGCATGTCGGGATGTTGAAGATCGACCTGCTCGGACTGAAGACACTCACGGTGCTGCACGACGCCGCGAAGATGGTCGCTGAGCGTCACGGCGTGACGATCGACCTGGAGCGGCCCGACCTGAACGACCCCAAGGTCTACGAGCTGCTGCGCGCGGGGCGCACGGCCGGCATCTTCCAGTTTGAATCGCCGCTCGCCACCGATTGCCTGCGCAACATGAAGTGCGACTGCTTCGACGATCTCGTCGCGACGAACGCGCTGCTCCGCCCCGGTCCGCTCGATACCGGGATGTACCTCGTCTACATCAACCGCAAGCTCGGCCGCGAGAAGGTTCGTTATCCGCATCCGGCGCTCGAAGAGATCCTCGCGCCCACGTACGGCGTGATCGTCTATCAGGAGCAGGTGATGCGCATCGCGAACGTGCTGGCAGGCTACTCGCTGGCCGAAGCCGACGTGCTGCGCAAGGCGGTGGGGAAGAAGATCAAGGAGCTGATTCAGGAGGAGCTGGGCAACTTCGTGAAGCGCGCCATCGCGCGCGGTCACGCCAAGAAGACGGTCGAAGAGATCGCCGCGCAGATCGAGACGTTCGGCCGCTACGGCTTCAACAAGTCCCACTCCGTCGCCTACTCGATCCTCTCCTACCAGACGGCGTGGTTCAAGGCGTACTATCCCGCGGAGTACATGGCGGCGCTGCTGTCGTCGGAAATCGGCAACACCGATCGGGTCGTGCAATACATCAACGAGGCACGCGAGCTCGACCTGCAGGTCCTGGCGCCCGACGTGAACGAATCGGGCTACAAGTTCACCGTGGTCGGGGGGCAGCGGATCCGATTCGGGTTGGGCGCCGTGCGGAACGTCGGCGAGGGCGCGATCGCCTCGATCATCGCGGGCCGGCGCGACGCGCCCTATCGCTCACTCGTGGAGCTGTGCGATCGCATCGACCTGCGGCTGTGCAACAAGCGCGTTATCGAATCGTTGATCGACTCAGGCGCCTGCGACTCGCTGGGCGGCGAGCGCTCCCAGCTGGTCGCCGCCCTCGATCACGCCTTCAGCGAAGCGCAGGTTCGCCAGGAGGAGCGGTTCACCGGACAGCACGCCCTGTTCGGGGAGGACGCGCCGGCTGCCCCACCGACCAGTACTCTTCCAGACGTCCCCCCGTGGCCTGAACATGAGCGCCTGACCCGTGAAAAGAGCGTGCTCGGCTTCTTCATTTCCGGCCACCCCCTCGCCAAGTACCGTGCCGAGGTGGAGCTTTTTGGGACCCGCACGACGGCCACGCTGAGCATGTGGAGCCCGCAGAAGGTGACCGTCGCGGCGGTCGTCACGGTGGTGAAGCGGCAAACCTCCAAGAAGACGGGGGCGGAATACGCGCGCCTCACGCTCGAGGACTTTCACGGCGCGGCGGAGGGGTTGGTGTTCCCCGAGGCCTGGGCCAAGCTGAACGGCGTGATTCACGCCGACGGTGCCTACCTGATCACGGGTGGATACATCGCGCGGGATCAGGGGGAGGAGCAGGCGCCGTTCATCGTCGAGAGCGCCCGCGCGCTCGACGACCTGCGGCCGAACGGGGCGATCGGCGTGGCGCTGCGGTGGACGGCAGCGAACCGCCCCCAGCCCGAGACCACGCGGGCGATTGCCGCGCTGTGTGCCGCGCACCCCGGGCCGACGCCGGTCTTTATCGAATGGGGTGCGGGGCGGGCCGAGAACGGTAATAAGGAAAGGGACGAGAACGGCAGCACGGTGCGCCTGCGCAGCCGCGCATTCCGGGTGGACGCGGCGGACGACCTGCTGGCTGCACTGCGGGATCTTTTGGGGGCTGATGGCGTGACACTCGTGAAAGCCTGATGGCGACACATACGCTGGACTTTGAGAAGCCGCTGCTCGAACTGGAAAAACAGATCGAGGAGCTCAAGCGCGTCGCCGGGGAAAACGTCGATCTCGCCAAGAATCTGCGGCCGCTGGAGCAGCAGCTGGCGACGCTGCGCGTCGAGATCTACCGCAATCTCACGCCCATGCAGCGCGTCCAGGTCGCCCGCCATCCTCGGCGCCCGTATCCCCTCGATTACGTCAACACCGTCTTCACCGACTTCGTCGAGCTGCACGGCGACCGGCTGTTCCGTGACGACCCGGCGATCGTGGGCGGCTGGGCGCGGCTGGACGGGACCAGCGTGATGGTCATCGGACATCAAAAGGGGCGCGACACCAAGGAAAACCTGTACCGCAACTTCGGGATGGCGCATCCCGAAGGCTATCGCAAGGCGATGCGGCTGATGCGGCTCGCGGCGAAGTTCGGAGCGCCGGTCATCACGCTCGTGGACACGCCCGGTGCGTATCCGGGACTCGGCGCCGAGGAGCGCGGCCAAGCCGAAGCGATCGCCAGCAGCCTGATCGAAATGGCGTCGCTGGCGACGCCGATCATTACCGCCGTCATCGGCGAAGGCGGTTCGGGCGGTGCGCTCGCCGTGGGCCTCGCCGATCGGGTCTTGATGTTGGAGAACTCCGTGTATTCGGTGATTTCACCCGAGGGCTGCGCGGCCATCCTCTGGAAGGATGCGAGCCAGCGCGAGCGCGCCGCCGAGGCACTCAAGATCACGGCCCCGGACCTGCTGAACCTCGGCGTGATCGACGAGATCATCCCCGAGCCGCCGGGCGGCGCCCATTCCGATCCCGAGGCGGCGGCCGCGGCACTCGGCGACGCGCTGCAGCGGCATCTCGGTCAGCTGCGCCGGCTCAAGACCGATAAGCTCCTCAAACGGCGCGAAGAAAAGTACCTTTCCATGGGTGCGCTGACCGAGAAGTGAATTGACGAGTGTCTTGGAAGTCCGGTTCAAAGGGAACCGGCGCGAATACTTCACCTGGCCGTCCGAAGACTCCTCCCCGCTTCGCCTCGACGTTCCCGTCATCGTCGAGGTCGAGCGTGGACAGGATTTCGGCGTGATATCGGCGTTGGGTGAAATCGCGGCGAAAAAGTGCGAACGATGTGGCACGTGCGGGGCTCACCCCCCGGCCGACGAGGCCACGATCCGTAACATCGTCCGCATCGCTACTCCCGAGGATCGCAAGACGGCAACCCAGCTGCGCGAGAACGAAGAAGAAGTGCGGCGCACGGTGCGAGACCGCGTCCGCCAGCACAACCTGCCGATGAAGGCCTCCGACGCGGAATGGCAATGGGACAAGCGCAAGCTCACGATTTACTTCACCGCCGAGCAGCGGGTGGACTTCCGGGCGCTGGTGCGCGACCTCGCGGGTTTGTTTCGCACGCGCATCGAGCTGCGGCAGATCGGCGCGCGCGACGAGGCGAAACGTCTGGACGGCATCGGGCGCTGCGGCCGCCAGCTCTGCATCTCGAGCTGGCTGCCGGAGGGCAAGCCGGTCAGCCTGTCGCTCGCGAAGGCGCAGGGCTTGTCGCTCAACCCCGTACAGATCTCCGGCCCCTGCGGCCGCCTGCTCTGTTGCCTGCACTACGAGCATGACTTCTACGTCCAGCAGCGCAAACGCTTTCCGAAAGAAGGAAAGACGGTCAAGACGGCCGAGGGAAGCGAGCGCGTGATCTCCGTGGACATCTTCCGCGAGCGCGTCACGCTTCGCTCCGAAGCGGGCGAGACGCGGGTGGTCGCCCTCGAGCAGCTGCGCCTCTAAGTGCCGGGCCCGAAGTTCTACCTCACCACCGCCATCGATTACTCCAATGGCGATCCCCACCTCGGCCACGCCCTGGAGAAAGTCGGCGCCGATTGTCTCGCCCGCTATCGCCGGCTGCGCGGCGACCAGGTGCATTTTCTCATGGGGATGGACGAGCACAGCCAGTCGGTGATCCAGGCGGCGGCCCGCGCCACCGTTACGCCGCGCGAGTGGGTCGACCGGATGGCGAAGACCTTTGCCGACTACTGGCGCCGGCTCGAGTGCAGCAACGACGACTGGATCCGCACGACGGAGCCCCGCCACGTCCGCGGCGTCGTCGCGCTGCTCGAGGGCATCCAGCGGCTGCGACCCGACGATCTCTACGTCGCCGATTACGAGGGGCTGTACTGCACCGGGTGCGAGGAGTTCAAGTCGCCGGCGCAGATCGCGAACGGCCATTGCATCGAGCACCCGACGCTGGAGCTCATCCCGACCAAGGAGCGCAACCACTTCTTCCGGCTGAGCGCCTACGGCCAGCGGCTGCTCGCGCTCATCGCGTCGGGCGAGTTTCGCGTCGAGCCGGCCATCCGACGCAACGAGGTCGTGCGGCTGCTCGAGGACGGGCTCCAGGACGTGTCGATTTCGCGGCAGCGCCTGCCGTGGGGCATCCCCTTCCCCGGCGACGGCGAGCAGACGGTGTACGTCTGGTTCGACGCGTTGATCAATTATCTGTCCGCCACGGGATTCCCCGAGCCGGGCTACGAGCGGCTGTGGCCGGCCGATCTCCACATCGTCGGCAAGGGCATCACGCGCTTCCACTGCATCATCTGGCCGGCGATGCTGCTCGCCGCCGGTCTCGAGCTGCCCCGTCTGGTCTGGGCGCACGGCTACGTGCAATGGGAAGGCGCCAAGATGAGCAAGACGGCGGGCACGGCCGTCAGCCTCGGTTCGGCGATCGAACGCCACGGCGCCGACGCGTTGCGCTATTTCCTGCTGCGCGAGGTCGGGTTCGAGAACGACGGCAATTTCACGTGGGACCGGTTCGACGCACGCTACACCGCCGACCTCGCCGATACGTTCGGCAATCTCGTGTCGCGCGCCTTGTCGATGGTGCAGCGCTACCGCGGCGGCGTCGTCCCCACCGATGCAGCCGCGGGCGACACGCCGCTCGAGTCGGCCGCGCGGGAAACGGTTGCGGCGTACATCCAGGCCATGGACGCGCAGGAGCTCCAGGGGGGCGCCGCGCTCGTCATCGAGCTGGCCTCGCGCGCCAACCGCTATGTCGAGGAGACGGCGCCGTGGAAGCTCGCGAAAGCGCAGCGCGATGCAGAGCTCGACGTGGTACTCGCGAGTCTCGTTCGCACGGTCGCGCGCCTCGCCGTATTGTCGGCGCCGTTCATTCCCCTGAAGGCCGAAACTATCTGGTCCGCCCTCGGCGCCCCCCGCGCGCTGCGCGCCGTGCGGCTCGCCGAAATCGCGGAGCTCTCCGTCACCGGACAACGGGTCTCCAACCCTCCCCCCCTGTTTCCCAAGCCCGTGCCTGCTTAACTCGCCTGCCGCAAAAAACGTGACGGAGCGCACATCTCCCGATTTGACGACCTCTAGCGCCACGTCGTATGTTTTGCATCCCCATATGAAGAAGAAACGCGCTGAGCGCCGTTGGACCGTGATGCTGGTTCCACACGGATCGGGTTCGTCCCGGGCCGTGGAGGTATCACAGACGGTCTTCAAGGCGCTCGTCGGGATCGGCAGCGTCTTGGCGCTGCTGGTGCTGGTGCTCGGTGGCACGGCGCTCTCGCGCGGTGTCAGCGTCACGAAGAGCCGTGGGCTCGAGCGCGAGAACCAATTGCTCGCGAGCGAGATCCAGCGGCTGCGCGAGCGACTCGCGGGACTGCGTGATACGCTCAACGTGTTCGGCGAGCGCGAGCAGGCGCTGCGGTTGCTCGCCGGGTTGACGCCGATCGACAAAGATGTGCAGCAGGCCGGCATCGGGGGCCCGAGCGGTCAATGGTTCGAGCGCGACAGTCTCGCGGCCGCGGGTCCCAACGGGAAGCAGGCGCTGGCCGCGCGCATCGACATGGATCAGTTGACGCGCCGCGCCAACCTGCTCGTCCGCTCGCTGAACGAAGCCTACGACTCCACGTCGAGCCAGCGCGCCCGCTACGCCGCGATGCCGTCGATCATGCCGACCAAGGGATGGCTCACGAGTGCGTTCGCGCGCGAGCGCGTGCATCCGATCCTTCACCTCGCGCGGCCGCACGAAGGCATCGACGTGTCGGCGCCGATGGGCATGGAGATTGAAGCGCCGGCCGCCGGCATCATCACGCAGGTGTCGTGGGTCGAGGGGTACGGCAACATGCTGACCATCGATCACGGCTATGGACTGGTGACGCGCTACGCGCACTGTTCCAAGATTCTCGTGGTACGCGGGCAGCGCGTGAAACGGGGCCAGCCGATTGCCAAGGTCGGCTCGACGGGTCTTTCGACCGGACCGCACCTGCACTATGAAGTGTGGGTGAACGGCCATCCGGTGAACCCGATGAAGTACGTGCTGCCGGACGCGATCGTGGATTGACCGGAGGGCGCATCGATGACGACGATCTTGCATGGGACGACGACCCGCCGCTGGTTGTCGTCCCTTTATCGTCCCTGCAGTCTCCTCGACGCGAGTGTTGCCACTCTCTTGCTCATGGCGTGGCCATCATCCCACTCTGCGCAGACGCTGAGTCGCCTGCGCGGCGTCGTCATTACGATGGACTCGACTCCACTCGGTGAAGCCGTTGTCACCCTGATGGGCACGGACGTCTTCGCGCGTACGGGGTCCGACGGAAGGTTCGCGATTGCGGTATTACATCCCGGTCTGCTGCTGATGGAGGTCAAACATATCGGGTACGCGAGTGTCGTTTCCCGGCTCGATATCGGCGCCGGCGAAACGCTGACGGTGCAAGTCGTACTTGGCGATCTGCCCGTGCAGTTGCCGGAGCTGACCGTCACCGGGGCCGCACCCGTGCCCGCCATACTCCGCGGTTTTTATGCGCGGAAAGGTCACGGCGGAGGATTTTTCCTGACCCGGGCCGACATCGAGCAGCTGCAGCCGCGCATGTTCACCGATCTGCTGCGCCGCGCGCCCGGCATCCGGCTGGTCCCAATCCGCGGTCCGTCCGGCAACAGCTTTGTGGCGGTCTCCGACCGTACGGCAGGAGCACGACCCTGTCCGATGCTCTATTACATTGACGGTATACCCGTTCCCGTCGTCGGAGACATCGGTATCAACAATCTGGTTCCGCCCAGTGACGTGGCGGCGGTCGAAGTGTACAGCGGAAGCTCGCGAGTGCCGATCGAGTTCTCGTCGGGGAACGCGTCGAACTGCGGCGTGATCGCGATCTGGACCCACACCGCGGAGCGGCGGCGCCAGCCCGCGGCGTCTCCTGAACCGCCTCCACCCCCACCGCCCGCGGCCTCGGCTCCATGATGCGGTGGCTCACCATCAGCTCCGTCGTTTTCGGTGCTCTGGCACTCGTTACGTGCAAACCCAAGGACATCACGAGCCCTCTCCCCGGCACTGTGCTTGGCGCTGCGCGGGACAGCTTCTTCACTCCCGATACGATCTACGTGACCGTCGGCAAACGCGTACGCTGGACTAATGAGGGGAGAGTCTACCACACGGTGGAGTCGGACAGTTCGCTGTGGGGCAGCAATCTGCTCGCGCCAAACAACTGGTTCGAGGTGCGGTTCGACAGCGCCGGCACGTTTCCATATCACTGCTCGATTCACGCGGGCATGGTTGGGACGGTCATCGCCACGCCGTAAACGAGAAAACGGGGGAAGCGCGAGCGCTTCCCCCGTCTCCCCTGCAGCTGCCAACTCCAGATGGCGATTAGAAATTCGGGTTGTTATCGGTCTCCGTGATCGGCAACGGATAGCAGGCGTTGCTGCCGACTGGAGCGAATCCTGCTTTCCAGTACGTCGAGCCCGGTACTGGTACACCGACGATATTCGCCGGATGCCGCCCGAAGTCGCCGAGTCGCTTGCCCTCCAGGTAAAAATCGAACCCGCGCTGAGTGAAGAATTCCGTTAGCACGGAGCTCGAGTCTACGGCACCGCCGTATGCGGGTTGCCCGTTGGCCGTGCGGCGAGCCGCAATCTGCGCGAGCTGTGCCGCCGTCCCCTGCGCCTCGGCCTTGATGTAGTCGGCTTCGAGTTTCGATGCCAAACGAACCGGGGAGCTGTAATCTGGATACTTCTGCTGAACCGCGTACAGGACGCCACGATCGTTCGGGTAATTGCCATCCTGGGGTGCATACGCCGTGGGTCCCGACGTCAGGGGAATCATCCAAGGGATGCGAGGTTCCGTGTTTTGTACCACGCCTGGGGCAAGCTGCGGGCCGACGCGCCATTGCGGCGACACCGCAATCGATCCTCGATCGCGCACGTAAAAGAACATCCGGTTCGCCAACCGGAAGCGATTTTTCAAATCATCGCCGAACGACAGGTTGAACGTGAACCCCCCTGGTACCGAGTCGGCCCACGCACTTGCCTGCGCGAGATTGCCGGCTTGGAGGTACGTCCGCGCCAGCCCCACCCTGGCCGCGTTCGCCAGTTGCGGACCATCGGACGCCGCGCCAGACCCCTGCGATACGGCCAGCGTGAAATGGGCGATCGCGGAGTCCAGCATGTCTGCCGTGGTCAATGGCGGGCCCTGCTCCACGGTGCCCCGGCAGAAGTCCTCGGCCATGAACAGGAACGACCAGCCGACCACGAAATTCGCCCGCGCGTAGCTCAGGTTATGAACCGTGTCCGGGAGCGCAATCTTCAGAACGACATCCGCCGAGACCACCGAAAGCGAGAGCGGATACCAGAGGTCGGTATCGAGACTCCCGTTTTGAATCGAGATGTCCCGTCGTCCGAATTCATTGCGGGTGGGGAAGGTCTCGGAGACGTCCGTCTCACCCGTGAACCAGGATGAGTAGACAATGAGGTTCCCGTACGCTGATCCGAAGTTTTCTTGCGCCGATTTCGCCAGGGTTGGCGCGTCCGCGACCGGATTGAGTGACCCCTGGTCGATCACACCGGGATTGTCGACCGCCAACCACTCGCTGCAGCCACCCAGGATCAGAGCCGCGGCGGCGACGGCCAAGCTGGCACAGCTTCTAAGTGTGCGCATCGTCGTGGCTCCTGTCAGAAGGTGACGTTCATGCGAATGACAAACCGCCGGACGGGCGGCTGCGTGAAGAAGTCGTCGCGATTGAAGAGCGCGAGCGCATTCGAGACGACTTCGGGATCGAAGCCCTGATACTTTGTCCACAACTTCAGATTTTGGCCGGCGAGCGTAATCGTCGCGGTCGTGGCCCGGAGCATCTGGGCCCAGCGCGAGGGCAGCGTGTAGCCGATCGACAGCTCGCGCAGCCGGATGAACGTCGCATCCTGAATGTAGGCGTCCTGCACGTCGTTCACCGTCAACGCCCTTCCCGACGAATCCGTGATGAATGCCGGTTGACCCGGGTTCGGATTGCCGTACCGGCGCAGCCGCTCGACGGTGCTGAGCACGGTCGTATCGAGCCGGGCATTGCTGCGCACCAATTGTGTCTCACGGAAGAAGTCCGTGAAGTTCCGCACCTTGTGCCCACGCTTCGTATCGATGAGGCCGTAGATGCGGAGATTCCGCATCACCGTCAGGTTCGTCGACAGGTTGGCCTCGAATGTCGGCAGCACGTTGCCGGCGAACACTGGATGCTCGGTCACCACGACGACGCCCGTCGTCGTGTTCACGCTCACGATCTTGTTCGTCCGCCAGGCGCCGAGCTGCCATCCAGTCTGCACTCGATTCAGCACACCGAAGGCCGGGATACTATCCGTGCCGTGCCCCATGTCGGTGACCTCGTTGTGCAGCGTGTTGGCACCCAGGCGAACATCCCAGGATACGTTGGCTCGATTCACCGGCACTGCATGCGCCGAGATTTCCAAGCCGCTATTGACGAGCTTCCCGACATTGATGAATGGAAAGCCGCCGATTGGGTCGGCGAGCGGGCCGGGCCCACCCCCCGTGTAGCCCGAGGACGGCGGGAGGGGCCGCTGCAACAAGAGGTCCTTGGTGGTCTTGTTGAAATACGTCACCTCGACGCCCAGGAGGTCCTTCAGGAAGCCCGCGTCAAACCCCGCCTCGAACTCCGAACCACGCTCGAACCGGAGATTCGCATTCCCGGGATTGAGCGGCACTGCGCCCGGAGAACCTGATGTCGCCCCCGCGTCCAGATAGGGGAGCGACAGCAGCGTGGTGAGCGAAGCACCCGCCTGCGGGATGCGGCCCGTCTGCCCCCACGCCCCGCGCAGGCGCAGCGTATTCACCGCGCCGAAGTGCCAGAACGGCTCGTCACTCGCGACCCATGACAGGCCCAGCTTGGGCAGCGCCACCCAGTGCGTATTCGCGCCGAACGACGACGCATTGTCGTACCGCATGCCCACCTGCCCCGTGAGGCGGTTGTTCAACGCGACCTGCCATTGCCCGATGAACCCGACGGACCGCTGCATCGTCCAGTCCTGACCGCCGGACGTCGTCGCCGCGCCACTCACCGTGTTGTTCGAATTGACGGCCAGGCCTTCACCGATCGCGAAGACCTGCTCGTTACGCGTCTCCACCAGCTGGAACCCGAACGAAAGGTTCGACGCAACCTTCGAAGAAAAATCGTGCTGGAAGTTGCCCAGGTAGTCGAGTGTATGCCGCTCGACGCCGCGCCGATCCTCGGAAATCTGGCCGGTGTTGATCGCATACGACCCGCGGGAGTTCTTGGGAAGGAACCGCCGGTCCTCTTCCCGCACCCAATCGAGCCCTGCGGTGAGCCGGTGTGTGAAATTCGCCCGCGGCGCAAAATTCGCCGTGAAGCTCGCGATGCTGCGGTGCGAGTAGCGCTGGTTGTTGATCAGTTTCATCGCCGCGACATCGCGCTGGGTGCCAAACCAGCCGTTTTGTAGCGTGGCATTCTTCGTAACGGTCAGCGGTGAGCCAAGCTGCGCGTTGCCGAGCCAGCCGAAAATGTTGTTGTCATTGTCCGGCAGATCGGTACGCGAGACCGTAATTCCCACACCGGCATCCAGTGTGAGTTTCGCCGTCGGAACCCAGTTGAAGTTCAGGCGACCGCCGGTGCGGTCGAAGCCGTTATTGGGTAGGACGCCGTCCTCCGTCTCGCGATTGAGCGACGTGTAATACCCGTAGTTCTGGCCACCACCGCGACCGTTCCAAATCAGACCGAGCGTCTGTCCCGTTCGAAATGCCCCCTCCCGCAGCAACGGATTGTCGCTGACGAGCGTGCCGGCGGTCTGTCCCGAACAGAGTACACGGAGGGTGTCGGCCACTTGCGCCGCGTTGCAGCGACCGTAGTTGGTGCGAGGGGTGAAATTCCTATTGATCGAGTTGTAATCGACGGTCACGGTCTGGCTGAACTTCCCTGAGCCGGGCCGGCCCCGTTTGGTGATGATCTGGATGACGCCCGCGGAGGCGTCGGCCCCATACATTGTCGCCGCGGCGGGTCCCTTCACGATCTCGATCGACTCGATGTCATCAGGGTTGATGTCATTCAGCCGATCGTATGATTGGCCGCCCGTAAAGAACTGCGGTGCGCCCTGGGCCGTCACGCGCACGCCGTCCACATACAGCAGCGGCTCGTTGCTGAGTGAGATCGACGACGCACCACGCACGCGAATCTGCGTCGACGCCCCGGACGAACCGGAGGCCGCCGTCACGGACACGCCCGGGATGCGCGACTGCAGATCACTCGCGACGGTAGGCGTCGGCTGGACCTGCCGCAGCCCCGCCACGTCGAGGACGGCGACCTGCGCCGCCTGCGAACGTGCGCGCTGGTCTCCGGCGGTGCCGGTGACGACGATTTCCTCGAGCTGCACGACCGACGCGTTGAGCGCGTAGTTGCCGGTGAATTCCTGACCTTCGGCGAGCGTCACCGCCGCGGTCAGCGTCTTGTACCCGATGCGCCTGACCTGGACGCTGACATTGCCGGCCGAAATGCCGGTGATCCGATAGGTACCGAGGACGTTGCTCGTGCTTTGGAGCACCGTCCCGGCGATGATGACGCGGGCATCGGCGATCGGCGCGCCAGACGCGGCGTCCGTGATCGTGCCCTGCACCGTCGCGGTCTGCTGCGCCGCCACTGGCGGCGCGAGCCACAGCGCTCCGAGCGCCAGAACGACGCCGATGTTAGCCCTACAGATAGTAAATCGCATATTCCGCTTCCCCTCTCTGAGAGGTTCAGGTGTGTGCGGAAGCATTAACGAAACGAATCCCACCGGCGGTGAGCCGGGTGGCCGGAAAAGTCGCGACAGACGCACGAGGCGTCGGGCTAACGACTACATCGACCGGGGATGATGATCTTGCGCTGGAGATGCGAAACGGAGCGAACGGAAATCTGTTCCATGCACCCTCCTCCGAAGGAGTCTGCGCGGGAAACCGCTCCATATAGTGAAGACCAACGCAACGGCCCGCAAGGGAACCCCTACTTCTCTCACCGCAGCCGGACGAGAATCACTCCGCCCCCGTGCCCGGTTCCAAACCGGGTCGTTGCTTCCTGACCATTCAGATACTCCATCTCGAGCACCGTTTCCGCCACGATCACGTCCAGCGCGCGTGCGCCCCCCTGGCGCATACCGTTGAGATAGACGACCACGGCGCCGGCGGTGGGATCCCGGACACTGACGCGGCCGCGCCCTTGCAGCCACTCGGGGCGCAGCCGGGCAACGATCTGGTAGGCTGTCGCCACCTGCGCACCCCGAATCTCATCCTCCAGCAGCACGCGGCGTGACGGCGTCGGTTCAGGCGTGGGTCGTGCCGGCCCACACGCGATGGCAACCAGGCAGCCGGCGGCCGCCAGACGGCGCAAAGCGTTCACATCACGGGTCGAGGTTCGTGCATTCGGTGAAGTTCGGGTTGTTGACCTCCTCGAACGGCACCGGCAACATGAGCGCGGTGCCGAAGGTCCCGCCCTTGTAGTAGCCGCCCCGCGGGTAGATGCTGTCGGCGGGATAGGCGTACTGGCGCACCATCCGCCGCATGTCGCCCAGCCGATGACCGGTACTGAACATCCAGAACGCGCGCTCGCGGAAGTTTGTCTTCATTCGGGACGTGTTGCTGGCGAACGTATCCGCGATGGCGGTGAGGGGTGGCCCGCGGCTGAATCCGGTCTGTACCGGGGCGTAGAGTGTCGCGTTGGTCCGTATAGTGTTGATCGCCGTGAGCCACCCGGCGGTGTTCCCGGCCTGCAGGAGTGCCTCCGCTCCAATGAGTCGCGCTTCGACCCCGGTGACGATCGACACCGGAGCCGTCGAATTCCACATCCCCTGCCTCGTGACGAACAGCGGGAATGCACTGTCGAAAATCAGATCGGTATTGGGATTGGTGCCGGTCGCGCGCGGCAATCGCGGGTCATTCGCGGAGATGAAATTGAGCCCCACCACGCCCTCGCTATCGACCATGGTGTAGCGCTTGGCGCTGTTATTGAGGGCAAAAACCTGGTTCGTGTTCGCGTTGACCGAGTGCGTGATCTGATACCTGAACGTGTCGGGCACGCCAGCGACGGCCGCGGCTGCCTCCGGGAACTGGCCACGATCGAGTAGGGCGCGTCCTTTCACGACAGCTGCGAGACTCTGCACCCGCACGCCTTGGTTACGAATCGCGCGGAATTTGGCAGTATCTGCAGGCGTCGGGTTCGCCAGCGCCGAGTCCGCGCGCGCGATCACGGCATTTGCCTCGGCCAGTGCCGAGTCGGCGTTCTGGATCGACAGCGCGAGCACGGCGTCGTTGCTCAGAGGCTGGCCGTATATGATCGTCGTGCCCTCGAGGTCGCTGAGGGGTGTGCCGTTGCAGTAGTTCTCCCCGATCAGCGCTTCCACGTAGGCTGTGAGCGCGAACATCCGTCCCACGAGATACACCGAGTCGGGGACATACTGCCGCAGCGCTTTGATCGCGGCCAGTCCTTCGACCCGCACCCGGTTCAGCCGGCGATACGGATCGGCGTTGAACGTGTTCGCGGGCTCCCAGATACGCTGATCCTGGTTATTGCGTTGCACGAACGTGTCACCGGAGCGCCACTCGTCGGTGACCAGGCCGGAATACACGAAGAACGCATCCGGTCCTTGCACGCCGTTCAGGGCCTGGGCCAGCCGCAGCAGGACGCCGTTTTTCAGCGCAAGCGCTCCGGACGCGGACCTCGCATCGAGGATGATGTCCGGGTCGGTGACGCCCAGGATGTCCGTTTTACAGCCCCCCAGCGCCCCGGCCGCGGCCAGGGCGAGGAGCGCGAGGCTCTTGTATGGAGTCATGGGTCGATCCCCTCAGAATCCAAGGTTGACGCGGAGCGTCCAGTAGGTCGGTGGCGGCTGTGTCTGGAAATCGCTCTGGATCCCGGTCGCCCCGGTGAAGTAGTTGCTCTCCGGGTCGATGCCCGAGTAGTTCGTGATCAGGAACAGGTTCCGGGCTGCCAGCGTGATGCTGGCGCGGGTCGCATGGGCCGCGCGCGCCCAGGCGTCGGGCAACTGGTAGGTCGCCGAGAACTCGCGGAACCGGATGAAGTCTGCCTTTTCGATGAAGCCGTACTGCGTGCGCGCGGCGGTCTCGCGGAGGGCCACGGACCGTGCCTGCTTCCACAGCGGCGCGGCGGGGTCGATCTCTCCGTCGCAGTTGAGGCGCGACTCGCAGCGGATTCGCTCCGTCCCGTTCAGCTGATAGCGTCCGCCCTTGTGGTCGAGCGAGCCGGTGATACGCAGCTTCCGCTTGAACAGTTCGAAGCCGCTGGTCAGGGTGATCTCGCGCGTCGGGTTCGCCGGTCCGATGTACACGGCGCTATCGGCCACGACGATCTCGTTGGCCGTGATGACACCGTTTCCGTCCGCGTCGCTGTAGGTGTATGGACGCTGGAACCAGGCGTCGATCGGGAACCCGACCTGTTGCCGGTTGGTGGAAGCCGACACGATCGTCGGGACGCCGAGCGCCTCGATCTTGTTGCGGTTGAACGACGTATTGAGCGTCAGGTCCCAAGCCAGGGCGGGACGGTCCAAGATCGTGGCGAGCACGAGGAACTCGACGCCGCGGTTGCGCACTGAGCCGAGATTCTCGAACCGGGTGGCCGTCGCACCCGCGGACGGGGGAACGGGACGCGCGATCAGGGCATCTTTGGTGAGCTTATTGTAATACGTGAACTCGACGTGCACCCGGCTCGAGAGCAGCGTGGACTCAAACCCGAGCTCCATCTCTCGCGCGCGCTCGGGTTTCAGAATCTCGTTCCCGATGGCGCTGAAGACGAGCGAGCCCCGGTCCACACCGTCCACGCTCGCCGTCGCGGGCGAAAAGAACGGAATCGCATCGGTCGAGCCTGGCTGCGTGCCCGACGCCCCCAACGCCCCACGGAGCCGCAGATCCGACAGCCAGCTGATGGCCGGGAAGAACCCCTCTTCCGAAATCACCCAGGAGACGCCGAACTTCGGGTAATAGATCGCACTGAAGTCTTTCCCGAACGCGCTGTTGTCGTCTCGGCGCACCGCGGCGGTCACGTACAGCCGATCCTTGTAGGTGAACTGTTCCTCGATGAATGCACCGAGCGTCTTCGAGATCGTCGTCGCTTCGTCGGCCTGGAGAATCGAGCCCGCCGAGACCGTCGTGGACCCGGGGGGGAGCTCGTACCCGCCGAACGCACCATTGCGGGCGAACCGATTCTGGAAGTACTGCAAGCCGACTGTGGTCTTGCCCCGGAGCGTCGGCGTCAGACCGTAGCTCCCCGCCGCATTGGCCTCCAACGTGTAGTTGAAGAACCCGGTGCGATTGTCCTGCTTGTATCCGAGCGTCGAAGACCCGAGACTGCCCGCGAACGTCGTGCACTCGTCGCGGCGGCAGAGGTCGGAATCCTCGCGACTCGTGTAGTCCACGCCTCCGGTCAGTCGACTGGAGAGCCAGGAGCGGGGACGCCAGTTGGTCGTGAGGCTGCCGATGAACCGGCTGATGTCCTGCCGCACCGTCTCCGAGAAGAACTGGTCGGGCGTGAACAACCGATACCCGAAGCGTCCGTTGTCCTTGTTGCCCGGCCCGCCGAAGGCGTTGGACAGAAGTCCTGTCGTATTGTTGTCGGTTTGTGGCAGGCGCTGCGTGCTCGAGATGAAGCCGGTGCTGACGGCGACGTCCAGGTTCTGGTTCAGCGTCGCCTGGATGTTCGCTCGCACGCTCGCCCGCTGGAGGGCGTTGGGCCGGTACTGCTCGTAGGGCACTTCGCTGATCTGGCGCGCGGTGGCTATCCGCCCGTAGGCGAACGACGGCATCCGGAGCAGCCCCAGCTCCTTCTCGTACTCGCCGGCAATGAAGTAGCGTGCGACGTCGGAGCCGCCCGAGACCTGGAGGCCTGACTGGCCACGCCAGCCGGTGCCGTTAGGACTCGCGTCCTTGTCCGCAAACAGGTTGAACTTGGAAACGCTGTCTTGCACGCAGAGGAGCGGATCGCCCACCGCCCGCACGGTATTCGTGAGAAAGCACTGGGTGCCGTTCGTCGGCAGCGAGCCGGTCGTCCACCCGCGGTACGCGATCGGATACTGATTGTAGTCCCGCATGATGCCCATCTCGTTGTACAGGCTCCAGCTGGGCTTCCCGGCGCGACCATGTTTCGTCTTGATCACGATCACACCGTTGGCCGCGTCCGTGCCGTAGAGCGTCGACGCCGATGGCCCCTTCACGACGTCGTATGACTCGATGTCTTCGGGATTGATGTCGTTCACACGACTCGGGTTGGCGCCGCCGATGCCGATGCTCGAAGAGTTGACGCTCGACTCCATCCGGATGCCGTCGATGTAATAGATCGGCTCGTTGCTGAGCGACAGGCTGTTGGTACCACGGATCCGCACCCGCGCGCCGCCGCCGGTAATTGCGCTCGGCAGCACCTCGACGCCCGGCACGCGCGCGCCCAGCAGATCGCCCATGTTGGCGATCGGACCGGTCTGCACGACGGTAGCCACGGTCACTGTGCTGACGGCGTTGGCCACCTCACGTTTCGCCTGCTCGCCGGTGGCCGTGACGATGATCTCGTCGAGCGAGTACGGTTGCAGTTTGAGACCGACGTCTTGTGTCACGGTCGCGCCATCTGCAACCGTCACGCTGGGCGTGGCGGCCGCGTAGCCGATCGCACTCACCCGGAGCGTTACCGTTCCCGCGGGAATTCGAGCGAGCGTGTAGCGGCCCTCGGCGTTGGTCTGGGCGACGAACGTCGTGCCGACGACGCCGACCTTGGCCCCGACAATGGGCTGACCGGAGGTCTGGTCTGTTACAGTTCCGCTGATCGTGCCCTGCTGGGCTGACGCGATGGCCGGCAGCGCCAAAGCGGCCATGACCAGCATGGCCCAGCGGGAAAACTGGACGCAAGCATCCTTCATGGGGTCACCTCACTGTTGACGGACTTGTATGACATCGCAACAATGCCTGCCGGTAAGTGGACCGGCGGCAACCTATCTCGAACGGCGCGCTTGGGGTTCTACCGACTACATCGGCCGGGGATGATGATGTTGCGCTGGAGGTGAAGAACGCAGCGAACGGAAGTCTGATCCATACACCCCTCCTGACATTTGAGGAGTCTGCGCGGGAACCGTTCCATATCGTAAAGGCCATTGCAACGGCCCGCAAGGGAACCCTGACGCCCCTTGCATGACCGTTCGGCGGACTCCTAGCTTCAGGCCCATGACCCCTTTCCGTCGTGCCGCCGCCTTTCTCGCGCTCCCGCTGCTCCTTGCCGCCTGCGGCTCAGACGAGCCCGGCCTCGACCCCGGACCCGGCCGGTTGATCTTCACCCGCGTGTTGAATGGCTTGCAGGACATTTACGCGGTGGACGTGAGGGGGGGCGACCTGCAACAGCTGACCACCAGCTTTGCGTTCGACGACTGGGGCGCCTGGTCCCCAGATACGTTCAAGATCGTGTACATGTCGAATCGCATCCCGGATACGACCTTCACGCCGCGTTTTCAGATCTACGTGATGAATTCGGACGGGAGCAACGTCAGCCAACTGACCTTCCCCGACCTCGCCAGGGACAGCACCGGTCACGTCATCGACACGACGAGCAACTTCCACCCGGCGTGGTCGCCCGACGGCACGAAGATCGCATTCGGATCGACGCGCGACAGCAACCCCGAGATCTACGTCATGGATCCCAACGGGTCGAACGTCGTTCGGCTCACGACCAATGCCGCCGAAGACGGCCAGCCGGCGTGGTCTCCCGACGGATCGAAGATCGCGTTCGTCACCAACCGGGACGGCAACGCCGAGATCTATGTGATGAACTCCGCCAACGGCTCCGGGCTTGTGAACCTCACCAACAACGCCGGAGCGGACCTCGCTCCCGCCTGGTCGCCCGACGGCACGAAGATCGCGTTCCAGTCGAGCCGCGAGACCGACTTCGCGGTCTGGGTCATGAATGCCGACGGCTCGAATCCCGTGCGCCTGACCAGTCCCAGCCCCCCCAACGGCGCCCCGAACTGGTCACCCGACGGCACGCGGATCGCCTACGAACAGGACGGCGATCTCTGGGTCATGAACGTCGACGGGTCACGCCAGATTCAGATCACGAGCGGCACCCGGTCCGACGGCCTGCCGCGGTGGCGCCCGATCCTGTAGGATCGTCGGTGAAGTAAGACGCCGCCCCCTGCGTCTCAGATCATCTGACGTTCCCACAAACAATCGCGCCGCCGTTCCCACTGCGGGATACGGCGGCGCGCTGGAGTTCCCTACAGAACTACTACTGAATCGGAATCGTATTCGCCGGACGCCGATCGACGAAGAACACGGCGGTCGGCACCGTAAACGCCGCTGTCTGAGGCGCGGTGCTTCCGGCGACAGACCGGGGCACGATCACCGCCGTCACAACCGACCCGGCGACGCGCGACCCGGCGATCGGGTTTCTGACTGAGTCCCCAACAAGGCCGGCGGGCAGCTTGATCGAGAACAGCACCGGGGTCTTGGTCCCCGTCGCCGTCACGACGACGCGCATCGAATCGGCTGCGACGCTGTCGCGCGCCCGGGTGAAGTACGTCCCGATGGCCTTATACGCGAGGTTGGCTACGGCCGGCGCGTCGGGCAGCGTATCGGTCGCGTGACGAGTGACGTTCACATCCACGTTCGCCATGCCGACGCCGGCGTGCACGATCCGGATGCCGACGTTGGCCACCCCCGGATCGGCCGACGCATCCGGCACTACCCAGAGCACCCGTCCCGGCGTCGAGCCGGTGCGGGCAAATCCGGTGTGAATCACGGTGTAGGCACTGGGGGAGGCGAACGCGTAGCTCGTATCGAGGATCGGCGTACCTGTGACCGTCGGGTTGCCGCTGCTCATGAAGACGCGAATCTGCCGCGTCCCGGCATCGAGACCCTGGTAGAACATGTTCGCGCCGCGGAACACGGCGTCGAACAAGCCGGCATTCGTAATGATGTCGATGGGCCGCATGTCCATCTCGCCGGTATCCGGAACCGCTTCCAGCCAATGGACCGCCGCCTGAGGCGGCACCACCTCGGTGAACGTGGCATCCTTTTTACAGCCGACCGCCACCACGAGCACGCAGCACAGGGAAAACTGAAGTCGAGTCATCGCAACACTCACACGAGAAGGGTTGATCGGATTCATTGGCCGTTCGGATCGGGCGGAGTCGGGCCGTTCTCGCCGTGCCCGCCGATTCCGAGCAGGCCTCGCGAGGCAATGATCCCGACGATCCCGCCGGCGATCGCCGTCGCGAGCAGCACGGTCTTGGAGCGCGAAAATCGCTTTTCGTACGTCGTCATGACAAAGGTGCGAGGCAGAGAAACCGATTCCCCCGTCCACTTGCTGCGCGTGCCCCGTACGTCGACGACGTCGGAGACCGCGAGCACGAGGTCGTCGGGCGTGGCCTGGAGCAGCTCGCCCTCGATCCGCATCGCGTAGGGACCCACCTGGCGCGTCGACTGCATGCGCCCCTCGTCACTGAGCACGAGAGACAGGTTGGTCCCGAGAGCCGGCTGCAAGGTGGCGACCGGAAGGTACGTGTAGCATCCTGCCAGGACCGGCAGGAATCCGATCGCCAGCGTCAGCCGGCGGTAGTGGAGACCCGGCCGCATACTCAGTACACGCCACCGGCATAGAGGCCGTAATTGCCGCGCGGTGAGCTACCGGTGCCACCGACGCCACCAGCGGAATAGAACGTCTGCCGCCGGGCGTCCATCTCCTGATAGGGCACTGGCCAGTACATCGCCGTTCCCTCCGGGAGATCACCCCAGCCGCGGGCGGCGAAGTACCACATGCCGTACCCCGAGTACGCCGTCTCCAGCCGGTACTCCCACTTCAGCGCATCCCACAGATTCCCGCACTTGGCGGCCTTGAAGGCACCCGCGACCGCCACGGCGTCGGGGACGCGCGGCACGCAGGAGACGCCGCCCGGCACCGGCGTCAGCGTATCAGTAAAGGCGGCGACCGACGGCAGGCCGCCTTTGATCGTGCGCGAGCTGTCGATGCGCACGGCCGCCAGGGCGACATTCCCGGTCCGAATGTATCCTTCGGCGACGAGCAACCGCATCTCGGCGCGTGTCATGATCGGGTAATTGCCGATGCGCCCGGCGGTCTGGAACGCCCGGGTCTTATAGAAATCGTACATCGAGATCTGCAGCGGCTGCCCTGGCTGGTCCTCGCCGGAGGGGCGATTGCGCCAGTACGGGGAGCCGGCGAAGGTCTTGTACCCGGCGCGCAACGTGTCGGCGTTCTGCGCGCCGCGCGTGGCGCCCTGGGGGAAGCGGAGATCGCGCGTGACCACGAGGAACGGCGCGCGCAGGCCGGGAGCCAGTGTAAGCCACGCATCATAGCCGCCCGAGCTGTCGGCCATTCCCATCCAGAACTGCGACATCTGGTGCCAGTTGGCGGTCCCGGTGGCGAACGCCTGAGCGGGCCAAACCACGTCCCACCCGGCGGTGGGGTTCATCGAGATGGTGAAGTCCCCGGTGATCCCCGCATCCGCATCGGCCATGATGGCCGCCCAATCAGCCGTCGCGCGGTCCGCGGGTGTCCGCCCCACGTCCGCGCGGAACCGCGCCTTGTAGGAACGGATGAGGCGGAAGAACCCGGTCGTATCGAGCGCGTTGCCGTTGATCCAGGCCGCCGGGAGCGGGAACGACCCGGGTGTCGCGCGGGCAATGGTGATCGCCGAGTCGAGTTCCGTATAGGCGGCAGCCATGACGGCCGTATAGGACGAGAACGGCACGACATACGGATACACATCGGTCTCACTGACAATCGAGGCGGAATCGTAGACGAGCGCGAGGTTTCCAAAGGCCACGCCCTGGACGAACCGGGCGAAGGCCCTGGCGCGCGCGTCCTGCGGCGGCGACCCGAGCGTCACGAGCCGCTGGATCGCCGCGATACCCATGACGGCCATCCGCGCGGCGCGATGCATCACCACGAAGTCGCGGTAATTACCCCCGGCCCCCGTGCTGTTGCGCGTGTTCTCGATCGGCGTACGCGGGATGGATCCGCGTGGACCCATGGCGAAGTTGGCGAGGGAGGATGTGTTCTCCATGCCCATGACCTGCAACTGCGTCTGCAGGTCATCGTTCGACCCGCCCAGTGTGCCGTCCTGAATCTGGGCATAGGTCGATCCAATGAACGACTCGACATCGGCGGGCTTGCCAAGGGCACGGTCCCGATCCGGATCGGTCTGATCTTCCACGACCAGCGTATCCTTACACGCCAGGAAGGTCAGGGCGAGAACGCTGGCGGCGACAAAACGAAGCTTGGACATCGTTTACTCCTCCACAGAAAAAGGGGCACGTCCGCCCTCCTCCCCGCCGGGCCAAAGGCCCGGCGCGGAGGGGGGGACCCGTTTGCTAGAACGTCGAGCTCAATCCGATCGTGAAGGTGCGGAGGTTCGGGAACGTAAACGCGTCGACCGCGTTGATGGCCGCCGACCCTGCGCCATTCAACTGCGCATTCGCGCCCGTGCCGCCTGACAGCCCGACCTCTGGATCAAAGCCGCGATAACCCGTGATCGTGAACAGGTTGCGGCCCACGAGGCTGATCTCCCAATCGCCCGTATGGCTGATCGGGCCGATGTGGTACGACACGAGCATCTCGCGCAGCTTCGCGTAGCTGGCGTCCTCGACGGTGAAGCTGTTGGGGGCCAGCTGATCGTAGAAGCCGCCGAGTCCCCCGAAGCCGTCAGCCGCCGATGTGCGCCAGTAGTAGCCGATCGGCTTGGCGTTTTGGACCGATTTCCCGATCTGATCGACGTCGTGCGACAGGAAGTCCAGGTGCGCCCAGTGGAAGCCCTGGTTCCAGATCTTCTGGCCGAGCGAGGCATCGAGCAGCGCGTAGAAGCTGAACCTCTTGACGCGCAGGTCTTGCGTGATACCGAACCGGAAGTCGGGCAGCGCATTCCCGAGCGGCACGTTCAACGCCGAGCCGGTCGAATCCCGCAGCAGGATCGGCATGCCCCAGTTGAGGACCGTGATCCCCCAGGGCGTGACGTTGGGGTTCTTGCTCGCGTTCGAGATCGACGTCTCCCACAGGTTGTTCGTGATGCCCATGCCCGGGTTGTTCCCCGAACCCACCCAGACCAGGAGGCCTTCGTCGTTGCGCTGGAACGCACTGTTGGATCCGCCGCAGCTCCCTTGGAACTGCACCGGCAACTCCGAGCAGCTCGTGATGAAGCGGTGGCCGTAGAACGTGCCCAGCCGCTCGCCGACTTTTGCCTGGAAGATGGCGTTGGTTCCCTGCAGATCCGCCCCGAAGAAGAAGGGCGCCACGTCCAGCTTCGTGACCACGGAGCGGTTGCGATCGTAGATGACGCGCGTGGACCACTGCAGGTCGCGCCGCTGCAGGAGCGGGATGTTGAGGGACATTTCCAGCGTCTTGGTCTGGAGCGTGCCGACGTTCAGCCACTGCCGCTGGAACCCCGTTGACGCGGGGATCGGCGCGGGAATGATCTGACGCTCGATGTCCGCGTGGGCGTAGGTCATGTTGAACGCGTAGCGCCCCCACAGCTCGAGATCTCCGCCGAACTCGACCTCGCGGTGCAATTCGGGCTTCAGGTTGCGGTTGCCGAGCGTCACGAGCGACAACAGTCCACCGGCACCCACGTTGAACGTCTCATACTGCGCGTCGAAACGGGGTGAGCCGCCTGCGGTACCGTAGGAGCCGTGCACCCGGAACTCGGTGACCGCCGGGATCGACCACCACGGTTCCTGCGCAATCCGCCACCCGACCGAGGCGCGGCCGAATGTGGCCCAGCGGCTGTCCGGCCCGAACAGGGAGCTGCCGTCCCGTCGGACCAACGCGTCGAGAATGTAGCGGCCCTTGTACTCGAAGTTCGAGCCGCCGAGCATACCGATTTCGCGAATCCGGCTGAGGTCGGACGACGTCGCGCGCGTGGGCTGGGCGGTGTTGTTCAGCGCCGTCACCCCTTGTACCGACAGCTGGCTTCCCTGCGCGCTCTGGAAATTGAAATCGCGCTGTTCGAACAGATAGCGCAGGAAGTACTTGGTCTTGAAATCGGCGCCGAAGTCGTGCTTGAGCGTCGCGTTGACGCTGCCGTTCATCGCTTCACGCCCCGTCGCGGACCGGAAGATCTGTCCGAGGTTGGCCGTGACGGCGGTCGTCGTGCGGAAGCCTTTGTCGTTGATCTGGGCCGCAGTGGTGCGGCGCAGGTCGTAGCTGAAGTTCGCGTCCAGGTTGAACCAGTTCACAGGATTGTAGGACGCGGTGAAGCCGCCGATGAAGCGGTTGGTCACGTCTTCCCGGAACGTCTGGTACAGCGTGGACAGCGGGTTTTCGTTCTGCGAGCCGCCGCCCTGCAAGTTGGGCCGGATGTACAGCCGTTGCAGCGAGTCGCGCTGCAGAATATTGACGATGGCGGGCACGCGCGTGAGCCGGAAGAATGCCTGACCGCCTTCCTCCTGGTTCAAACCGTCCTGCGTGCTGCGCGTGTACGACGTGCGGAACGCGAAATTCCAGTCGGTGCCGATGCCCTGGTCGACGTTGATGCGGAACGCGTTGCGCGTGAAGCCGTTCAAGTACCGAATCGCGCCCTGCTCGCGCCGGTTGGACGCACTCGCAAACACGCGAGTCTGGGTCCCGAACCGGCCGCTCATGTCGACGCTGTTCTCCATGAAGGGCTTCGGCGTCATCATCTGGTTTACGGCGTTGTACGACGTGCCTGGCCACGGCGAGATCTGAAAGCGCTGGCGCAGCGGCGCGCCCGCGATGGTGGAGCCGGGGTCGACCGGAAAGCCCTTCGGCGGCAGCGCGAAGTCAGCATTGTTGTTGTTCACGCGCGCCTGCTCCGTCGCGTAATCGAAAATGCGCGAGCAGAACGGCTGGCCGGTCACGGCCTCGCAAAACATCGTGCCGGTCTCGTCCGTGGCGAGCGCCTGATACTGCGCCAGCCCGAAGTCCCGCTCGATGTCGCTCACGCCGGCCTCGGTGCGCACACCGAACTTGACGCCTTCCAGACTGCGCCGCGCCGACTTGGTGGTGATGTTGATGACGCCGTTCCCGGCCCGCGCCCCGTACAGCGACGCGCCCGCGGCGCCTTCCACGACTTCGACGTTCTCGATGTCGCGCGGATTCAAGTCGGACAGGTTCCCGTTGATGATCACGCCGTCGACGATGTACAGCGGGTCCTGGCCGCGGCCCGATGCGTTGATCGACGTCGGACCGCGCAGCAACACCGCCGGCTGCGAACCGGGACGGCCGCTCGCGGACACGATGTTCGCGCCCGGTACCTTCCCTTGCAGCTGCGTGAGCGGATTCGACGCCGCGACGGGCAGCTGAGACGCGTCGACGCGGTTCACCGTGAACGGCACCTTGTTGGCTTCGGTGCCTTCCTGGGTCCCGGTGACGACGATGGCCTCGAGGAGGTTGACGTCGTACCCGAGCGTCAGGTCAACCGCCTGCTCCCCGGGGGTCAGCGTGATCGACTTGCTGTTCGGCTTGAAGCCGATCGCACGGACGCGCACGACGACCTGCTGGGCGCGCACGCGCGCGCCCGGGACGTTCAGCGTGTACTGTCCGGTCGCGCTGGTGACCACACCGATGCGCAGCTCCTCGACGACGACGTTCGCGCCGGCAATCGGTTCACCACGATCGGAAGTGATGGTGCCACGGACGACGGCATCTTGCGCCCAGGCCGTACTCGCGCCGGCAACCAACAGCGCCAGCGCTGCGACCATGGCGAAGAGCAAGCCACGACGATTGTGGGGCATTGGGACATCCTCTCGTGAACTGGGAACTTGGTGGTAGGAAAGAACAACGCCGCCGGATTCGGGAACGCGAATCCGCGCGAAAGATGCACGACGCAACAGTGCGATGAGCGTGACGGTCATACCGCTCGGGAATCAGGTGACGGCCTGAAGGCCCTAAAGACCCAACCTAGGATCTCCCCGAGGTTATAAGGCCCGATTCATAACCCTGTCAACCCCCCGTTTCCGGGTTGCATACGGCCCGGGGCGCCCTATCATCTATTAACGGTCGCTCACGGCTCAAGGTCATGACATTTATCGCCCACATACGCTCCCCGGTAGCGGCCTTGGCCCTCGGAATAGCCGCGTCCCGAGGCGCCCCGGTCCAGGCGCAGGCACAAGGACACGCCGTGAGCCCGCCCCCCACCGGCGGAATCAGCGGGCAGGTCGTAAATCAGCAGTCACGCCTCCCCGTGAGCGGGGCCAGAGTTAACCTGATCGGGACACGCCTGCGCACCGCCACCGACAGCGCCGGACGCTTCAGCCAGGTCAGCCTCGACGCCGGCACCTATATCCTCGAGGTTCGGGCCATAGGGTACGGCGTGACCTCGTGGGTGTTGCACCTCGCCGACAGCCAGAGGGTCGACTACGTGTTCGAGCTGGAGCCCCTCGGCGTGAACCTCGCGCCCGTCATCGTGGAAGGCCGGCCCGGCTACTTCCAGCGCCGCATACAGGAGTTCGAGGAGCGGCGCCGTGCCGGCCGCGGCATCTTCATCACGGAGCACCAGATCGAGGCAAGCCACGCGGCCACGATGGTGGATCTGCTGCGCGGAGTCCCGGGAGTGCGGCTGAGTTGCCGCTCGGGGGTGTGTACCGCGCAAATGACGCGGACCGCGCATGGCGTCTGCGTCGCGGACTGGGTGGTGGATGGCTCCCCAGCGTCGGTGTCGTCGACGCCACATCTTCCTGTCGTGGGAATCGTCGCCGTGGAGATTTACCGCAGTCCCAGCGAAGCGCCCGCCGAGTTCCTCAAGGCGGACTCCCAATGCGGAGTCATCGCCATCTGGACCAAGTCGGGCCTCTGATCAGCCTTCGCTCCCCGTCCGTCCTCCTCGCCGCGGCGCTGGTCGTCTGCAGTGGTAGCGCGCAAAACGAGGATCCGCTCGCGGCCCGCTCCAAAGGCGCGGCCGGGGCGCCGGTCACCGTCTACGAGATGGCGGATTTCCAATGCCCCGCATGCCGGATGTTCGCCGTGACGGTGCTCCCCACGATCGAGCGGGAATACGTGCAGACCGGCAAGGTACGCTGGGTATTCATCAATCTGCCGCTGACGAGTATTCATCCCAACGCCGTTCCCGCAGCCGAAGTGGCGATGTGCGCGGCGCGGCAGGGACGCTTTTGGCCCACGCACGATGCGCTCTACCAGCAGCAGGACACGTGGGCCAAGCTCGCGTCGCCGCGCAGCACGCTCGTGACGATCGCGCAGCGCGCCGGCGTCGACCGCGCGAAGCTGCTCGCCTGTATCGACGAGGGTAGCGTACGCAAGGAAGTTGAGCTGGACGCGCAGCGTGCCGCGCGATCCGGGGCTCGCGCCACCCCTTCCTTCTATATAGAAGGCGGCTTGCTGGAAGGCGCGCCCTACACGCCCGACCCGATGCGGCGCCTGTTGGACTCGATTTACGCCGTGCGCACGCGCCCATCCCAGTGAGCAAGCCCTCGTTCCTGTACCGACTGAGCGTGAACGTCGCCACGCGGGCGGCGCCCCTCGTCGCGCGTTTCGACAAGAAAGTTGCGCGGGGACTCGACGGGCGGCGCGGATTGGCCGCCCGTCTTGCCGCATGGGCCGCGACGCGGCGCGACACGAAGCGGCCGCTCGTGTGGATGCATGCACCATCGGTGGGGGAAGGACTCCAGGCGAAGCCGGTGCTCGAAACGCTGCGCGCCGAGCATCCGGACTGGCAGCTGGCGTTCACATTTTTTTCCCCGTCGGCCGAGCGGCTCGCGAAAAACTTGCCCGTCGACATCGCCGACTATCTGCCGCTCGACCGGCCGTCCGAAGTCTCGGCGGTCCTCGATGCGCTACAACCGACCGCACTCGTCTTCAGCAAGCTCGACGTCTGGCCGGAGTTGACGCTCGCGGCTGCGGGCCGCGGCGTCAAGCTTGGCTTGATTTCCGCGACGGTCGCGCCGAACAGCTCGCGGCTGCGCTGGCCGGCCAGGGTATGGTCCGCGCCGGCATACCGCGCGCTGGAACGGATCGGCACGATCAGCGAAGAAGACGGCGAGCGGCTCGAGATCCTGGGCGCGCGTCCCGACGCCATCGCCGTCACCGGCGACACGCGCTACGACAGCGTGGCCGAGCGCGCCGAACGCCTGGACCGGACGCGGGAGCCGCTCGCGCGACTCGCGACCACCGCGCCGGATACGTTCACCATCGTCGCGGGCTCGACGTGGCCGTCCGATGAGGCGGTGCTCTTACCGGCGTTCGCGGATCTGTTGCACCAGCTGCCGACGGCGCGCCTGCTGCTCGCGCCGCACGAGCCGAATCCCGATCACCTCGCGGGGATCGCCGAGCGCTTGCGCCATCTGAAGCTGCCCCGCCCCGTCCGGTTGTCGCAGCTCGAGCATGCGAAGCCGGGGCCGGTGATCGTCGTCGATCGCGTCGGCATTCTGGCCGATCTCTACTCCCTCGGCGACACGGCGTACGTGGGCGGCGGCTTCCATCGCGCGGGGCTCCACTCGGTGCTCGAGCCGGCGGTGTTCGGCGTGCCGATTATTTTCGGCCCGCATTGGCGGATGAGCCGCGATGCGGCGCTGTTGCTCGACCAGGGCGGCGCGGTCGCGATGCCCCCGCCCGGCGACGCGCGCCACCCCCTGCATTCGCAGTGGCTCGTCTGGCATCACGATCCGGAGGCGCGCAAGCGGACCGGCAAAGCCGCAAAGCAGATGGTGGCCGACGGGCGCGGCGCCGCGGAACGCACGGCGGCACTCGTGTGGGGGCTCGTGGAAGGATGAGACCGCTTCTTGTTCTTCTATGCGGCGCACTCATCGTCACGGCCGCGTGCGGCTCGCATCGACGTCGTGCCGCCACTGACCCGGGCCCCCCCCCCGATGTCACGCTCCAGGTGACCAATCACAACTTCCTGGACGTCACGGTGTTCGTGCTGCACGACGGCCAGCGCCTGCGTATCGGCCTGGTGACGGGATCAACCACGCAATCGTTCGTGCTGCCGGGGCGCATGGTGGCGCTGTCGCACGAGCTCGCGTTGCTGGGAGACGCGGTGGGGAGCCCCGTCTTCGCGCGTAGCGAGACGATTCTTGTGCGGCCGGGTCAGCGCATCGAATGGACGCTCGAGGCCGATCTGCGCCGCTCGAGCGTGGGCGTGTATTGAGGCAGGTCAGCGCGGCTGCCCGCCGCCGCCCCCGCCGGCCGAGCCGATTCCCAGGTTGGTGAACGTCGTGATGGCGGTGAGGAAGGCCGCCACCGATCCGACCGTGATCAGGAAAGTGCGCGATTTGGACAGATGGCGCTCGTTCATATGCGCCACGTATTCACGTCCCAGCGTCACCGTCTCCCCCTTCCACGACAACACCTGCCCGTGCCGTTGTTCCACCGATTCGACCGAGAGCGCGAGGGCCTGGTGGTCGGCGGTGACGAGGCGGCCGCGCAGATCGCCCACGTCGGGGCCCAGGTACGGCCAGAAGTGGGACGTCCCGGAATCGGTGAGCAGGACCTGGAGATAGGCCCCCGGTTGAGGCGCCGGCGTCTGCAGGGGTTGGTAGTAGTAACAGCCCGCGGTGAGGATCAGACTCCCCAACGCGAGTCCACGGGCCCATCGCATACGTGTACCCCTTCTATGAATGAAGAGGCGGACCGCCGATGCGTTGGCGGCCCGCCTCGCGTTTCAATCAGGCTCTTGAGCTCACGTCACGCTTACGGACAAGCCGTCGGATCGTTCCGGTTGCGGAACCCGTTTGCCGCGAGCTGCGCGCTGGGCGCCGGAATGTTCGTATTCGTATTCCGCTCGTTCGCGCCGTAGTAGAACCGGCCCGGAACCTTGTCCCCATATGCCGGGTTCGCCCCATTCGCCGTCAGGTACGGCGTGAACGCCGGCAGGCACGTGCGCCTGTAGTCGTTCCAAACTTCGATGTTCTCGAACAGTGCGACGTACTTCTCGGTCATGATCGAGTCGAGCAGTGCCACGCCCGCTCCAGCCGTGGAACCAAGTCCCGCCGCCGCGCGCTCGGTGTTCAAATGCGTCAGCGCCAGCGCGTCATTCGCCGGCGTCCCCCGATTGTACGCCTCGGCCAGAATCAGCTCGTTTTCGGCGTACGAGACGAACCGCTGCCGGAACGTCGGCGAGTTGCGCGTGCCGTCGACCGCGGACACCGAGTCGGGATCGAGCGGTCCGATGTTCACGTCATCGCCGCCGTACTCGCCGACCCCATCGAGACTGAAGTACTCGGCTCGCCGCGGATCGCTGCGCGCGTTCATCAGGTCGACCAGAAACTTCCCGGCGACCAGGTCGATACCGAACGTCGTCTGCGAGAACTGGAACCACACGTTGCGTTCCGACGTCGCCTGACCGTGGAACGCCGCGAAGTCGCCGGCCGAGGCGCTGATGCCCAGCGTGGCTTCGGCGATCGCGTCGGCATACACCTGCGCCACCGTGCGTGCGCCCAGGAGCCCCGCACCGGCGGCCTCCACCGTATGCAGGAAGTAGCGCGCCTTCATCGTGTGCGCGACCTCGATCCAGGGCGCGGGATCGCCGGCGAAGACGAGATCGCGGTCTCCCGGACCCGGGCCGGCGCCATTCAAATTCACAATGGCCCGGCTCAGCAGCGCCTGAACGCTGTCGTACACGGCGAGCTGATTGTCGAGCGCCGGTGCGTTGCTGTTCAGCGCCTGACTGTAAGGAATATCCCCCCACACGTCGGCAGCGGTCCCGATGACGAGCGCCTCGTAAATCTGCGCGACGCCGAGGAACACGCTGTCGGGCGCGGCGGCGGCCGAGGCCTCGATCTTACGGATATCGATGAGTCCGCCGCCGGTGTAAACCGAATTGAAATCGAAGTTGTGGCTGTTTTCGTCGATCACGTACTTCCCGAACTCCTCCACGAACCGGCCGCCGTTCCCCGTGCACTGCTGCATCCACATGCATGAGGTGAGCGCGACGCTGCTCTCCTGTTGGCCCCACGTCGTGGCCTGCACACCCATGAACAGCGCTTCACGCGTGGCGGTGGTGGGATTGTTCGGATCGTTCGTCAGCCCTTCCCCGGTGAGGAAGGGGTTGCACGCGCCGATCACCAGACCGACGCTCGCCAGCGCGAGTGCGATAGGCAAAGACCGTTTCATGATCGCCTCCCGGCTAGCGGTTGAAGGTGAAGGAGATGTTGAACGAGCGCGTCTGCGGGTTATTGAAGTAATCAATTCCCGTGACCGGCGCGACGGCGCCGCCCAGGCTCGTCTCCGGGTCGTACCCGCTGTACTTCGTCCAGGTATACAGGTTGCGACCGGCGACCCGGACGTCGACGCTGCTTACGCCCAGCGTCCGTGTGACCCACGGTGCGTCGAGCGTGTAGCTGACCGAGATCTCGCGCAGCTTCGTGTAGCCGCCGTTCTCGATGCACGGCTCGTCGACGCCCGTGAAGGGACATGGCGCGTCGCCGTCGCGGTACCAGTTCTGACCGATCGTGACCGCGGTGCCGGCGCCCGGACCCACGACGGGACCGTCCCACCAGCCGCCCTGTCCGAACGTCTTCGTCGCGCCGCGGTCCTCGGTGTCCTTGTGCGTACCGTAGCTCCACAGCGCCCCTTTGGTGCCGTTCCAGATCTGGCCGCCGTGCCGGACGTCGAGCAGCGCGGACGC